>VYLR01000087.1_pt1 | contig 30985 bp, 31 predicted proteins | sample 5114291 | NCBI WGS metagenome assembly VYLR01 (sample SAMN12291774, study PRJNA351875) | freshwater metagenome | isolation source: freshwater lake | place: USA: Michigan, Lansing Lake | collected 2013-08-14 | reverse complement strand
TGGCTAGTGGTGAACAGGCTCCCGTAGCTCTGACTGCTCCTGCTATCAATGGTTAATTCCTAGTCTGAACGAAAAGGCACTCCCGCAAGGGGGTGCTTTTTTGTTGTTAGAATTATGATATAGCTCAATGTTAAATGGAATCAATTTTATGTTGTCTTCTCTAATAATTGAATTGGAACAAAAGTTACGAGACTGTTCTCTTGAAGATAAACAATGGTTATTGGAGCAGTTACATCAACAATTAGGATTGAATAATCAAAAAACAACTAAACAGGTATTAATAGATAGTTGGAATGAAGCTTATAGTGATGGATTGGATGAATCAGAAACTTTGATGTTAGAGGGAATACGCCATCATCAACGCCAATTATCTGAGTAAATATGACGATTTTTCAAGGTGAGATTTATTGGATTGATTTAGGAGAACCACAAGGTTCTGAACCTGCTTATCTTCGTCCTTGTGTTGTGGTGCAAAATGATGCTCTGAATCATTCACAAATTGGGACGGTTATTGTGTGTCCATTAACAACCAATTTGAGACGAGCAAAAGCTATTGGTAATGTTTTATTGAATGAGGGTGAAGGGAATTTACCTGAATCCAGTGTTGTTAATGTTTCACAGGTTTTCACGGTTGATAAGCGTCTTTTAACGGAGTCTATCGGAAGACTTTCTCGGGAAAAAATCAAATTAATTATTCAGGGAATTAAGTTGGTTATTGAACCTCAAGAACTCGAATAATAGGGGGTTATAAAAGGATTTAAATAATCCATTTACCCTTAGACTTAGCTAGTGGCGAACAGGCTCCTGTGGTTATGACCGCTCCCGCTATCAATGGTTAAGTTCTAATCAAATAATTACGACAAAAAAGGTCGGGGTGAGCTAATGTTCGCCCCGACCTTTTTTAGTTGAAATTCTCGACAAATTACCTGAACATCAACCCAACTTACAAGATCGGTGATCGCAATAATTGATCAAAACGATCGCCTCTATATGTAGATTCAACAAGAACGCAGGATTAGGCAATGCTTATTTTGTCCAAGTCGTGCCATTTGACCATTGAATACAACTAGGGCTGACTAAGACGCCAGTGAAAGTCGCGTCATCGGGAAATCTGACACTAGCGGTAGCGGGACCTGTGACTCTTCCTGTCGCTGTGGGTCGCCCATAAGCTGACATATCAACCGTGAGGCGACTCCTTGACTGCGTGACAACAGGACCCGGCCTGCCATCATACTTCCAATTACCAGCAAAACTGAGGGCTTGCCAAACGCTGCGATCGCTCCAATTTATCTGGCCTCGACCAGTCAAAGTACCAACAAAGGTACCATAATCAGGATAGGTGACTCGAATTTCAGTTGGACTAAGTATGCGCCCCGTTGCGGTGGGTCGTCCATAAGCCGACATATCAACCGTCAGGCGATCGCCGGATTGAGTGATGATTGGGCCGGGTCGCCCCGAGTAATACCATTGCCCATTTACGGGCGAACATATTGGGTCAGCTGAAACTTGTGCAACTTGAGCGATGGGCAAAGTTGCCACCAACAGGGACATACCGCCTAATAGGATAGTCTTGACAGAACGTAGATTCATAATTTTTTCCTGAAATTGGGAAGTCGTGTTTACTTGCTAATTTCAGAATATTCGGAGTCGAAGGGTGATGTCAGTCCCAAAATAAGTGGAAATTGACGATTTCAATCGTTTCTACTTTCAGGAATAAAATGGAGGAACGTGGAAATTTAGGATCATTTATCTCTAGTTTTCTCCCGTTCCCCTGCGCTTTTCCGCACGGTCGATATGTACTGAAAGTTTAATTGTCTCTCAATCTTTCTAATAGTTGGGCGCAAGACAAATTCACCGGGGAAACAAGTAACCCGGTGCGTTTCGAGATGGGAAGTAGGGCATCTGTTTTCTGTCAGTCTGGGGTTAGGCTTCGCTGGTGCGGCGAATACCTCCGTCGAGAATGAAGAACTGAGGGTTAAGAGAAGCCAACGGCTCCCGCAGCTTTTCGATTTCGGCAGCGGGAGCGTGAACTTCTAGGCGAATAATCTTGGCGATTTTGAGAAGTTCGTCTAGCAGTTCCCCGACGTTTTGCAGGTGGGCAAGAACTGCGGAAGCATCGACGTAACCCTCGCGGCAATGAAGAATATTGCCGCTAAAGGAAAAAGCATAATGGATACAGCCCTCTTCGGTGCGGGTTCTCTCAATGAATTTGGGGCTTAGTTCCTTGAACGCAGCAATTTTTCCTTCTGGTACTTCAAAGTAGGGTACGAGGGTACAGCAAGTATCGATTTTGAACATTAGATTCTCCTTTTAGGTGGTGCGGAGGGATACCCCGCGTTTGTGGTCTCTTCTGTCAGTCTTGAAAATTTTAACGGATTTACGTCGTTTCAGGCTAGGAGAAATCAAGGTTTCAACCCACTTTGACAAAAGAGAGATCATTCTCTCAATCCTTTTATAGTACATATATAGTACAAAAAATCGAACAAGGGTAAAAAGGGAAAAAAGAGAAAAAGGGTTACAAAGTCCCCCCAGCACCGCACACCACCCGAAAACCGTAGTCGTAGAGGTGGAAGTCGCGGCGGTCGTCGAAGTTGCGGCAAGCGGAACGGCAGTAATACGGATTGAAGTACCAAGAACCGCCCCGCAGAGGAGAAAGATTATCATTCCCATTTTTTATCCAAGCACTGCCATCCGTCGGCGCAACATGATAATTATCGTGCCAAGTATCGGCGCACCATTCCCAGACATTGCCGTGCATATCGTACAGTCCAAAAGCGTTTGGGGGAAACTGTCCCACGGGAGTCGTTTGTTGTCGATATTCTCCCTTCGCTTCCCCGGCGTAGGTATAGCCAGCATTGTAGTTAGCCAATTCCCCGGTAATGGTTTCCCCAAAGTAGAATGGGGTGGTGGTTCCAGCACGACAAGCATATTCCCATTCTGCCTCACTCGGTAGCCGATACTCCCGTTTTGTTTCCCTTGATAGTCGTTTACAGAATTCCGTTGCTTCATACCAGTTGACTCTTTCTACGGGTAGCTCATCCCCTTTGAAGCGAGAGGGGTTTGTCTCTAGGTAGATGTCTATTTTAGCGGTTGCGGCAACTGCTCTCCACTGGGCCTGGGTAATCGGGGTTTGACTGATATGGAAAGCGGGGACTTTGACTAGGTGTTGTGGTCTTTCACTTCTAAATCCGTCCCAACCAAATTTTTTAACCAGTCTTTCGATTTCCTCATCTTCCGTTCCCATCCAGAATTCTCCTTGGGGAATATACATCATGCGGATATAGTTTTGAGCTTTTTTCCGGTTGCCAACTTCTGCAAGCTTTTCATCGTAAAAATAGGCTTTAACAGGTTTTCTCTCGATAACTTTGCCTGTTTCATTAACCAATACTGTTTCTGCGGTAAAAAGAAAAAGGTTTTCATTGTAGGGAACAATAGCGGCTACTTTGTCTATTAAACGTTTTTGTAGGGTTCCTTCGTCTTCTGGGGAAAGTTGAAGGACATTGCCAACGGTGTTTAAATCGCCTCTAGAATAGGCGGCAATCGGTTCATTAAGCAATAATAAGGGTTCATAATCGGCTAAAGCACCCGATAGATTTTTTAATAAAGCTGTCAATCTCACAAGACGCACTCGGTTATTATTTTTGATAGCTTCTGCTAGTAGCTGTTTGATTTCATTGACTGCTTGACTGGGTTTTAGGTAGGCAAGAGCTAACCATTGTTGATTTTGCCAATAAACCGATTTTGAGCAATAATCACCGATTTGTTCCTGAATATAGGTTTGTAACTGATAGGCCAGAGATTTGAGTTCCTCTGGGGTTAATTTTTCTAATAGTAGTTTACGAACATCGGGAGACATTTCATAGAGTTCTCGATCTATTTTGCGGACTAAACTGGAGAGTAAAATATCAGCGATCGCATACCAGGGAGCTTGATTATTTTTATCTTGATGTTGACGCAGATAATAAAGTAAATTAGGGGATAAACTAAGGGGAAATGCCGCTCGTTTCGCTAGTTCTCTGGTGTTTAGTTCGTTTTCTTTTTCAAATAATCTTAAACGGCTTTTTGCGCTAAAAAAATCTTCATCCTCATCCCAATTATCCCCTTGTTGAAACTGATTAGGATTAAATGGAAAATGACGGGGTGGGATAGCTTCTTCTTTTAGCCATGTTATCAAGTTTTCCCAATCCTCTGTGGTTAGTTCAAACATGGAAAAATTGGGTATATCTTCAGCTAAATCAGCAATATTGATCGCAGTTGTCCCATACCATCGATGATAGGGTAAGGGGTTTAACCATGCGACTCGGCTAAATCTTCGGCTAAATCGTCGGATAAGGGTTTCTGTTGCGCTCAAGCGCTTTTCTACATAACGTTTTCTAGCAGCACCCGCATCACTAAGAATTAGACAACTGGTTACTTCAGGAGAATAGTTAGAGAGAACTTTGGTTAAAGATTGACTTTCCCAACCATTTTCTTGTCGTAAAACCTCGTCTCTAATCAGATTATCAAAGTAAAAATGGGGAACATTTTCCCAGGTTTGTTTCATTATTCGTCCAAATCCCGCAAAGGGAATCATGGAGTCAGAACAATCAATAAAAATAATAATTTCTCGGCGATAAAGTTGTTTCTTTTGGTAAATTATTTGGTCAAAAAAACCTCGTTTAGCTGTTGCAATCACCGTAGCTTTTAGATCCCAAGTCTGTCGAGGGCTTTCTAAGGGTAATGGACGCAGTTGCTGCCAACTTTCTTGTAATTTAGCGATGCCAATAGGATAATAATCAGGATTATCTAGGGAGGTGATTTTTTTTCGCTTTTCAATAGCTGTGGCAATTTGTGGAAATGGAGTCTCAGGTGCTATTTGTCTATCCCCCGGAGGGGTAATTTCTAATGAGGGAGATTCCCTATCATCCATCGGGTTTATGATTTTGCTAATCGATTCTTCTGGATGACGAATAGGTGTTTTTTTGGCTATTTCTATATTTATTTCTGGTTGGAATTGTAGCATCTCTGTCCAGGCCTGATCAAACTTTTCTTTTTCTTTCGGGGATTTAACCCATAAAGCTTGACAAAGAAGTTTAATTTTAGGATTGTCTAAGTTGGGATTCTCTTGAATAGCAATATCAGAATCATTGGCGAGTTTTTGAATTAGGTAATTTTCCACCCGATAATATTGTTCAATAGACAGCAGAAATCCTTGTTCGTCTCTGAGTTGATAAAATAGGTCAAGTAGGGGGGATATCATTGGCTTTTTTAACCTCTTGTTCCATAATCTTGTAAATCAGTACGGCTTTTTAGTAAAACACTAGCGTGGGGTAATTTGTCCTCTTTTAATTTGGCGATAATTTCTTCAGGTTTGTACTTGAGTAACGATTTAAACCAGGCTATTAATTCACTCGTGCTAACTTTTTTTTCTCCTTCAGATTTATTCTCGTCTTGTGATGTTCTCACTTCCAGAAAACGGTCTACTGCTTTGATGATAACCTCTTGTTCAGCGTCGGTAAACCGTTCGGTTAATATTTTTCTTAATCTTTCTTGGTTGGGTAGCTCAATATAGTGATAAATGCAACGTCTCAGAAAAGCATTGGGTAAGTTTTTTTCTTGATTACTGGTAATTATAATCAGAGGAAAAGCTTGATCATTTGCTTGAATTAAATCTCCTGTTTCTTTAATGAAAAAACGACGAGATTCAATGGCTAAAAGTAAATCATTAGGAAAATCTCGATCTGCTTTATCTATTTCATCAATTAATACTACCGATTGTTCCTGCTTATCTTGACTTTGTTTAAATGCTTTACCCAAGGCTTGTAAATCAACCCAATCTTTTGAAGTAGCTGGATTTTTTGGCTCAGAAAAAGATTCTTCTATTTCTTTTTGTCTTAAAATTCCGCTAATTTGAGCAGCTTGTAAACGGCCAATATAATCATATTGATAGAGACTATCTTCTGCTTTACTTGTAGATTGAACTATCCACTCATAATATTTTATAGGACCACTTTTCTGACCATTATTAAATTCATGAACTAACGCATGAGCTAGACGACTTTTGCCACATCCTGGTTCACCTTCTAGTAACAAAGGCATTCCCAATTCAATAGCCAAGTTAACAACTTCTATTAACTCATCACCTGCGTCATAGGGATAAATTTTTTGTTGAATCGGTTCATAATAAAGTCCCGATTCTGGTTGAATTTTTCCCCTGTAAGTTAAGGATAGTTTAGCCATCTATTTTCCCTCGATAATTGTCCTTTAAATTGTTGATAAAAAGCTTTCAGTGTGTCTTCTATGTTGCCTTGATTGCTATTTTCCCATAATTTCTGCAAGGTATCTGCAAATAATTCTGTGGTTTCATCCTGTAAGTCACAACCCAACTGAAGTTGTTGAGCAAAAGTAGGAATAATTTCCTGAAAAGACCGTTGTTCAAAGCGAGAGTCAATCTGTAAGCGGTGAATAGGACTTAATTCTGATAATTTGTCCTTATCTCTCCAATCATTACTTTTTCCATAATCTAACCAAATCATTAATAAAAAGCCTTTAATGGGACTATTTGATATTTTACGAGCGTTGGTAATTAAGTTTTGCCAAAACGAATAAATGTCCTTTAAACGGCAAAAGTCTGCACAATCAATTCCTTCAAAAATCAAACAAAAATTATGAGCCTTTAAATTTTTAATTCCTCCAGAATTATCTAAAAAATGTTCATGAAGACTATAGTTATCCCATTCTTCCTGACCATCTCCTTGAAACTTAAAAATAATGGTTTTAACGGGCAAATTATTAGTGATAAAAATTTGTTTTTCTAAACGACGCAAACACAAAACACGATATTGATGAGGACAAGGGGGAATATAAATACTGCCTTCTCGTAAAGGTTTAGCAGCTATTAAACCAGTAAAATTTACTACATTATTGTAATTAAATTCTGTTAAAACACGATAAATCTTCTCATTATTTGTTTGTTGATTTTTTGGGTTTTGAGTAAGTTGACAACATTGTAAACTGTCAAAATCTAGTTTTAATACTTCACAATAAGCTTGAACAATATAAGACTGTTTAGAGGTTTTTTGCCCTTTTTTTCCTAGTCCATATTTTTTTTCAGTACAAAACCGCAAACTATCTGTAGATATGCCAATTACCTTTAAAATAGACGAATCTAATAAATCATTAATATCTGCTAAGGTTAAATGAATTAAATTATCATTAATATCTTCAATTCTGGGTTTATTTATTTTATTTTGATTAATGTACGCTCTTTTCTTCTCATTTTCAAATCCTTGAAACTTAGATTTATTTTGTAAGTACAATTTCTTACCCTTTGGTTTTAAAACGTCTTTAGTTGCTCCAGATTGTGGCTGAGATTCTGTCATCCAATCTTTCAAGACATTTAATGGAATGGTATAACTGGAAGTTTTTGTTCGACTACGGTATTCTTCGAGAAATGCCTCAAGTAACCATCGACGTGCTTCTATTAATATTTGCTCTGTTTTCTCCGAAGCACAAGAATAGTTTCCCTCATAAGCATCTTTAGCCTTACGAAGGGTTTCTACATCTTCATCCGATAATCTGATTTCGCCAGACCTCAACATAAATCTCGTCAAACGTCAACCTACCATCTGATCCACTTTTTGATCCCCTTTTGCCAGCATTTGCTTAAAGCATTTTAATCAACTTGTCCTCAAAAAACAAGCCATAAGGCGAAAGGAGCAAAATCTATGAATTTCTGGCAAAAACATAAAGCGGACATTGACTTGATTTGCCGCATCATCACCACTTTAACTGCCTTGGCTAGTTTGGGTGTTCAGGTGGGGGAGTTAAAGATTCCCCAAAGCGAGATTCCCCCTATCAATGAGGTTGAGGTGGAATTAAATATAAGATGAACGTAGGTTGGGTTGAAGCATGAAACCCAACCCCCGCATGGGTTACGCTACCGCTAACCCATCCTACAAATAATTGTGCCTCCCTACTTAGTAGGTTGATTCATGAATCAACCTACCTGCTCCCTAGGAGGGAGATTTAGCGATCGACTGACCCCATAATAATATCAATACTGCCTAAAATCGCCATAATATCGGCAACTTTTACCCCTTTGAGGATATGAGGCAGAATTTGAAGATTATTAAAATCGGCGGCCCGAATTTTCCAACGCCAAGGGAAAACATCATCATTACCGACGATAAAGATACCTAATTCCCCTTTACCACTTTCCAAGCGCACATAATGTTCACCTTTAGGAATCTTAAAAGTGGGGGCGACTTTTTTGGCGATATATTGATAGTCAAAATCATTCCAAGCTGATTTTTTCCCTTCTGCCATCCGTTTCGCTTCCAGATTTTCGTAGGGACCACCGGGTAAACCTTTCAGTGCTTGCCGGATAATTTTCACCGATTCGCGCATTTCCCGAATCCGCACCAGATAACGAGCAAAACAATCGCCGGCGGTTTCCCAATGCACTTCCCAGTCAAAATCGTCGTAACACTCGTAATGGTCAACTTTTCTTAAATCCCATTTCACCCCGGAAGCGCGCAACATCGGACCGGATAAACCCCAGTTAATCGCTTCGTCTCTGGTAATGCAGCCTATCCCTTCAATACGACGGCGGAAAATCGGGTTATTAGTGATTAATTTCTCGTATTCGTCCACTTTTGGCTCAAAATAGTCACAGAAATCCGCGCACTTATCCACCCATCCGTAGGGTAAATCCACCGCCACGCCACCAATCCGGAAATAATTGTTATTAATTAACCGCATTCCCGTCGCAGCTTCCCAGAGGTCATAAATCATCTCCCGTTCCCGGAAAATGTAGAAAAAGGGAGTTTGTGCGCCTACATCCGCCATAAAGGGGCCTAACCAGAGTAAATGGTTAGCGATGCGGTTGAGTTCCAACATAATCACCCGGATATATTGCGCTCGTTTGGGAACGGCGATATCGGCTAATTTTTCGGGAGCATTGACTGTAATCGCCTCATTAAACATCCCTGCGGCGTAATCCCAACGACTAACGTAGGGAACGTACATGACATTAGTGCGATTTTCGGCAATTTTTTCCATGCCCCGATGAAGATAACCGATCACGGGTTCACAGTCAATCACGTCTTCCCCGTCAAGGGTGACGATTAAGCGCAAAACACCGTGCATCGAAGGATGATGGGGTCCCATGTTTAAAACCATGGGTTCTGTTCTCGTTTCAATTTTTGCCATAGGGCTACCGATGATCCCGAAAATCTTTTTAAAGTTATTTTGACACTCTCCGCCTTAAAAGTGCGGAGATTCTTGGGCTGAATCCTGCCTCTACCAGCAAAGCTAATTTTGGTCTTACAGTTTCATGTCTAGTCCGACTACACCTATAAGGCAAGCACTCCTATAGACTACTCCCCAAGCGTAAATTTCTGTGTGTCCCACAGTATTTAATTGTTTGGCGTTCTGACAGTTTGGACTTAATTGAACACCATTGACTGTTAGAAATTTTGAGAACACGGAGTAGGACGTTTAACCTGTTTCCTCACGTTCTCACGGTCGGCAACCTATAGTCATTTTAGCACAAAGCCGTCTTAAAAGGACGGGGTTTTCAACCCAAATTTGCGATAAGTAAACGCCTTGACAATACACAAAAAAAGCGAGAAGCTTTCAGGCTGGCACCAGGGCGAGTCAGGGGTGAGTCGATAGGACCTGCAATTGCCCCAGAACCGATGCGTCAAAAGCTGATGAGTAATCCCCTTAGGTGACACTTTGAAACAATTGTGTCCAATCGAGATTGGGAGCATCTGAAGGAGCAACAATTTCGAGAATTTTATTGTTAGCGGCGGGATAAAATAGGGATTCTACGCAAACGGAAGCCACTTTTGTGCGGGGAATATTGCCCTCAGACAGGGTATCGGCGGATGACATTTTAATTGCATTAAGATTATCCTCATTTTTCAGGCCTCCGGGGCGCACAATCGTGTAGGTTAGTCCACTATTGATTAAATAGTCTTCCGCTTGTTTTTTCCAGAATAAAATTAACCAAAATAGATTGAGGGGGTGGAAAAAGTTCGATACACAGAGGGAAGTAACGAGAACAAAATGCTCGATTCCTTTCTTTTTGGCGGCATCGATGAGATTTTTAGTTCCCAAGTAATCTACTAACAAAGGTTCCGTGGGATTAAAACTCGGTCTGGCTCCCGTGGCGCATAGCAAAACGCTACAATCAGCGATTAGTGCCTCTAACTTATCGGCCTGTTGGACATCTCCGACGACGATTTCCACCCCTGCGGGCAAAATTTCCGCCGCTTTCTCGCGGTTTCTCACCAAAGCGCGGACGGGAATCTGACGTTCGACTAATTGGGCAACGATTCTCCGTCCCGTTTCCCCTGTGGCTCCTGCTACAAATGCTTTCATCGCTTCTTCACCTAATAGTTTTTAACAATACGTTACACTAATCTCGATTCTACAAATTTCCCTGATCCTTTGGCGGTTAATCCCCAAATGTTTCTAGCACTATCATTTGCCAGGTTTATAAGTCATGCAGCGTCCCCCCATTAACTCCCTAGCTCGCGAATCTGTAGAAGTCAAAGAAGACAATCAATTTCTCGGTTTTCAAACCCATTTTGCCGGATATATGGATATGTATAGCAATCAGGACACGGTTGCCGATTATCTGGGCGCGCACGAAGGTTGGTTTTGTCGTTGTGCCGAACCGATGAAAACTCTGCCCTTCGGTGAGAATGGTTATATTATCACCATCGGTAAATATGGTGCTTTTGGCTATGAACTGGAGCCGAAAATCGCCGTGGTTCTCGATCTTCCCGTCAATGGAGTCTATCATACTCGCAGTGTCCCCATTCCCGATCAACCGTTTTTGGGCTATCTAGTGGATTATCAGGCAATTATGAAACTAGAGGAAATGCCACTATCTTCTCCTAGTCAGGAAATTGAGGCAATTTTTCGGCAACAGGGACGGGATATTCCATCGGTTATCACCCAAGTCACTTGGGAACTGCGTATGGATGTTATGGTTAAGTTTCCCAAGTTTATTTATAAGATTCCCCGTTCCATTCTCCAAAAAACCGGCGATAAACTGTTGACGCAAATTGTTCGCCAAGTTTCCCCCCGCTTAACCTACAAAGTTCAAGAGGATTTTCACTCTAGCTTTAATTTACCCCTACCCCCCGCTTCCAGTCGTCTTTTCTATCGTCTCGACTCCTGCGAGGGTGGGTTGCTTGCCTAGGGTTTGGGGAGTCTGTCAACAGTAAGCAGTAGAGCTTGCTGATGGGAAAGCAAGGAAAAATAAAGATTTGCTAACGGTGCTGGTCAGTCTAAGCTAGAATGTTAAGAAATGTTTACTTGTAAAAATAAACCTAAAACTACTTCAATATTTTATGTCTCTGCCTATCCGTAACGTTGCTATCATTGCTCACGTTGACCACGGGAAAACCACCCTCGTCGATGCACTCCTCAAACAGTCGGGAATCTTTCGAGAAGGGGAAGATGTACCCACCTGCGTCATGGATTCCAATGACCTCGAAAGAGAACGCGGTATCACCATTCTGGCCAAAAACACCGCCGTTCGTTACCAAGACACCCTGATTAACATCGTCGATACTCCCGGTCACGCCGACTTTGGTGGCGAAGTGGAACGGGTTTTAGGAATGGTAGATGGTTGTATCCTGATTGTCGATGCTAACGAGGGGCCGATGCCCCAGACGCGTTTTGTGCTGAAAAAAGCCCTAGAAAAGGGATTAAGACCGATTGTCGTGGTTAATAAAATCGATCGCCCTAACGTCGATCCTAACCTAGCCGTGGACAAGGTTTTCGATCTGTTTGTGGAACTGGGGGCTGATGACGACCAATGTGATTTTACTACTCTGTTCGCTTCCGGGATGCAAGGATTCGCCAAAGAAAGCCTCGAAGAGGAAGACAAAGATATGCAGCCCCTATTTGAGGCGATTTTACACCACGTTCCACCACCGGCTGGAGACGTTAACAAACCCCTACAGCTGCAAGTAACCACCCTCGATTACTCGGAATACTTAGGACGCATCGTTATCGGCCGCATCCATAACGGCGTAATTAAAGCCGGTCAACAGGCCGCTTTAGTAAAGGATACGGGCGCGATTGTCAAGGGTAAAATAACAAAACTTCTTGGTTTTGAAGGCCTCAAACGGGTGGAACTAAACGAGGCCAGCGCCGGTAATATCGTTGCTGTGGCCGGTTTTGCCGACGCTAACATCGGGGAAACCGTAACTTTAGCCGATGACCCGCAAGCTTTACCCCTAATTAAAGTCGATGAACCGACCCTACAAATGACCTTCTCGGTGAACGATTCTCCCTTCGCCGGTCAGGAAGGCACTTTTGTCACCTCGCGGCAAATTCGCGATCGTCTGATGCGAGAATTAGAAACTAACGTCGCCCTGCGGGTGGAAGAAAGTGATTCCGCCGAGAAATTCCTAGTTTCGGGACGGGGAGAACTGCATTTAGGCATTCTCATCGAAACTATGCGTCGGGAAGGCTACGAATTCCAAGTATCGCAGCCGCAGGTTATCTATCGGGAAATTAACGGTCAACCCTGCGAACCCTACGAATACCTCGTTTTAGATGTACCCGAAGAAGCGGTGGGTTCCAGTATCGAACGTCTCGGCCAACGGAAAGGGGAAATGCAGGATATGCAGACGGGCAGCAATGGCCGCACTCAATTGGAATTCGTGATTCCGGCCCGAGGTTTAATCGGTTTCCGGGGCGAATTTATCCGTCTCAGTCGCGGTGAGGGGATTATGAACCATAGTTTTCTCGAATATCGTCCTTTCTCCGGGGAATTAGCCACCCGTTATAATGGCGTGATTACTGCCTTTGAGGAAGGAGTCGCCACTTTCTACGCCCTCAAAAACGCCGAGGACCGGGGAGTATTCTTTATTACTCCGGGGACAAAAGTGTACAAAAACATGATTATCGGCGAAAGTAACCGGCCCCAAGACGTGGAGATCAATATCTGCAAAACTAAACAGTTAACTAACCATCGTTCCGCCACCGGGGATGAATTGGTTCAGTTACAATCCCCCGTGGATATGAGTCTCGAACGCGCCCTCGAATACATCGGACCGGATGAGTTGGTAGAAATTACCCCGAAATCGATCCGTCTGCGTAAATTACCGGTGAAAAAGTTAGCCAAACGTTAATCGGTTTTGACAAAATCCGGCGGCAATTTGGCCATGGCAATTGCCGCTAAAAGGGGCCGCAACGGCTCGAAAATGATCTGTAATTGGGGCTTGCTGAATAAATCTAAAAACCTTGTTGGATAAGACTTTTAGACTTTTTTTCCCTCAAAAAGTGCCAGCCATTGCGGGGATCGGGGGGAAAATTCAGGTACTTTTTCCCTGAAAATTAGGTAACTGACTACCTCAAAATCGGTAAAACCCCACACCCCACACCCCACCTGCCCCCCCGATGTCGGGGGGGTTGGGGGGGGTCACACCCTGCCCCTAGGAAAAGCTTTTTCAGCAAACCCTAATTGGTTATGATTGAGATCTAACAAAGAAATCCACTCAGATTTTCAACAAAACTGAGATGATAGAAAAAAGTGCCTTGAGTTTGAGGGTAAAGAATCTGCTGTGAGCTATTCTGCTACTTTGATGCGACATCCGATGTTTCCCGCCGCGTCGGACAGCAATCGTCTGCGTCTCTTTTCGGGATCCGCTAATGTATCTCTTGCCCAAGAGGTGGCCCGTTATCTGGGTATGGATGTGGGTCCGATGATTCGTAAACGTTTCGCCGATGGTGAATTGTACATCCAGATTCAGGAATCGATCCGAGGCTGTGATGTCTATTTAATTCAACCCTGTTGCAATCCCGTCAACGATCACTTGATGGAATTGTTGATCATGATTGATGCCTGTCGTCGTGCTTCTGCCCGACAAATTACCGCGGTAATTCCCTATTATGGTTATGCTCGCGCCGATCGCAAAACCGCCGGCCGGGAATCGATCGCCGCTAAACTGGTGGCTAATCTGATCACGGAAGCGGGGGCAAGTCGCGTGTTGGCCATGGATTTGCATTCGTCCCAAATTCAAGGTTATTTCGATATTCCCTTCGATCACGTCTATGGTTCCCCAGTGGTGGTGGACTATCTTCTCAGTAAACAATTACCCGATATCGTCGTGGTTTCTCCCGATGTGGGTGGGGTGGCTAGGGCGCGGGCTTTTGCCAAAAAACTCAGTGATGCTCCCCTAGCAATTATTGATAAACGCCGGCAAACCCATAATGTGGCGGAAGTGATGAACTTGATCGGCGATGTTAAGGATAAAACGGCGGTTTTAGTCGATGATATGATCGATACGGCCGGTACGATCGCTCAAGGGGCGCAGTTACTGAAAGCCAAGGGGGCGCGACAGGTTTATGCTTGTGCCACCCATCCGGTTTTTTCCGGTCCTGCGATCGAGCGTTTATCCAGTGGCATAGTCGAGGAAGTGATCGTTACTAACACGATTCCCGTCCCCCAAGAACATCTTTTCCCGCAACTGAAAGTCTTGCCGGTTGCCCCGATTCTGGGTGAGGCCATATGGCGCATCCATGAGGACAATTCCGTGAGTAATATGTTCAAATAGATGCTCGAATCCCCCTAGTTTTAGGGGGAATTTTTATATTTGGCCCTTTTCTGTGGAAATGGGGTGGGTTAATGGCAGTATCAACCACTCCATCTGGCTGAGAGAGGGGGAAGGTGTAGAGAGAGAATCGATCGGAAAATTAAATATAGCAATTCTTAAACTTCACTGGTTATTTCACAGTCTTGCCGTACAATGGAGATGCAGAACAGTTCTTCCGATAGTTATTGTGTTCTGAGTGGGTGGGTGGAATTAAATATAAGATGAACGTAGGTTGGGTTGAAGCATGAAACCCAACGCCTGCATGGGTTACGAAGTGCGCTAATCCATCCTACAAATAATTGTGCCTCCCTACTTATTAGCTAAAAACGCTTAATATAGGAGATAAATAGCCTAAAATGTCCAAAGTGGTCGATATTAACAATCCACTGATCGATCCAACTCCTCCAGAGGTTCACTTAACTAATGCACCTCTAGTGTGTGTGCTTGGACAAGTACGGTTCCCACAAATTCTGGCCGTTGAGGATAAGAAATTTGTGACTCCATTTCAGGAAGCTATTAGAACAAAATATCCTAAGTTACGGCAGGAACGAACTTATCAATTAACTTTTGATAATCAAGAAAAAGATGCCGTCAGATCTCAAGCTGAGGTTATCTGGCGATTTACAGATGCCAATAATCATTGGCGAGTCTCATTAGCATCTAATTTTGTAGCCTTAGACACATCAAAGTATGTCAGTCGTCAGGACTTTTTAGAGCGAATGAGAGAAGTTTTAACTGCGGTTAATGAACATATTCAACCCAACCTTGTTGAGCGAATCGGTATTAGATATGTTGATCGTATTGAGGGTATTGATGTAGGGAATATTTCTAATTTAGTCAGATCAGAACTGATAAATATCACCGCGTCAACATTTCAAGAACATATTCTTCAAAGTTATAATGAATCTCTGTTTCAGTTACCTGATACCAAAGAGACACTTTTAGCAAGATGGGGATTGATTCCAGGTAACGCTACTTTTGATCCAAATGTCTTTGAACCGATTGATCAACCGAGTTGGTTTCTTGATTTAGATATGTCTATTTCAGAGAATCAAGAATTTGACGTTGAAAAAATTTTAGAGGATGCAAAACGATTTTCTGAAAGAATTTATACTTTTTTTAGATGGTCAGTAACCGAAGAATTTCTAAGACGCTTTGGAGGTGAACAATGAGTAACTTAGTGATTGAACGTTCAAATACTTTTGGCTCAATCAATCCTCAAAAACGATTTAGAATGATTCCTGGTATTGCGGAATCCAGTACCATTGGCTATGATAATCTTGCCGCTCAAAAGTTACTAGCGATTTCAGAAAGAACTAATAGCGAAATAGTTGTTCCGAAGCACAATCCTCATCTTTTTCAAGATAGTCAAAAAGCGATTAATGAACTCAGAAAAACCAGTGGACTGACCTGGGAGCAAGTTGCCAAACTATTTAATGTTTCACGTCGAAGCATTCATTTTTGGGCAAGTGGACAGACTCTAGCTAGTGACAATGAGGAGAAATTAAATAGATTACTGGGAGTGATTAGATATATTGATCGAGGAAGTGCAAGTCTTAACCGTAAGTTATTATTGAATCCTAATGCTGATGGGGAACTGCCTTTAGACCAATTAATATCAGGAGAATATGATAAAGTAAGAGAGAATCTTGGGCGTGGTAATCCACCCAAAAGACCGCAATTAACACCCTTGTCTGAGGAGGAGAGTGAGCTTCGTAGGCCTTTACCACCAGAGATATTAATTGATGCTTTACAAGATTCTATTCATCATGATGTTGGACGTTCTAGACCTGCTAAAACATTGAGGAGTGGTCAAAATCGCAGTGGAAAGCAAACAGATTGATCTCATTAACAATGAGTTACAAAAATGGTGTCAAGGGGATTTTGTTTTAGGAGAACAGTGGTTTGTTCATCGATTTAATCCTCAATTTCCTCTTACACCTGATTCTGCAAACTGGCAAGATGCTGAAGAAAATGATCTTGTAGAATCGGAAGTAAAAGGTCTAGTTGTTGTTACACAAACTTGCGATATTGTCCGTTCTTGTTGTGAACGTCCTTTTTTAGAAGTTGTTCCTCTGGTAGAAATTGAAGCTGAACAAATTAGTGAGATAAAAAAAGGCAGACGACCTCAATACGCTTACATTGACAGAGTTGCCAAACTAAACTTAGTAGCTGATCTCGATAGGGTAATGACAGTCGAAAAAGCATTAATCTTACAATGGAATCGTCAACAGGGTTGTGTAACTGATCAAGAAAAAAGACTCTTAAGACAAGCGATAGCAAGAAAAAGAATCCGTTTTGCTTTTCCAGATGATTTTGTTCAATTTGTCAGTAAATTTCAAAAACGGATGCAAGATAAGCATACTAAACAAAGTTATGAAGGGGAAGCCTTACGAGCTTTGCGAGAAATTAGAGTTAGTGCAAGACCTTCGTGGAATGATGAAAATCGTGAACTTATGTTTTATTTTATTCGTGAAGAAGAACAAGAGAACTATAATGGCATTGGATGGGACAAATGGCTAGACAAGTGGTTAAATTTATTACCTAAATCTGGACGTTTTCAGTCTGATGGTTTAGTAGTAAGCTTAGAAGATATGACCGCAAAAGATTATATTGAGAGTGATCAACTGGATCTTGATCATTTGTCTATGGCCCAAAGCAATATTGAAAATTTAGATTTATAGAAAACTAGAATTAAAACAATTTTCCAAATATTGTCGCAATTCTGATACTGGTCAGATACAAAGTCTCCAGTTTTAGGGAAGAGGGAGAAACAAGCTGATGGCTAAAAAACTGATAACTGATATTAGTTACTGTACCTCATAATACTGAAAAATCTCTAGTCGTTTCGATCGCGATTGAGAAGACCAATATTAGACCAGTGGAGACTTTCACCGGTCGAGAATGTCTAGAATTTATTGAGAATGACTAAATTTTCTTGACATTAATTCTGATTTGTGGCAGCGTCGGGGTTATCAAATCCTCCCAGACGATTGAAGGGCCAAAAACGCACCACGGCGCGACCGATTAAGTTTTCCCGAGGAACGAAGCCCCAAGCGTGGGAATCATAACTATTATTGCGATTATCGCCCAAAACCAGATACTGATCGGGGGGAACTGTCACCGGTCCGAAAGTATAATTAGGTTCTTCGGCGATATACTTTTCCGCTAAAACTTTACCGTTGACGTAAACTAAACCGTTTTTGACTTCCACCTTATCCCCCGGCAGTCCAATCACCCGTTTAATAAAAGCATCGTGAAAATTTTGAGCTTTCAGAGCGGCTGTCGGACTAAAAACCACTATATCACCCCGTTCTGGCTTATGGAAATGATAGCTAACTTTCTCGATAATTAGGCGATCATTAATCTGGAGAGTGGGTTCCATGGAAGAAGAGGGGATATAACGGGCCTCAGCCACAAAAGTGCGGATGCCAAAAGCCAAAATTCCAGCCGTGACAATGGTTTTGACTGCTTCTAGCCAAGGATTTTCTTGGGGAACGGGAGGGGGAGAAGGTTTTTCGGATTTATGGTTCAAGCTTTCAGCCATAGAATTTTAACTTTTGAGAAGGATTAAGCTAATGCGCTCTTTAATGTTCTAGTTTAGTGATAGTAGCAGCGTAGATAATATTTTAAGACAATTTTCCCACATCTACCGGATCACTGTTAATTTGTCAAGGCCGCATCTGCTGCCGGAAGGGGGAATTTCCTCGTGGGGTAGAAAACGGTAAGATTAGTCTATCAAAAAGGACAGTTTTTCGCCGCTATTAAAGGCAAAGCTTGAGAATTCGATGATTAGACTGCTATCTCCCTTAAAAGTCGCTTCTACATCATACTAAATCCGTTGAGTAACGCACAGAAAACGGGTTTCTCGGAGAAACCCGTTTTCTGCTCATGCAAAAGGTAAAAGGGGTCATAAATAATCAGTTTTTAATAACCGGATTTAGTATCACTACTCAGAGTCTATGTTTGCACAAATTCCCGAATGATCGATTGGAAACTTGGATATTAATTTAGTAAAACGACTTGACTCAGATCTATGTTTGCACAAATTCCGGAACGATCGATGCACTATCTGCGATGGGTTCTGACCATTGCATGGTTAATTCTGATATTTTCTCTGTTTTTTGACCCGATTTCGGCAAAATTAACCGATTCTAATAATCTTTCTAGTCCCCTGAGAGTTGCTCCGGATGTGTGCATTAAAGTCCAGGGAGTTTGCCTACCCCAATCCTCCTATCAGTTAGGTGCGCCGATTTTTTGGGGAATAGTGGTTCCTAGTAGCATTTTTATCTTATTAGTATTCGGTCACGAACTCTGGCGGCGTATTTGTCCTTTATCCTTTCTTTCTCAAATACCACGCGCTTTGGGTAAACAGCGTCAGAAAAAACAGACCGATAAATCAGGAAAAGTCCGCTATGAAATCTATAAAGTGCCGAAAAACTCTTGGTTAGCCCAGAATTATCTCTATCTACAATTCAGTCTGTTATTTTTGGGTTTATGCGGACGGATTCTCTTTTATAATTCCGATCGCTTAGTCTTAGGCAGCTTTTTAATGTTTACTATTCTAGCGGCGATCTTTGTGGGTTATTGGTATGGGGGCAAATCTTGGTGTAATTATTTCTGTCCCATGAGTCCGGTTCAAAGGATTTACGGTGAACCGAGGGGTTTACTGAATAGTACCGCTCACGAAGACAGTCGCGGTGGGATTACTCAATCCATGTGTCGCATCGTCCATGAAGATGGTAGCGAACAAAGTGCCTGTGTTGCCTGTCAGAGTCCCTGTATCGATATCGATGCGGAAAGATCCTATTGGGATGGGATTACTAAGAGCGATCGCCAATGGCTTTATTACGGTTATTTTGGCTTAGTTTTTGGCTATTTTATCTATTATTATCTTTATGCTGGCAATTGGGACTATTATTTCTCTGGAGCTTGGGCGCACGACGAAAATCAGCTAGAATCCCTCTTTAAACCGGGTTTTTATCTTGCGGGTAATCAGATTCCGATTCCGAAGTTGGTAGCTGTCCCTTTGACTTTGGCAATCTGCACTTTTTTGGGTTATTTTCTCGGTAAAAAAGTTGAAAATGCCTATAAAGTCTATAGAATCCGCCAAAAGTCGCCCTTACCGACCGAAATTATCCGTCACCGCGTTTTTACTATCGGAACTTTTCTGATTTTCAATTTCTTCTTTATTTTTGGTGGTCGTCCTTTTATTAATCTTTTGCCAAAATTTTGGCATTATTTCGCTAGTATTTTACTGGCGGTTTTGAGTAGTTTATGGTTATATCGCACTTGGATGCGGGATCCCAGTCGTTACCAACGGGAAGGACTAGCGGGAAGATTGCGTAAACAGTTGGGTAAACTAGACCTCGATACGGCTAAATATCTCGATCGGCGATCGCTGGAAGCTTTGCACGCGGATGAGGTGTATGTATTAGCCAAGATACTGCCGGATTTCACCCACCAGAAGCGTTTAAAAGCCTATAAAGCCGTGTTAAAAGAGGCTTTGGAGCAGGGATATACTGACTTCGGCCACAGCCTCGAAATCCTGCAACAAATGCGCCTAGAGTTGACGATTACCGAGGCAGAACATCAGGCAATTTTAACAGAGTTGGGTGTGGAATCGGCCGAACTTCTCGATCCGGAAAAGCAGTATAGTCGCGAGGATTGGTTACGTTTGCAGAGTTATCGCGATGCTTTGTTAGAAAGTTTGTTGGTGACATGGAAAAAAGACCCCGATCGCCAGGTGGGAGCGGAATTGCTGGAAGTGTTAACCGGTAAGAGTTCTAGGGAGGCGATCGAGCATTTATTGACGGAATTGCCGGCCGCAGAAACGGAAACTGTCGAGTCTTTGCGTCGCCAGTACGGAGTTACTGGTCAGGAGGAGGAAACCATTCTCCATCGTCCTCTGGCCCATCAATTATGGCAGAATATCGCCCGCGCTTTTCAGGTCTTTGATCGTCTATCTTTTAGTAGTGAGAGCGATCGTGAGCAACAGGAGAGGATTTTATTGGAAAGATTTCAGCTATTCGATAGTGATGGTTCGGGACAAATTAGCCTTGAGGAATTGAAAGCTTGTATTGGGGCGATCGAACCGGGGGTGACAGATAAGGAAATCGAAGCTATGTTACAGCAGGCCGATACCGGTCGCGATAATCAGATTAGTTTTCCGGAATTTCGCAACCTACTCCACCAATTCCATAAATAAACTGTCTTCAGTTAAGGAGTCTTGATTTTCCCTGACTCCTTTTTTTCTTTAAAAAAATAGCTGTTCGCAGGCAGGCACGGATTCCCATTATACTAGAAAGTATAAGGCAAGTTGAGGGCTTTTGTCAAGCTTTTTTGAGAAAAAATTTCGAGGTTTCGCTGAACTGTATGAGGGTAAATCCGATAGGGACTATAGAGAGGGAGATTTAATCGCAAAATGTAGTATATTTGTTTCTGGTTCAGTTATGGTTTCTGGAAATCGCCGATTGTTAAAATTGATCTGCTCGGAATATAGATGATAGGCTGTATTGTAAAAGTTACGAAGGATAAAAGCAATAAATATACTGGGTGTTAAAGGGGAGGACACTGGAATTCGGCAGTTTTTGAATTGTCCTAGGGTGAGATGACATCTGGGGTGATGAATCTCTTGAAAATTATCAGGATCGTAATCAAATCTAATCGGTACAGCTACAATATTTTTGGCGATAATATCGGCAAATATCTCATCTTCTTCATATAGTTCTGGCTCATTTTGAAAAGATTCTAAATAAGGGGATGAGAAGAAAGCTAATCTGTGGGATAGTAGTTGAGAGCTTTGGAAGCGATAAAGTAATTGAATCAAGGCTCCATCAATCATTTTAATATTATAATTCTTACCGCGATCAAGCTCATCATAAATATCTTGATAGGCAACATTTTTGAGGGCAATGGATAAGTCGGAACTATTGGCATAGCTAATCTCAGAAATATTTTGACTCAATTTATTCAAAGTCGGAAAGTTCTGCTGACTTGATAATCCTACTTCTATCAATTTAGCCGTTAAATTGTCAACATCTTTAAAGATATTCTGAACATTAAGCATTTCTTGACTATTCTTGTAATATTTTGATAATTTCGTTTTTTTCATCTGATGGCAATCTTCTTAACTTGGCAATAAATTCTTGCTTTTCCCTGTCATTTTTATCTCTCTTGGTATTAAGAGTATCTCGATAAACCTTCTTCATTTGTTGAAGTTCTTCGGGGGTTGGATAGGTAAACTCAAGAGCAAAATTTCTCGATTTAATCTCCTGAAATTCCGTCTCTAAAGCTTGCATATTTGCCCCATAACCAATAACTCTTAACCAAGCTTTACTTCTAGTCATCGCTGTAAATAAAATATTGCGGTTACTAGCAATTTGTGAACCAGATAAACATTCTTGAGCGTTAATGAAATAAACCATTGCCGCTTCATTGCCTTTTGCACGATAAATCTGTGTAAAAGCAATCGAGTTTTCTTGAAAAAACTCATCGGGAGAAGATGTGCTACCTGCTAAATGAGAATTAATATTTTTTGTAAATAACATTTCTCTAGCTTTTCCAAAAACGTTGCGAGCATTTTTAGCTAGTGGATGAATAACCATAATATCTTGGCATCTTAATTCATCTTCCTTGAGATTCTTTTCAATTTGTTCCACTAGCCATTCAAATTGCTCCTGATTGTTATCGAAAGATTTAAAGTTGATAATATCATCGATAGAAGAATGTTCTTCAAGGAATTTAGGACTGGTTTTGGGGGTTCTAATCAGTTTAACAAATTCTCCTGATTTTAATTCTCCTTCTTCAACCTCATAACCAATATCTTGCCATAATTGAGGATTATCAAACATTTGAATTAGTCCCTTTGGATAATAAACTCCAAAACCTAGAGCATGAGCAGAGGACAGAATAGGACGAGAATTTCTGTAACAAGTATTTAAAACCACATCTTGTTGGGGTTCGCTGGGTAAATTCTCCAATTTAACTCTAGGATTACCATGATTATCATTTCCAAAAATAACTTCGGGAGAATCCATGACTTTACTATTTAAGCTTTGCAACTCATCATAGGCATAAACTAAACGTTTATCATCTTTCAAGATTTCATAGCAGAGTCTTAAGAAGTCTTGAGTAAAATCTTGGGCTTCATCAATTAAAATAAGATCATAATATTGATGAAATTTTTTAATCTCTCGCAAGGCTTTTTGACAGACAAACTCAAAAGGGTCTTCATTCAACAAATATGTTAGGTTTCTTGCTTGACTAAAATCTAAATATTCAATATTATGTCGTTTACATAGCTCATAATAAATTCCTTCTATCTTAGGACTTCCCCAAGCATGAATAATTTTTACTTTTTCCCAGTCTGGTTCGGAATTTTTATGCTCATAACTAAACCGAGTAATTAAATCTTTGTATTGATCCTTTAACGAGCGTGTATAGAAAGTAACAGCAATATTCCAATCGGGATGAGTTGCATGAAGATAAGCTACTTTCAGCGCTAAGACAATTGTTTTTCCCGAACCTGCTAAACCTCTAATTCTTTGTACACCTTTAGTGGTTTCTAAAACAGCCTTACTTTGAGTTTCATCAAGATTAGCAATAGAATCTTCTAAGTTTTTTAACTTTGCTCCCCTAGAATCTGGTTTAACAACATAACTGCGAGCGTCTTTTTTTCTAATGGTTGTAACAGCTTGTATGACTGAGTTGACTTTCTCGAAATATTCAGGAGCATTGCCTTGACATTCATTGATAAAATCATCAAGGTCTTCCTTTTGAATAAGAACAGGATATTCCTCTCGGTTAATTGCTTCTGGATAATTAGTCCAAATCGGTGCATAGGTGGCTACAGAAATGTTAACCATTAGCTTTCTTTTTTGAACAAGCTCTTTATAAGAAAGCAGTTTTGCTTCTAACTTGGTTATGCTCTCATCTTGAGTGCCTTCAACATCCAAATCATAATTTTTTCCCTCATCAATATTAAAAATAATAATCCCTTGCTGACGAGAGACTAATAGAGCATCAATTTGATATCCTCCTTGGGGAGTTCCAATAATAGGATAGCCGATATACAATGTTCCCTCTATATCTGTTCTTTCCTCAAAATATTTAGCTAATCTTTGAGAAGATACAGGTTTAGCTGAAGAACCGCGAATAACGTTAACCATAATTTTTACCTCGGGAGTTCTTTTAGCAGAATCATTAGATGCCTATTGATTCTTGAGGAGGGCAACAAAATTACTATAGCATTTTTTCAACCATCAAGTTATGTTATGATCATCGGTTAATCCCCAGTTTTGACCTAAAGCTATAAATTATAGCTATTAAGTAGGGAGGCACAATTATTTGTAGGATGGGTTAGCGGTAGCGTAACATGAGTGGGCGTTGGGTTTCATGCTTCAACCCAACCTACGTTCATCTTATATTTAATTCCACCCACCTACTTAACCTCTCACAATAAACCGCGATAGCGGATAAAAACGAGGATTACTGCCCAGGAACCTAAAGCTACTTTAACGGCGACTAAAATGTTTAGTATCGGTAAAATACCACCACTAAATAGCGCCCCTAATTCCCCGTGGGGTAACTCAAATCCTGAGAGAGTAATAGCGGCTAAAACAATAAAAACTAAGACGGAAATTTTCTCCCATGTTGCCGCTTGCCAACGGCGATAAATTGCTTGCATCCATTCGGGAGAGGAGGTAATTGCTATTAAACCAATTGCCGTACCTCCGGCGACTCCGGCGGCAAAACCTCCCCCCGGACTTAAATGGCCGCGGATAGCTAATTCAATGCCCACTAAAGCGGCAATTGTTGCCCCTAAACGAGCTAAAATAATTGAAGGTTGGTCAGTAAATTGATGGATTTTACTGGCGGGTTTTTCCGTGGCTAAAAGAAAATTTGCTCCCATAATGGCAATGGTAAAAACAACCACTTCATAGATGGTATCGTAGAGACGATTACGGAAAATCACCACCGAAACCGCATTAGGAACACCGCCGTCGCGCACCAGGGATTCAACAATTTCTAAGGATGATATAGAGGAAGCAGTATTCGGAATAATTACCATTTTGACAGCGAAGGCAATGGCGGCTAGAGTATAAATCCATTTCATTAGTGTTTCTCCTCTAATTTTGGGGTTTCAATACAGGTTAAAATCGTGTTTGCTGCCGTTAATTCATTTTTAAAAATATCGTAGAGATAGGGTAATCTAATTGTGGTTTCGTAGGGGATAGTTTCTGGATTGTCTTGACGGATACAGACGGCATGAACATCTTTATCCATAAGTGCCTGTTGCAAAGCTTGTTTATCACTGTAGGCAACTAATTCTAAACGCATAAAACGTTTACTTAAAACCGTTTGTAGTTGAGTTTTTAACTGTTCTAAAACCGTATCGGTTTCCTCGGCAATTACCCCTAAACGCATCACTAAAGAGGAACGAATCGCCACCGCGTAGAGAGTTACGGCTAACATGGTTCCCATTAAAGCTTCGGTTAAAGACACATCTGCTGCCCCTAATAAAGCATAAACTAAGGCTGCTATTGCCCCTAAAACTCCGCGAATTACTAAAGCTTGGTAGGGATTAGATTGTAACATCACCATCGCCGCAGTTAAAGGCAAGAGGGCAACAATAACATAGAGATAACTTTCATTCATCTTTAATTTTACTCTCGCTCGCTAGAAGTATAAGCTAAAACGTAGCCTAACATGGTGTTCCAAATTGCTAAGGAAATTATTGCCAATAATAATAAAGGCCAATTTTGGGGAACTTTCAAAAGTAGCCCGAAAATAATCGCCATGGAACCCAAAGTATCAGCGACAGATAGACCATGTAATTTATATAATACCGAGCGCTTGTCTAAAAGATGCGCCGTTCCCCAAAACCAGAAAAAAACTCCGATAGCGATGCAGATATAACTGAAAATGTCAATCATGATTCGTTCAATCGTTTAAGAATTTGTGCTAATAACATAAAACCGGCATTACCGACACTGAGAATAATCACTGCTACCACTCCAATCATCCAATCATCCCGCAGAACCGACACCACTAGAATAATAATCGATGATTTACTGGAAGCACTGGCAAAGGCGGCCATTTTTTGCCAGATGTCATCATTTCTTGCCACTTCATAAAGGGGAATTAATAGGGCGACAATCATGGCAATGAGAACAATATTCATCCCTGGGAACTCCGTTTAATCAGATGAACTTCATAACCCTCATTTTCCTTGTATTCGGTGACGATAGTTTTCGGGGTAAAAGTAATGAGAAATATATCCCAAAAAGCTAATCTGGGTGAACGTTTACCCGAAATTCTCTCGAAAATAATTTCTTCTTCCTTGTGGGGACGAAAGATAATTTCAAACGCTTCCTTATAAGCTTGGGGAATAGCCATAAAAACTTTAATTATTACCTTTAACCAATCGCCTAGGGTTTCGCTAGACGCGAAATTACGGGGCAAAAGAAAAGCAATAGCCACCCCGATCATAATATTAGCGGGGGTAAAATTAGCGGTGAGCAAAAACCACATAGTTAAACGCAGAATTATATGTCCAATCATGCTAAGACCATCCAAAACAATAGAACTAACATTATACTCATCATCCCGACGAGATTATCAAATTGTTCCAAGGCTCGCGATAATTTGAGGGATAACTTTTTGAAAACTCCCAGATATAACCACCACCCCGCACCGATGACAGCTAAAGCTTTGATAATATTGGGTAGATTATAAGCTTCAACATAGACGGCATTGGATAAAAATAGGGCGGCAAGGAGTAGAATTACTGCTATCCAGAAACCGATAGTTAGCTTCTGTTTACTTTCGCCACCCGCGTGGGGTAAAAAGATAAATTTAGCAAAGGAAATCGCCGTCCCCACCGCCACAAGATTGATTATAATTTCTTGCCAGGGGACTAAATTTTTCATCGTTAACGCTTTTGCCCCAAAACCGGATAATAGGGGGAATCCAGAGATAGAAAAACTAGCAATTACTAGGGCAATCCAGAGAGAATTAGGGAGCGATTGTTGCTGTAATTCTTTAAAATTGCGACTGGGTAAAACTCCCGCTAACAGAAATAGGCAAGATTTAACTAAACCGTGGGTAAGGGTATAAAAACCACTGACTACCGGGGCGGCTAAAATAAAACCTAACTGGGAAATAGTATGGAAGGCTAACATCCGCTTGCTATCCTTTTCAAACACTGCGTATGACACGCCAAAAATCGCCGTTAGCACCCCGAAAAGCCGAATTAGGACATCCAAATCGTCTAGGATTAAAGCACAGCGCAGGAGGGGAAAAATGCCAGCTTTTACCACCACCCCCGACATCAGCGCCGAGACGGAGGTTTCCGATTCCGAGTGTGTCATCGGTAGCCATAATCCCGAGACAAAGATTCCCCCTTTGACTAATAATCCCATGAAGATTAAAGCCAAGGCTTCGGGAGGTGCGTCCTTTAAACCGGCAAAAGCAAAGGAATTATTGGCTTTATAGACTAAAACCGCGCCGATTAGGTAAAATAACATCGCCACATTGCTGATAAACAGATAACGCAGGGCAACCCAGAGAGAGCGATCGCTGCGAGGGTAGGCAATCACCAGAAAAGCGGCAATACTAATTACTTCTAGGGCAACGTAAACGCTAATAAAATCCTCACAGACGAAGACAGAATTAATGCTGCCGTGGAGAATGATAGCTTGGGCGTAAAAAAAGGCGGTTTTGCTACTTTCCCAGTTATAAAAAATAACTGCCATCGTCACCAGGGCATTGGTGAGGATAAAATAGGCACTTAACTGATCGGCTACCAGTCTCACGCCATAATTATCTAGTAGGTTGAGGGTTATGGGGGAGGATTGGCTAAATAGAAGGAGAGAATAGGCGAGAGAGATAATAGTGGCGGCGAGAGCCAGATATTTGTCTAATCGCGGCAATAAATAGATGATAAAGCCGATCAAAAAGGGTAAACTTATCCAAGCGATCGTTAAAGTATTCATGGTGTGTTATTTTTTTCTATCTCACTGCTGTGGAGGGTGGGGTTATCTTTGGCTAATTTCATTACTCCCACCAGCATTAACGCCTGAATGGAAAAACCGATGACGATCGCTGTTAAAATCACTGCTTGGGGTACAGGATCGGCGTAATTTTGCTGTTTAACTGTACTGAGGATGGGAGTAAATAAACCATCACGGGAAGAAATCACCACATAGTAGGCGATAACGCCGGTACTCATGACATCCATGGCGATAATCTTCATGATTAAGTTTTTTTTCAGGAATGTTCCTAAAAATCCGCACAAAACGGTGGCGAATACAAACAACTCTAGCAGGGGTATCGTCACTGGGCTTCTCGATTAGCTTTAGTTATGAGTCAAAATACTTTTTCTAATTATCCTCGATCAAGTCCCAATTGATCAAAAAATTCTCAAGATTATTGGCGAATTTTCGGGCGGTCAATAGATTGTTTTAGATCTATAAATATTATTGAAAAAAATAAAAGCAAGCGGTTTCGCTTTAATAATGTAGATCTTGCCAGGGAGCGCAATCATTAATGTTTTGACAATCTTTGATATTTTTGGTTGCAATAATAACCCGAAGCTCTCCCGCCCGTCCGCTTCATCAACTTGTTAGTATTTGTGTAAGAATAACCTGAACAATTGTTATAGGAAAGATAGATTCACACTACATTTCATACTAAATCCGTTGAGTATAGGCTACTTATGAGGAGAGGCACTCATGCAAGAGGCAAGAGGCAAAAGGGAGAATAAATAATCAGTTTTTAATAACCGGATTTAGGATTATTCATAGTCAAACTTCCGATACGTCCCCACTGAGGACTCAGCAGGCTAACGTTGCCCATCACCCGCCGCAGATAGCCTTGAACAATCAACAGAAGCCTTTCAACGGTCGGTGTGCATTGGGTTTGTTATGCGAGCGTCCTGCGGGAAAGCAAATGAGCGCATCGATTGCCGAGTTCCTCCCGAAGTCGATTTGATACTCCATAGGACGATTGTATGTTGATCGTCCAAGCGATGACGCGAATTCTATCATTGAACCAACCATTGAAAAGCCCAATGTCGTGCTTGTGGAATCCCTTAATCGCCTCAGATTCTTGCCACCTAATGTCAAACGATTGACGGAAATGAGTTAGAACGCCACGACCATTGATCAGAATGCAATCAAGTTGTGAATCCAACATTTGTTGATGCAAAAAGCTTACATCGTTCTTAAGCAGTTGCTTTTTAACATCTGACTCCAGACCACTCCAAACAGGATAAGTAGCCCATTGTACCAAATCAAGATGACAAGCAGTATTGTCGTAGTAGGATCCTCCACAGAGCCGAAGAATTGCATCTAGCTGGTCAAACCACTTCCTGTACGGGTTACGGTGAAAGTAAGTATTGCAATCGTTGACGATTGTTTGTATATCGGAATCACTCGCATCTTCAATCGAGGTAAGACCAAGAGAAATGTTCGTCGATAGACGGCGGTCTTCGTCAGATAAAAGATTGCCATTTGCGTCAACAAATTCTGCGCGGCTTGGATTCAAGCCAAGTGTCGCTATTCTAGCAGTTTGAGCATTTCCGAAAGCTATAACTGGTGTTGATTGCGGGACAACAAACTCACCGGGGAGGGGTTGGCGAATTCTTGAAGTAATATATTCAGCTACCATGTATTTCGTGAAATAACCTTTACCGCATAACTATATTATTATAGTGACATTTTCCGTCTAATCAACTCCTATTGATAAACTTCTGTACATAACTTTTGATCTTCTGGCCAGTCTTCACCGATCGGGGTTACTAATAAGCTTAAAATGTTAGAGTCCAGAATTACAATCAATCTTTTAATCCCATCCCTTAATTTTTTTCAGATTTTCTAACTGTTCTAAGCGAGATTTTGCCCATGCGATCGCTGGCTGATTTTTTTGTTTCTGCACTTGATCAGTATCGGATTTATTCGACGTATAAAAGTCTGTCCAATTGAGAGGTTTAGTTTCTTGATTTTCGTATTCTTGTATTTGCCAGAGGATTGCTCTAGCCGTATTCTTTAAAGAGATTAAAACTTGCTTAAACTGACTTGTTTTCTCTGGTTGCAAGCTAGGATCATTTAAAAAAGCCTTGGCGATCATCTTAAAAGATTCTAGGTAGTTGTCGGGAAAATAGCCAATATATTTTTCTATTATTATCTCTGAGAGTATGGTAAGACCGAAGCAAATACGATTATATTGAGCGGATTTATCTGTTGATTTTAACGAAGCATCTAACAGTATTTTCTTCACTCGAATTAACTCGATAAAACCCTGTAAATAATTATCATAATAGGCCATTTTTTTAAGCTATCAGCAGACAAAAATTCACAATACTTAGCTTGAAATTCTCTTGTTATTGGTTGATATTCAAGAGAATAAATATTCTCCGCTTGAGGTGGAGTTTGAGCTGCTCTGATTTTTTCTATAACTATCGTCTAATTCTAGAAAAATTCCCTCGGCATTGAGGACTAGATCTTCATCAGATAAGGGCGGAAAATCCAGGTGAATTGTCCGCTTCAGAATCTCTAATAGCAAATCTAACCGCTCTGAGTCTGTCAAGCGGTCAAAGGTATCTAAAAGTTCCTGAACTATAGCAGTCATAGCAGTTACCCTATATCTGCTCAATACTATAACACAAGCTTAACAAGGCTCTTAGTTATTGCTTGACAGCCCCAATAAATTCTGAATGTAAGTTTGGAATCCCCCCAAACCGCCATCGTCATCCCAACGCTGTCTGAAAGTTGGTAACTTCTCCAATTCCATCACCTTCCCACCCTGATAGTTGAGAACTTCTCGATAATCAAACATCGCATCTGCTTTTGCTGATACAGGTGGATTATCAAAATCAATAGCCCAAAGCACCTCAACAATCCGATAGATGTCGTAATTAGGGTTTGCGGCAAAAAGTTTTTCGTGGGGGCAGGAGTCGGTCGTCAGTAGCCGGTCGTCGGTCGTTTCAGGCTTTGTTGCCCTCTCTTTTTGTACTGATTTTGTACTATAAAAAGGATAATGCAAGGTTTTTGAGAGTCCCAATCCGATTTTCGCAGCATGAACAGCGGATTTTAACAGGTCAAAAGCCTTATTTTAAAAGGGTTTTACCATTATTCAGCCAACCATATATAAACGACCAAAACCGCCAAACCAATAGCTATACTGTCACCGAAAAATTGGGTTGAAAGCCTCGCCCTTTTAGGGCGACTTGATCTGATGTATGATATTAAGAATAGGGGGCCGGGTAAGCAACCGCTTAAAAAACCCAGTCATCAACCGATGAACGCACCTTGAAAACTAGAGTTATGGGGTTCTATAGGGGAATGCTCCTATAGGTAAAAGCTCTCAGCGTCAAG
>VYLR01000085.1_pt1 | contig 31740 bp, 29 predicted proteins | sample 5114291 | NCBI WGS metagenome assembly VYLR01 (sample SAMN12291774, study PRJNA351875) | freshwater metagenome | isolation source: freshwater lake | place: USA: Michigan, Lansing Lake | collected 2013-08-14 | reverse complement strand
CCCCGGTCAAGTGAGTACCGCCACTGGGTTGGAGTATGCCCGTGAAAAAGACGAAAAGTTGTTTGATGTGGGCCCTTACAAAGATCAGGATCAATTACCCCACATGGTTTATATTCAAGGAGGTAGAGTAGTTTTAGGTTCCTTCGAAGAAGATATTATGGCCACCCGCGACAATGTTGAACGAACAGTTTCGGTAGCGTCTTTTTATATGGATGAAGCTGAAGTAGCCAATATCCACTGGCTAGAATACCTTCATTATTTGAAAACAGAAAACGATCCAGAAGGTCAGGGTCCAGACGCCCCCTACGGGATAAAGTATAAAGAAGCTTTGCCCGATACATTGGTTTGGAGGTCTAAACTTGCCTTTAACGACCCCTACGTTGATTATTATTTGCATTACCCGGGGTTCCGTTTCTTTCCTGTTGTAGGCGTTGATTGGAACCAAGCAAACAATTATGCAGTCTGGCGAACAACTAAAGTCAATGAGAGGCTTGCTGTGGAGGCTGGTTATAAGGACGGTGAGAAAGTACCTCTTGAATCTGGTCATGTTGTTCCTAATTTTCGTCTTCCGACAGAAGCAGAGTGGGAGTATGCGGCAATGGGCATGATCGGAACTTTATGGCTTGACGAAATGCAAACTCACCAGCGGCTTTACCCATGGGACGGGCATGCGTTGAGAAACCCTTACGGAAAGGCAATGGGAACATTTTTGGCCAACTTTAAAAGAGGACGTGGGGATTATGCCGGTATAGCTGGCCGTTTAAATGATGGCGCCCTGATCACGTCTTATATTTATGACTACCCTCCCAATGATTATGGTTTATACAATATGGCAGGGAATGTTAGCGAGTGGGTCATGGACGTTTACCGTCCGTTGTCACACCAGGATTTTGATGATTTGAACCCTATAAGAAGAGACGACTTTTTGGATCTTAGCCAAATCTACAAACCTCAGTATAAAACTGATACGTCCTCAGTGAAGGGGGCAAATGGCGAATTTGTAAATGGTGCAGACGGCAAACGCCAAATCGAAAAGAAATACACAAAAAGGCATGCAAAGGGTACAGGAGAAGATGAATTCGTATCTCTAGTAAGCGACAAGGCTAGAGTATACAAAGGGGGTTCTTGGAAAGATGTAGCATACTGGATGTCTCCTGGTACGCGCAGATTCTTGGATGAAGATTCGGCAACTGCAACCATTGGATTCCGTTGTGCGATGATTCGCGCGGGTTCAAACTACTAACAAGTATTTATTCATTAATAAAAAAGCCCTCCCCTCGGAGGGTTTTTTATTGCGCCTCCGCAATGCAGGCAATACTTAGCGAGCGACATTGGCTGTTGATGAGATGTTGGCCACAGGCTTCTAATGTCGCACCAGTTGTTACAACATCATCCACTAGTAGAATCCGTTGACCAACTATCATTTCAGCAGATTGAATTCCAAAGGCGCCCTCCACATTTTCCCAGCGCTCTTGTTTTGATTTTTTGGTTTGGGTGCTCGTGGTTGTTTTTCGCACGGAGATGCTTTCAGACCATGGAATTCCCAAACCATTACTAAGCCCTTCTGCAAATTTTGCACTTTGGTTGTATCCCCTTTTTCGCAAACGAGTTGGATGTAATGGGATGGGAACAATAACATCAAATTCATTTTGAAACCCTGCCTGTGCTAGTTCTTTTCCATAGGTAGAACCTAGTTTTACCCCAATCTCTGGGTGATTGTTATACTTTAGTTCGTGTAGCAAATGTTGCACGATTCCGGATTTTCTGAACTTTAAGTAGGCTATTGCGTGTTCAATTGGCAACCGCCCGGTGAGACGGCTTTTTATCGGATTATCAATGACTAAGTGGTAATTCGTTTTTGGTAAATCAATCAGGCAGATCGTGCAAAGGGTGTCTTCTCCTTTTACCAATGATCGCCTACATCCATAGCAATAGTTGGGAAAGAAAAGGCTAATAAAATCTTTACCGATATTTAACAACCCATGACTCATAATACTCACTTTTTATTTCTGAAACGCGTGATAGGCAGGAACGGGAAACTCCATTTTGAAGTTCTCCACGCGAAGCACAAGTAGCGGTTTTACTTTTGTTAAATCAGGGAAGAAATCACTGCTGACTTTTATATTTTGCAACTTGGCTAAGTAAGCCATTCCACTACTCTTAGGTTTGGTTAACATCAATTTGTCCTTGTGAGCTTGAACAATCGTGAGCGGAAGTATAGTCGTTGAAATAGGAAAGCAAATCCTACTTCTAATAAAATCTGCCTGGAAAAAGGATACACCATCTTTTAAAATAGCTATACGATCACTAATTTGTTTTTTCCCCCAGTGAAATTCTGCAAACTCTTTTGGGATACCCCAGTTTTCAATACCATTAACCACACTGCTTTGAGTGGAGACATAAATTTTCGAAATCGAGAACACCTTTTTCTTGTTGAATGAAAAAAGCCCGGGAATAAATAGCAATTCGTGGTAAGGGCCAACCGGAGAAGATTGATAGTCCACGAGCATCACCGCTCCCCAGCCACTTACGAATTTTTCTTTTTGAAAATCAGCCAGAAAACCGTGTTCGGCCACAAAGGCTTTTGTAAAGCGGTAGAGAAGAATGTAGCCGTTGCCTGTAAGTTTCCAGGGAGCACAGGCGATTTCATTTTCATCTTTCGCAAAGTCAGGGCTTTCCATAAGTAATAGGCAGAATAATTCGAAAGGATTCTAGAGAAACAATGGAAGATATAAAAATAATTTATGAATTTTAGAGTTATGAAGAACATGATGCTTCGCATTGGGTTTTTAAGCGGTTTTCTTTTAGGAATTAGTATAGAGTGCTTCGCACAATCAGAAACCGATTCTGTGCAGTTAAAGAGCCGTGCGGTAATATTTATTAACGGCAAACCAGTTCGTGATACGCTACGCTTATCCGAATTTGAAAGGATAGACTATATCAAAGGAAAGCAAGCCATCGAGTTGGTTGGCCCCAGAGGAAAAGGAGGCGTATATTTAGTAAGCAGCGATGGAAGGATTCCTGTCTATGGCATCGTTACAAACCCAAAGGGAAACAAAATCAGTGGCGTAGAGGTTATATCAAGTGACGGCAAAGTATTAACGAGAACAAATAAATGCGGCACCTTTTTTATTTCTGCAGTCACAATTTACGATGTGTTAGTCATTCGAAAAAGAGGATTTGAAAATGTTCCTCTTAGGGTTCAACAAACCGAAAACGTGATAAGTCTTACGAAGAAAAGAAAACAGTAATATGAAAAAGATATTTCCATTTCTGCTTAGTACAGCGTTGGTAGTAGTGATAGGATCATTGGCGTCATGTACGAAAGACGAAGTGAAACCTGGTGAGTTTGATTATGTCAACTCGTGGATTCAGAGTAATATGAAAGAAGCGTACTACTGGACAGATCGAATTCCAGCTTCGCCAAATAAAGCCCTGTCGCCCGATAAATTTTTTGAGTCGTTGCTCGCAAAACCTGATGATCGTTTTTCCTGGATTCAAGACAACTATCAGGAACTGCTAAATTCTTTGCAGGGGGTCTCTAAAGAAGCAGGATACGAGTTTGCTCTCTATCGCGCTAACTCAACCAACAACAATGTCTTGGCGCAGATTCTATATATAAAGAAAGGATCTCCAGCCGAAGTCGCTGGATTAAATCGCGGGGATGTCATCGACCAAATCAACAACACGCAGATTACAGTCGATAATTATCAGACACTACTACAGGCGATTAGCGAGCCTCACTCGATTACCTATCGTCCCTACAACTTTTCCACAAATGCAGTAGGACCGCCAAAAACCTTATCGTTAACGACTGTGGAGTATGCAGAGAATCCAAATTTCTTGGATAAAGTGATTACTTTGAACAACAGGAAAATCGGCTATTTTGTCTACAATTTGTTTTCAACAGGACCAACGGCAACCAGTACGCAATACAATGATGAGATGGATGCAGTCTTTGCGCGGTTCAAGGCAGCAGGCATTACAGACCTTGTTTTGGATTTGCGTTTTAATAGCGGAGGAGCGGAAACAGCGACAGTCAATTTGGCGAGTTTGATTGGTAAGGGAGTTGACGCCTCAAAGGTTTTTGCCAAGAGGCAATACAATAGCACGCTCACCGCTCAAATTTTAAACGATCCTAGATATGGGTCAGAGTTTTTGTTGACAAGGTTCAAAAGTAAATCTCAGAATGTGGGGTCGATGCTACGAAACAACCGAGTATATATTTTGACTGGAGCGCGAAGTGCATCTGCAAGCGAGTTGCTAATCAATGGGCTACGACCATTTATGGATGTGTACTTGATTGGCGCAAAAACAGCAGGAAAAAACGTTGGCTCAACAACGATATACGAAGCGAATGACCCCAAAAATAAATGGGGAATGCAGCCCATTATTGTTAAGTCGTTCAATAGTCTTGATCAATCAGACTATGGAAATGGATTTACCCCTAACATCGTAGATGCCGACAATGGCGCGCAGCTTCCTTTGGGCGACACCGGTGAGAAGTTGTTGAGTCTTGCCATCCAGAACATTACTAGCAGCGGAAGGGTTGCTGTCACAGAAGGAAATTGGGGCGTATCCCTTGGTCACTCATTTGATTTTAAAAACCGAAATTCAGATTTGATCATTGAGGCCAACCCTTTCCACGATTGAATTTTTTGGTGTCTCATTCCAACCTTTGCTGTTTAAAGGTGTCTAAATCAAAAATGCCGAATTTATGAACAAGCTTGGATTGATTTTGCTCTTAACTCTGACTTTTTCTTCGTGCAAAAAAGACGAGGAAATTCAAAAAGCAGGATGTGCGACACTAGCTACAGTACGAGACCTAACCGGTCTGGATGGATGTGGCTTTGTTTTTGAACTAGAAGACGGTACACGCCTAGAGCCACTTCGCATATTTTATTGTGGAACACCACCAGTGCCAAAAGAGATGCCAAAAGATCCTTTGCTCGACTTTGTTTTTGAAGCAGGTAAAAAAGTAAAGATTGGATACGAATTGACAGAATCAGCTAGCATTTGTATGGTAGGGCCGATGGTTAAAATTACCTGTATTGAAGAGATTAGCCCAACCAGTGAAAATTGAAGTTATTTTTCCGCCACCATCGCCAGGATATCATCAACAAATTCACGTGAATTACTTAACCTAGGGACTTTGTTTTGCCCCCCCAGTTTTCCTCGCTTTTTCATCCAATTATAAAAGGTGCCTTCAGAAACACTGTGAATTTTCGGGGCTACCAACGCAATGTCATGTGCGCGTTTGGCATCATAATCAGAATTGACTTTTCGAAGCGTATTATCTAATACTTCGGTAAACTCACTGATACTTGTAGGCTGACTTCTAAACTCTATGATCCATTCATGACCGCCTCTTTTCGATTTTTCTAAGTATATCGGAGCAGCCGTGAAGTTATCGATAACGGCACCCGTTTGCTCACAAGCACGGGTTATGGCCGTTTCCGCATTTTCGATTATAACCTCTTCTCCAAATGCATTGATAAAGTGCTTCGTTCGTCCTGATATTCGGATGCGATAGGGTGAGGTGCTGGTGAATTTGATGGTGTCGCCTATGCTATATCTCCATAGCCCTGCATTGGTCGTAATAACCATTGCATAGTTTCTGCCGATCTCCACATCTTGCAAACCGATGGCGTCCGGGAATTCCTTGTCTACTTCTTCCATAGGAATGAACTCGTAGAACACTCCGTAATCAAGCATCAGCAAAAGATCTTCTGAATCTTTCTGGTCTTGAATTCCAAAAAAGCCTTCGCTGGCATTATAGGTTTCCCAGTACTTCATCTGGTCTCCTGGAATTAGCGATTTGAATAAATTCTTGTACGGCTTAAAAGCGACAGCTCCATGAAAGAATACTTCCAAATTCGGCCAGATTTCCAGCATAGACTGCTTTTTCTCGAGCTCCAGTATGTATTGCAGCAACAAGACCGTCCATGTTGGTACCCCTGCAATTTGAGTTACGTCTACTCGGGCTGTTTCGCGAGCCAGCTTTTCAATTTTCTCTTCCCAATTGTCCATCAGAGCCACTTCCAAACTTGGGGTTCGAATAAACTCTGCCCATGGGGGGAGATTTTGCATAATGACCGCTGAGACATCTCCATATCGAGAGGTAGAAGTAGGGTCGTATTCGTTTACCCGACAGCTTCCGCCAATGGCCAGTCCCTTGCCTGAAAATATTTTTGTGTTTGGGTAATTGTTAATGAAAATGGAGTAGAGATCTTTTCCCCCTTTGAAATGGCAATCTTCTAATGCCTCGGAAGTAACGGGGATGAACTTGCTTCTCGCATTTGTAGTACCGCTAGACTTTGCAAACCACTTCACCTCAGATGGCCACAAAATATTTTGTTCACCATGTAGCAATCTCTCAATGTAGGGATAGAGTTGTTCGTAGGTGTGAACAGGCACGCGCTTTTTGAAATCCTCATAATTGACCAGATCCTCAAATGAGTATTTTTGGCCAAATTGCGTGTAGCGCCCGGAGGCTATTAGTTTTTTGAGTACTTCGTCCTGTACTTCATGCGGGTATTTCATGAAAAGCTCCATCTGGTGGATGCGTTTTTTCATGACCCAAGCCAGGATCGAGTTTAGGATTTGCATAGGTACGAAGGACAAAATTAGTTCTTCTTGCCAAGGGGGCAAGCATCAAGTAAGGTAAAAGTCAAAATTCAATATTATTGGGCCCAAGCTGTAACCTGACTTAATGGATTGAAGAGCCTCGTAAATAGATAATGATATTGCGCAAATAAACAGCAATCCCTAGTGTTTGCGCGACTAGTAGAACAGGCTCTTGTCGCGCTACAGAATAGACTACGACCATTACTGAAGCAGCCAAACTAATCACCCAGAACCCCAGTGGCAAAACGGACTCGTTTGCTTTTTCAGAAAAATACCATTGAAAGAGGTATCTACAGTTCAATAGCAACTGGCCAGTAATGCCAACAAACATAAATGTAAAAGACAAGTCAGCTTCTAACGCGAAAGTAGGTTCTTGCTGAAACCAAAGTAGCAGAATAGATGGAGGAATGGCCACTAAAAGAAGCTGAAAGAACAAAGGTATCGTAGACCAAAACCTTTTCAACTGAAGATTTCGAACATAGATGTAGAATGAGATTGATTGCCCTATCAAAATAACGATATCTTGCCGAATCAATCCATAAAGCAGAAATAACGAAGAACCCGAAATGCTAAACACCCAAAACAAAGTGGGAGACACCACCCTGCCTTCGCGCTCCGATAGATACCATTGCACAATAGAGCGAGCGCCAAAAAGACTTTGTGCAAAAAAACCTAAAGCATAAACAAAGTACTGATTCATTTTTGGTGGCCGATAATAAGTACTCCGATAAGTATCAGGATCGTTCCAGTAATTTGCCAAATCGTAATCTGTTCACCCAATAAAATAGAAGCTAGAATAATGGTCGAGACGGGTCCCACACTGCCCACTACAGCCACATTGCCAGATCCAATCCTATCAATAGCAGCTACCACGAAATAGGATGGTAGTACCGTAGAAAAAACGGCCATAAGAAAGCCATACATATAAACTAAAGTAGGCAAGTGCCACAAGGAAACTTCGCTTCTGATAAAGAAATGTAGCAAAACAGCGATGGAAGCAAAGCTCATTGCATAACTGTTAAATTTGCTCGCGCCCACTTTGGGTATCATCCTTCCACTTCCCACAATGTAAGCAGCGTAAGTGAAGGCGCAGATAAAGATGTAGACTGCGCCTTTAACAAAGTTTCCATTCTCTACTGTTTGTCCGGCTACTTCACTCACAAAGGCAAGTGCAAGGCCCGCGTAGGTAATAGTTACAGCTAACCATTGCATGGGCTTTATTTTTATTTTGAAGAATAGAGCAGACATGATGAGCACTAAGGTAGGGTAGATAAAAAGGATGAGCCGTTCAATGCTAGCGGAAACAAACTGAAGCCCCAGAAAGTCAAGTAGGCTACTAATGTAGTAACCCAGACAGCCAATGAGTGCGATAAGTACCCATTCTTTGATGGTGAATTTTGTGTTGCTACTTTGGCTAGAAGAAACAAAGGCCGCGCCTACAAAGAAAGGAACGGAAAAGATCATTCGCCAGGCTAGCAAAGTAACTGCGTCAATGTTTGTGTCGCGATAAGCAAGCTTCACAAAAATGGCTTTGGTAGAAAAAAGCACCGCACCAACAAGCGCTAAAAGTATACCCGTTAATAATTTGTTAGTGGGAAGTATCTTCACTTGTTTAGTAGGTGCACCAAAAATCCAAGGGATCAACTCATCAACATTTCTATGTCTTCTCTGGTGAGCGTTTTCACCACATTCTCTTCATTTTGTATCAGATTCTCGGAAAGTTTTAACTTGTGTTTTTGCAGCGTGAGAATCTTTTCTTCCACCGTATTGCGAGTAATAAATTTGTAAGTAAAAACTTTCTTCTTTTGTCCAATGCGATGGGCGCGATCAGCGGCCTGCGCTTCCACTGCAGGATTCCACCACGGGTCAAGAATGAAAACATAATCAGCTTCCGTCAGGTTAAGGCCCAAGCCTCCTGCCTTAATCGAAATCAGGAATACCTTCAGATCGGGGTTCTTATTGAATTTTTCTACTTGCTCCTTGCGATCAGTGCTCGAGCCATCCAAATAGGCAAAAGGAATTTTTCTATCCTTGAGCATTTCTTTGACGATATCCAGGTGTTTAACAAACTGGCTAAACACCAAAAGTTTGTGACCTTCCAACAAGGCATTCTCAATCATGTGCGAAACATCTTCCAGTTTGCCGGATGTACCCGCATAATGACTGTCAACCATTTTCGGATGATTGGAGATTTGACGCAGCTTGGTAAGCCCTTCCAGAATTTGAATGCGCGATCGGCCTATCCCTTCTTTATCAATTAGCTCTAGAATTTTGTGGCGGTAAAAAGATTTCACCTCTTCATACTTTTGTTCTTGCTCTGGAGTCATGTTTGTGTAGTAAACATTCTCCACCTTTTCAGGTAGATCGGTTGCCACTTGCGACTTCAATCTGCGAAGCATAAACGGGCGAATGATGCCATTCAACTTTTTCGTTTTTGCTTCGTCAGCTTTTTTCTCTATAGATTGTTGATATTCTTTTTTAAAGAACGTTTGACCACCTAAAAGGCCTGGATTGATGAACGTCATCTGAGACCACAAATCCAGTGTCGTGTTTTCCAGTGGCGTTCCTGTCAATGTTAACTTGAATCGCGATTTCAACTGCATCACCGCCTTGGCAATATTGGCCGTTGGGTTTTTGATCACCTGCGATTCATCCAGAATGATATAGTTGAAATAGAATTTCTCCAGCACGTCAATATCTAATCGTGTGATGCCATAAGAGGTAAGCACTAGATCATATTTTCCAAAGCGAGATATGTCTTTGTTTCGTAAGGTGCCAGTATACGTGAGTATTTTTAAATCGGGTGTAAACTTGGCGGCTTCCATTTCCCAATTGTAAATCAATGAAGTGGGCATCACCAATAACGAAGTGCCCGCGTTACCCTTCTCTTTTTCTGACTGTAAAAGAGCAAGTGTTTGCACGGTTTTTCCAAGACCCATGTCATCAGCAAGGCAACCTCCGAGGTGAAACTCATTCAGGAAGCGGAGCCAATTATAGCCCGCTTTTTGGTAGGGGCGGAGCGTACCAATGAACTTTGCCGGTAATGCGTAGTCCCGAATGCCGGTAAATGATTGAAGGTTTCTGAGGCGATCACTGATCTGTACTTTGGCCAAATGTCCACCTTCCAATTCTGTTACTAAATTGATATGGTGTTTTTTTAGTACGGGCTTTTCATGATCGCCATGCGTCTCGCTAAGGGCAAAAAGATCGCCATATTTGATTAGCCACGCCTCGGGGATAATCGCTATTTCACCGTTTGGTAATTTGAATTCTACTTTCTTTTTCAAGATAAGCCTGCGCAATTCCTTAAATGAAATCTCATACTCTCCAAAACGAATCTTTGCATGAATATCGAACCAGTCAATGCTTTCTCTTACTTCGAGTTCGATCACGGCCTTTCCTACAAAATACTTCTTATCTCTGTTTTCGGGCTGACTCACTTCGAAGCCAAGATTGAGCAAATTGACCCTGTTTTCGTTCAGCCATGAAAACGCTTGTGTTTTTTCCAGCGCACACCGAAATCCACGCAAGGGCAACCCAAGCTTGATCAACGTCTGGGCAGCTTTTTTTTCCGTATCAGTATTTCTTTTGATCCGATGAAACACGTAGTCATTGTCTTTCTTCTCTACCGTTACGCTTACTGGGCCAAAAGCATCTCCACGAAATTTGTACTTTCCGTATCGGAATGATAGATCAAACACTATTTTTCCTGCCTCATCACTATGACTTTCTTGCGAATCGCCCGACTCAAATAATGTAGGGACATTTTTTTCATTAGCTGGAGGCAATTCCGAGATAGTAAGTAATCCATGCGGATCGTATTCATGTTTGGCAATCTCAAACCCATGTGCTTCAATATCATCGAAAGAAGCAATAAGCGGGGCGACAAATCGGTTGTAGTATGTTTCTTCCAGATTCTTTGGGATCACTACGTGCTTCTTGTTTAGAAAGGGCTGTAGCTTTTTGCCATCGACAAATTTCTCAAATCCATATAGCTTTCCGTTGAAGACCATCCACGCAGGCTGCTTGCAAATGAGGTAAGCCGCGGGGTTGGGTATCTCCACTTTGCTGCCATTGTAAGTGATGATGGGGAAATAATTTGTGCTTTCTTCACCTCGTTGAAAATGGAATTGAATGGTTGCTCGTTTTTCCAGTACTTCTAGCTTTCTCCAAGTTGGCTCACCATCGTTGCCCATTTCAAAAAGCAATTTGCCTTTCATTTTTTCCAAAACAGCAGCTCTACGTTTTTCCATGTAGGCTTCGATTTGTTCTTGCAGTAGTTCATCACCCTTTTCTTTATGGAACACCCGGCTAAAGAACTCATCGGGTTTCATTATTTTTTTTGAAAAGTGCCTGAGCACAGCATCCTGATTCATGCTGTCCATCATGTCAATCAATTCAAAATCCTTTGTATCCAGGCCTTTTGAAAACTCCCTTGCATTTTTTGCAGAGATATTTTGGTGCTGATAGGTGAGCTTCCCTTTTTCATCTAAGTGGACTATAAAAGACTCAAAAATATAGCCCAAGTACTCGTGCTGGTAGAGCGAGTAAATGATTTGAAACGGTTGGACAGCAGATACTTTCATTTTGTGCCGCTTATGCTGATTTTGGCAAAAAACCTTTGAAAAGACAACAGAAAACCAATTTTCTGATACTTTTAGGATAAGCGGATTTGCAAAGTAGTTATCTTAAGCGAATAATTTTTTCGAATTTTCGCCCATAACCTACATGATCATTACATCTTAAAGCTCCTTTGTGGAAAAGGATTTGCCAGCCAAAGACGCAGGGTAAAAAGAAATTAAAAAAGTGATGGCAATGATAACAGAAGAGGTGGTAACAAAGTCTATTGACTTGAGTTTAATCGGATAGTTGGCCACCAGCGCATTTTCCATGCCCATACCGACAAGCCCATATTGGTCTTGAAGCCAGCAGATCGCTCCGCCAAATAGCAAGCCAATACCCGCCCCCAGGAACGCAATAAGAGCCCCCTCGCTCAAAAATATCCGCTTAATCAACATTGGACTAGCACCCATTGCCGACAGGATTGCAACATCTTTTTTCTTGTCAATCACAAGCATCATCAATGAAAAGAAAATATTGATCGAACTCACTAAAATCAAGAGCGTAAGCGATATAAAAACAAAGAGCTTTTCCATTTTGAGTAGCTTGTAAAGATCCTTGTGCTGCTCTTCATTTGTAAGCACTGAAAAACGTTCGCCCAGCAGGTCTTTAATTCTTGATTGCACCTTCTTGATATTTGCGCCAGCTACAGTTTTGATCTCGAGCGAAGTTCGCTTATCACCATAGTCCAGTAGTTCTTGTGCAAACGAAAGGGGTAGAAAAACATAATTTTCATCATAATTTTTTTCGATGGAAAACACGGAACCGGGCTCTATATTCTTACGCCTATAAATTTTTGAAACGTCAAACGTGGAAGCGTTTGCGTTTTTGATGTAAAAGATTTGAAGCGGATAGATGTTATTCTCTATCCCAATGGAGAGTGCATATTGAATGCCTCTACCAATGATCGCATAGTTGACACCGTTTTCTACCAGCCTTAACTTTCCATCCACAATATGACCGTCTAAGCGATGTTGATCGAGAAAATTATCACTTACTCCCTTGATGGTTACTACCATGTCTGCATCTCGGTACCGCATATAGGCATAGTCTTCAATGACATCTGTTACGATCTCTACGCCTTCAATTTCTTGTAATTTTTTACGAAGCGCATCGTCCACCTCAAACGATTTTCCTTTAACAATTTCAATTTTCAGTTCGGGATCAAACGAGGAGTTGAGCGAGCGAAGTAAGTCTTCCAATCCATTGAATACCGAAAGAACTATGATTAATGCGGCCGTTGAGAAAGCCACCCCTACCATCGAAAGCATGGAAATCAAGTTGATGAAATTCTTTTTCCGCTTAGAAAAGAAATATCGTTTGGCTATGAAAAGGGGAAGATTCAAGCTACTTTTATTCTTTCGGAATATTCAGATTCTTTATAATGTCTTCAATGCGTTGAGCATTCTCTTCAATTTCATCAATAAAGAAATTTAAGTGAGGTACGATTCTAGCCTGATTGCGTATCTTGGCACCAAGAGCTTTTCTAATTTCACTTTTCTTTGCATCGATCTTTGACAAAATTGCATTTCTATTTTTTGCCAATGTCATGCTGATGTAAACAGTGGCCACACTTAAATCAGGACTCATTTTTACATCGGCAATGGTTACAAACGCATTGTCAAGAATATTGAACTTCTCTTTGAGAAAAATATCACTCAATTCTTTTAGAATCAGTTTACTATACTTTTGCTGTCTTATGGTGCCGCTCATAGAGTAAAAGTACAAAAGTCTTTGTGCGTAGTCTAACACAAATGAAATTTAGTAGTTAGCCTGCAGTTGAGAAAGAACAGCAATCAGACTTTTTTTGATTTATTTGCAGCCTTAAACAACACAAGTGCTTCGTTTTTTTCGCCTGAACGACCCCTATCGCTTATTGGCATTGTTGCTGATCTTATGTCTATTTAGTTTGCCTATGCTGATTGATCCAGCAATGACAACCATTCAGGAGTTGAAAAGCTTTTTAGTAGGAGAAGCACTTAACAGCGGAAAGTCTTTATACGTCCAGCTGGTAGATGACACCGCACCCTTCACCGCCTGGATTTTCAAATGGCTAGAAGCCCTTTTTGGAAGATCGTTGACAGCAAGGCATTTGTTGGCCCTTCTGGTCATTTTCTTCCAAGCTTCTTTTTTTGGGATTTTGCTGATCAATAACAAAGCCTACAACGAAAACACCTATTTGCCATCGCTGGTTTTTGGACTACTTGCCTTTTACTCGTTTGATATGTTGTCGGTTTCGCCCGAATTGCTGGCCTCCACAGCATTGTTGTTTGCTCTTAATAATCTCTTCAAGGAGATCGAATTCAAAGTTCAACGAGATGAGATCATTTTGAATTTGGGAGTTTATTTGGGAGTCGCGTCTTTATTGGTTTTTAGCTACACCATTTTTCTAGTCGGGACGTTGGCGATACTCATGCTTTTTACCCGGGTTACTTTTCGCAAGGCATTCTTACTTGTTTTTGGGTTTCTGTTGCCGCACGCCATAATTTTTTCTTTCTACTACTTTTGGGACAATCAGGCTGCTTTGGTAGAGTACTTTTATCTGCCAAATCTGACGCTGGAGACGTGGGCTTTGGTGAGTTTCCGTTCGATTCTCGTGTTGGCGATTGTGCCCATCTTGTATTTTGTTCTTTCACTCTTTATGCTAAATCGGGAGGCACATTTTACCAAGTACCAATCGCAGTTGTTGCAGGTAATGTTTTTGTGGCTGCTCGTGGCAGCTGTTGAAAACGTAGCTACACGCGCACGTACACCACATAGTTTTTTCACGTTCATTCCTCCGTTTGCGTATTTTATCAGTCACTACCTGTTACTTATTCGTAGAAAGAGAATAGCTGAAATGATGCTTTGGATTTTTCTTGTAGGGTTGTTGACTATGAATTGGGCAACCAGAAAAGGCAAAGTTTCAACAGTGAATTTCGCGACACTCTTCCCTTCCTCTACTCCAGACTTGCCCATGATCAAAGAAAAGAGAGTTCTTGTGTTGGGAGATGAGTTTGGGGTATACAGCAAAAATGAAATGGCTGGTTATTTTTTAAATTGGAATTTATCTAAAGAAATTTTTGAGCATCCCGAATTTTTTCAGAACGTTGTTTTCATCGATCAATGTTTTCAGCAAGACCCACCGGATGTCATTTTTGACAAGCAAAATCTGCTGCAACCATTGCTAGAAAAGATTCCCCGCATGAAAAGTCAATTCAGGCAAGAAGGGGATAAATACTATAGAATTAACAACTGATTTTATCAACCCTGCGCCCGTGACGTCCGCCTTCAAAACTGGAATGAAGGAATTTATCTAAGATTTTTTCGGCCAATTCTACACTTACATGGCGAGCAGGGATGCAAAGTACATTTGCGTTGTTGTGTGTTCTGGCAAGCTCTGCCAATTCCTCTTTCCAGCAGATGGCAGCTCTTATGCCCTGATGTTTGTTGGCGGTCATTGCCACACCATTGGCGCTTCCACATAGTAGTAACCCCAAATCAAACTCATTTTTTTCTACCGCACTGGCGACAGGGTGAGCAAAATCGGGGTAGTCGGCCGACTCAGCACTGTGTGTGCCAAAGTCTTTTACGGTAAACCCGTTTGTTTGAAGCCATTTTTTAAGAATCTCCTTATACTCAAATCCGGCATGGTCTGCCCCGATCGCAATTTTTGTCATCATGAGTTTTGTTGATCGGCACGCAGTTCGGCCGCTTCTTGTTTTAACTTCCTTTTTACAACAACGCTTGAGATATAGATGCTAATTTCAAAAAGCACATATAAAGGTAAAGAGATCACCGTCAAACTAAAAGGATCACCGGAAGGTGTGATGACGGCACCCAGTATCAATATGACCACGATCGAATGCTTCCGGTATTTGCGCATTAACTCGGGTGTCACAATACCTACTTTAGAAAGAAAGTAAATGACCATGGGAAACTGGAACAAGATACCGCAGCCTAAGATCAAGCTTGAGATGGTTGATACATATGAAGTAATATCAAACTCATTGACAATCATGTCGCTAATCGAATACGTTGCCAAAAACCAGATAGTGGTGGGAGCAAGAATATAGTAGCCAAATAGGATTCCGATACTAAAGAGAAACGACACGGCAAAAACTGCCCCTTTGGAATATTTTATTTCTTTTGACTGAAGCCCTGGCTTTACGAAGCGCCATAGCTCCCAAGCAACATACGGAAAAGCGACAATCAAGCCGATGACAAAAGAGGCTGTGAGGGACATCATGAACTGCCCCGTCATGTTACGACTCTGGAGTTTGAAAGGCAGGTCAGTCACGCAAAGGTCATTGAAACCAAAGAGCTTGCCCAATTCACACATGTACTTGAAGGTGGGGAAATTGATTTTAGCAGGCGCGAAAATAACGTATTCAAAAATCTCTTTTATAAAAGCAAAGCACGCGATCATTGCAATGAAAATCGCGCTGACGGAACGCACTACGTGCCACCTCAACTCCTCTAGGTGATCGAGAAAAGCCATTTCTTTTTCTTCAGCCATTTTAAAAGGATTCATGCAGCCTCAAACCAACCTGCAATTAACCAGAAAATAATAGGTCAGTGCAATTGAGTTGGCAAAGCGTTCGTAAATATACTTTTATCTGAGTGGTGATTTAATAGTGCTATCTAGATTATTTACCAATGGTTTTACTTTTACACTTCTGTTCATCAGTTCCTCAATGCTACGATCAAATAATTTTGAATATACTATCAACCTATCCCCTGGGATACTATAGTTAGATTCGTAGAGAGTTACCCGATCTCTGTAAAACTCATTTTGAGATATTCCATACTCATTAGCCAAAATTTTTTCAATAGAAGACATCTTCATTGATTTTGGTAATTCGGTTTCAATTATTTCCTTCAGTTTATACTTATAGATAGGTCTTATTTTTTGATTAGTTTGATTAATAGGCTTTGCAACTGATTCATTTTTAGTTTTTGTGATGAATTCTTCATGTTCAGCATTGTTGGCAAGTTTTTCGATAGCATTTGCGAGCCGAATATTAGAAGTCCGCATTTTGGATATCTCTAGATTTGTTGTTTTCTGCGTGTCAACAAATCTATCTATAGTCGGTACTAATTTTGCGATTAGATCAGTTAGTTGCTTAATTTGATCATCAAGATTCATTCCCCCAAAATATAAATCATCAATTGTTTCTAAAATTTAAATCACGTGGATCATCAGTTATGAAAACAAAGGAAATTTCTTCATCAATGTATTGACCTTGCGCTTCACCGCCTTTAGGTGTTTATCATCAGTTGGCTTTGCCAATGCCTCATCAATCAAGTCCACAATCTTCACAACATCTTTCTCTTTTAGCCCACGCGTGGTCACAGCGGGTGTCCCTATACGCATGCCTGAAGTGATCATAGGCGATTGTGTATCAAATGGAACCATGTTTTTATTAATAGTTATGTCTGCTTTGATCAATGACTCTTCAGCAATCTTGCCAGTCAAATTTTTGGAGCGAAGATCAATCAACATCAAATGGTTGTCGGTGCCACCAGAAATAATCTTATACCCTTTTGCAACAAATGCATCCGCCATTGCTTTGGCGTTTTTTGCTACCTGAACGATATACTCCAGGTATTCATCAGACAAGGCTTCACCAAAAGCAATAGCCTTTGCTGCAATAACATGTTCTAATGGGCCACCTTGTGTGCCGGGGAAAACACCGGAGTCTAACAAAGAAGACATTTTCCGCAATTCTCCTTTTGGCGTTTTTAAACCAAATGGATTGTCAAAATTTTTGCCGATCATGATCAACCCTCCACGAGGGCCACGCAATGTTTTGTGTGTAGTAGTGGTTACGATATGGCAATGTTTGAGAGGGTCATTTAGCAAGCCACGAGCGATCAAGCCTGCAGGATGCGAGATGTCAGCCAACAATAAAGCACCCACACTATCCGCTGCTTTTCTGAGTTTTTCGTAATCCCAATCTCTGCTATAAGCAGAAGCTCCACATATCAACATTTTAGGTTTTTCACGCTGTGCTATTTCGATCACCTTATCAAAATCAATCAATCCGGTTTCTTGTTCTACTCCGTAAAAAGAAGGCTGATAAAGTTTGCCTGAAAAGTTAACAGGCGAGCCATGTGTAAGGTGGCCACCATGAGAAAGATCAAATCCCAGAATCTTATCGCCAGGTTTTAGGCAGGCAAGCATTACGGCTGCATTGGCTTGAGCGCCAGAGTGGGGCTGCACATTAGCCCATTCTGCCCCAAACAATTCTTTAATGCGATCAATGGCGAGTTGCTCTACTTCGTCTACCACTTCACAACCACCATAGTAACGTTTTCCGGGAAGACCCTCTGCATACTTATTCGTCAACACAGAGCCTTGCGCCTTCATCACTTGGGCAGAAGTAAAATTTTCCGAGGCGATCAACTCGATGCCGTGCTCCTGGCGTTGTTTTTCTTTCTCAATGAGGTCAAAGATGACTTTGTCGCGTTTCATAGTGCTTGTTTAAAAAGATGGGCAAAAATAAGCGAAGGGCTTGAATTGTTTCGCGTTTTGCTGTCATTAATACTGCACACAGGCAGTTCACCACCCACCACTGCTACCACCACCGCCAAAACTTCCCCCGCCACCGGAAAAGCTACTGCCACTGCTTCCCGATGAGGACCAGCCACCACCCGATCCGACAATCCGACCCGATTGCCACTCCAATAGTTCTCTACCACTTTTGATCACCCAAATGCGCAGCAGTGGATACAGGATCAAGTACCCATAGAACCACCACCACCCCAGTATCAGACCCATGAAAATAGCATAGAACGGAATCAAAAAAACATACAATACCCAGGTCATATAGCCTTCTGAAAACAATCCAACGCCCGCAAAAAATCCCAAAAAGCAGAAGAGGGTAACTCCTACAATAATCTTTGTTTTAAGATCCATATTGTCGACAGAATTTTCATTTTGATCGGCTGAAGAGTACTCACCACCAATTGCCTGAACAACAGATTGAATGACTGCCATGATGCCTGCATCATAGTCGTCTCTTCGAAAAGCGGGTGCCATTTCATTTCGAATGATGCGATTACACAGCGCATCAGTTAACACTCCTTCGAGGCCCAACCCTACTTCGATACGCATTTTGTGGTCGTCAATAGCAACCAAAACAAGCACACCGTTATCATTCGCCTTTGTGCCCAATTTCCATTTCTCAACAACCTTCAACGAGTAGTCTTCAAGCACTTCGCCCTCCAATGATTGAATAATGAGAACTGCAATTTGGTTGCTGGTAGAGTCTTCGTATTGGCTTAACTGTCTTTCAAGTTGATCGACTGTTTCTTGGTTAAGTGCATGCGCTTCATCATGGATACGTTGACCCCACAACTCGGGAATTGCTTTTTGCCCGGATGCTGTGATTACAGAAAGGGCGACAACCAGAAAAACAAAAATAGACTTACCGAATCCCATACCGATGTGAAATTTTTTGATCAGTTAACATGCGTTGCTTTACGAAGAGTATCAGCATTTTAAAAATTGCTACCACGAATCGCTTGAACCACCGCCCCCAAAGCCGCCACCGCCTCCAAAGTCGGAACCGCCTCCCCACGATCCGCCCGAGCGTCCGCCACCGCCCAACAGTGACCCGGCCATGCCAGCAGCCCAGTAGCCACCCATACCTCCGCCACCTCCTTTGCGCCTGGACATCGCAATAATAATGATGATGATAAAGATTAAGGTAGCCCAGGGTGAACGACCACCACGCTTGCCACGCTGGGGCGGGTTCTCGTTTACATAGGTTCCTTTTATCGCCTGAATGATCGCGATGGTGCCTGCTAGAATTCCTGCATCATAGTTTCCTTGTCTGAATTGCGGTGCGACTTCGTTTCGATTGATTCGACTTGACAAAGCGTCTGTTAGAACTCCCTCGAGGCCGAGCCCCACCTCAATCCGCATCTTTCTATCTTGTATGGAAACGATAAAGATTACACCATTGTCTTTTTTTACATCGCCCGCTTTCCAGGCTTCGGCCACCCTAATACCAAAGCCATCAATATCTTCTCCTTCCAAAGAGGGGACAATTAAAATGGCAATTTGATTAGAGGTGGAGTCGCGTTCGGCCTTTAAAATTTGTTCCAATTGAGCTACCATACCGGGAGAAAGCACATTTGCCTCATCATGCACCCACACACCACCATGTGCTGGCACAGCTCGCTGCCCAAAAGCAGCGACATTTATCAACAGAATTATCGCAACAAGAAAACGTCTTATGTAGAGATGCATTTCGATAGGCTTCATTGAAGATTGACTCATTGAAAAAATTGATTCATTATTCGATTCTCAAGTCGTCCCGAAGCTCATTTACATCATCGACAGTTTTCAAAAACCCTTTTTCTAGAAGAATCTCACCACAGCGTAAAATAGCAGCTTCTATACCTTCTGTTACTTTGCCCAATCTCACGTTTTCCGTAATGGCGCGCACCATTTTGTCCCACTCTTTCTGTTCAACCACTTTGCTAATGCCGCGATCTGCCATCACGATTACTTCGTGCTCAAAAAATGAAATGAAAAGCATGATGCCTGTGCGGTGCCGCGTATTGAATACTTCTTCTTGCAAAAACGCGTTTTCAGCTCGCTGACGAGTCACTTTGTCCATGTGCGATTGACTCATAAGTAACCGCTTTAAGGGTTCGATAAAGGTGGTTGCTGCCGCTCCAATAAATCCGGCAAGTGTGATAGACAAGAAGATTAGCAACGGGTCATAGATCGCCAGAGCGGGAATATATCTGTCAAAAACAATGATTGCCAGAAATGCCAATCCTGCCAGCAGCAGAAACCCACGATAAACGGCTATGGAATAAGTACCACTGCGCTCTACAAAAACAGGCACAATTTCACCTGATATTTTGTCTTCGGCTGTTCGAACGGCAGCTTTGATGCGCTCTAAGTCTTGCTGACTAAATCTGCTTTGGATGGACATATTAGTTATTTTGTAAAGTACTAAGTCTGTAAAGAGTTTCGGGGCTAAAATCGAGAGAACAAGATGTAATACTACCATCTAATTCTTGTATAAGGGCAAGGCCATCCCAGGAAATCGTTGGGTAATTGTCAATCTTGGCCTTTGCAAAAACGGCTGGGTCTTTTAATGCAGTAAATTTTTCAACCAATGGTGTGAAATCAATTTTCCTGATTTCTCCGTTGCTAAACATTGCCGCGATCTGATACGGTTTAACATCAATGATGTGAGTGATTTTATGCATACCTAATTCAATGGTTCGATTTTACTGATGATTCCCCCTCCTTTTGTGATTCATAATAATTTTTAACTAACTCAACTCTGTGCAACTCAACCCACTCTCGAATTAGCTTCAGAGCTCTAATGGGTAGTTCACCGGTGATAACGTTTCCAGTGTCGATATTGATCTGAGCCGAATACTCAGAGTAAGTCGCGTGAAAATGTGGAGAAGAATGACCATTAAAAAACATTCGAATAATGATTCCGTAAAAACGACTTATTTCGGGCACACGCAAAGTTAATGAAATACTTTCTGTAACCGATAAAAGGAAAAGCCGACTGCGACTCAATTTGAAAAACACAAGTCACGTAAACTTAATTCTCTGGCTCAAAGCTGCCAGCGGATCTTAATTTTGAAGAGCCAATACGCCCTTCTCTTTTGCGTCTAAAGCAGACGATCCCATCAAAAACTCATCCACCGCCCGTGCCGCTTCGCGTCCTTCGCTAATGGCCCAAACCACTAATGACTGACCCCTTCGTGAATCTCCGCAAGCGAAAATATTTTCTGCAGAAGTTTGATAGCGTTGACACTTGATGTTTCCACGATCATCATAGTCTATTCCTAGTTGATCAAGTAGGCCGTTGTGTTGTGGATGTAGGAATCCCATTGCCAACAAAGCTAATTCACATGGAATTACTTTTTCTGTCTCTGGGATTTCAATAAATGCTGGTGCCTTGCCAGCTTCCTGTTTTACGTCCACTTCAGCAACTTTCAAACCGGTTAGGTTTCCATTTCCGTCCCCCACAAACTCTTTTGTTACTATGGACCATTTGCGTTCACAACCTTCTTCGTGGGAAGAGGATGTGCGCATTATCATTGGCCAACTTGGCCAAGGCATCGAAGCAGTTCTATCTTTAGGTGGCTTTGCTAGGATTTCAATTTGTGTAACTGACTTTGCGTGATGGCGATTGCTGGTGCCGACACAATCAGAGCCGGTATCTCCTCCGCCAATCACGACTACATTTTTATGCGTTGCCCAAATTTCTTCTTCCTCAATTTTTTTGCCACTCACTCTTCTATTTTGTTGAGTGAGAAATTCCATCGCGGGATACACACCCTTTAAATTTCTACCGGGTATAGGCAAATCTCTTGGTATGGTAGAACCAATGCAAAGAAGAATTGCATCAAAGTCATCCTGCAATTGCTCAATGGAAATACTTTCTCCTACCGTTGCATTCACAATAAATTTGACGCCCTCTTCTTTCATCAAGTTGATTCTGCGATCGAGCACCTGTTTATCCAATTTGAAATCAGGGATGCCGTAGCGGAGTAGCCCACCCACTTCATCAGCACGCTCAAAAATAGTTACATCATGCCCGGCATAATTAAGTTGTGCGGCAGCCGCTAATCCGGCAGGGCCAGATCCGATGATCGCAACTTTCTTTGTTGTTCTTGTGATAGGAATTCGGGGCTTGGCATAACCCTCTTCAAATGCCTTTTCAATAATCATCTTTTCGATGTACTCGATCGTAACCGGTGGTTTGTTGATCCCCAACACGCAGGAAGCTTCGCAGGGTGCAGGACAAATTCTTCCCGTGAATTCCGGGAAGTTGTTGGTTGAAATAAGCGTTTCATAGGCGAGCTTCCAGTTGCCTTGATACACCGCATCATTGAATTCAGGAATGATATTTCCAAGCGGACAACCTGAATGACAAAACGGAGTGCCACAATCCATACAGCGCGAAGCCTGCTTTTCACCAATCTTCGTATCGATCGCAGTGTCTACTTCATTGTAGTCGTTGATGCGTTCTTTTGGATCGCGTTTTTTTGGTAACTCTCTTTCAAACTCTAAAAATCCGGTTGGTTTTCCCATTTGCTTTAATCTTCAATTGTCAATTAGTAAAGGTGCTTCTTTACCGGGGCAAGGTTTCAAAAATTACATTTGGTAAGTATTCGTGCTAATTACCAATTTGAAATCTCAGTACTTTGAAATGTAATTTACAAAACTTTCACTTAACAAGTTATCTCGTTTGCTAATTCTATCGTTTTTATTGGGCTGCATACAAATGTAAAAATGGACTAGAGACTAGAGATTTAACCGGATGGCTACATGACGTCCAACACAAAAAGATCAACACTCCACAACAACGGCAAAAATAATACCTTAAGAATTGAACGATAGGAAAACAGCACAAAGAAACGAGTAAATCAACTTGCTTATTTTTATATTCACAGATGATTAAAAAGCTAATTTTATTGTTCGCGGTTACTTGCCCTTTATCAATTTTTAACCTGAACGCTCAAATTACTTACGGGTTACAAGTTCAAAATTTTGGCAGAAATGGGGGCGGTGGCGGTCAAATAGATTCGATAACTGCAATAACAAATAGTAATGCTCAGCTTCTAGAGTATATGCCACAAGGTGCAGGATTCTTTTTTGAATACCAATTAAAATCGAGATTTCCCTTGACTATTAGGAGTGAACTTAACTACCGAGGTGGTAGACCTTCGGGGCTTCAGCTTTTTGTTTTTAATAACGTTACGGGTCGAATCTCACAATCCAGTTATTCCGAGGTGAGGCAAAGCTATAATTTTGAAGTTCCAATCGATCTAAACTATGCGGTTTTTAAGAAGGGTTTACGGCTATTAAACAATTCAGTTGAATTTGAAGCCGGCTTACTTGCTGGAATTAGCTTTCAATTCCAATCAAAAGCCGATGATGTTGCTTATCAAAAACAACCTTCGAACAGCTCTGGTGTGGTTGATGTTAACTCAGCAATTAGCAATTCAACTAGAACTACAAATTATTTTTATAATTATGGGTTACGCTTGAGGCTGTGGAATTTTATTTTGATTTATAGAATTGATCAATTGATTAATAATTCTGCCGTTAACAATTTGGCGATATGGGGCAACAACTATCCGTTCAAAGTGACTTACGAATATCAGAGTATTTCTTTAGGCTACAGAATTAACTTCAATCGGAAATAATCGTCTACCTCATTTTAGACGTTGATGTTTTTTTGGCAACACTCTTTCAAACTCTAAAAATCCGGTTGGTTTGCTCATAACTTTCAATTCTCCTTTCCCCGTCAAAATCTTTCTCAAGGGGTGACTCTTTTTATTTTGTTTTTTGCACCACGGGCTCTTTGAGAAATAGATCCTTGGATACAATTTCACCACCGTGCCACAAAGTGTCGGCACTCAGATCAATTTGTTGTCCGGGCCACTCAATATAGTAACTCCGATTGGTCACCTGTTTGAAAAGGATTGGGTTACTTAGGATTGAAAAAACAGGCAACTTAAAATAGGGTTCCATATTGAACATTTTTGCAGTGCCGTCATCAAATTCCAGCTTTAGATGGAAATCTTCGGTGGCAAATAATGAAACAATCTTTCTCACTTTATTTTAGTGCTTCAATATTAAAAACAGGTTGCCCACTTACGGCCAACTTCCAATTGGCCATTAATTCATCGTGGTGAATCTCCATCCACGCGTTTACTAACTTCAATTTCTTTTTTGGAAAATCGCCAGCTAGCACTTCACAATCGGGGATGCTCACCACTGCTTGCCACTCCGCATGCTCTATATGTACATGGGGCAGTTTGTGTTCTTTATTATCCATAAAAAACATCCTCACTATTATTCCATAGAACATTGAGATAACAGGCATCCGTCTCTTTTTTGAAATTGATATCCAAAAATACGAAAACGCATCGTTCAACTCAAAGACTCCGTTCGAAACAAGGCTTGTAACCCTAAAAAGGATGAACCTACCCAGGTGGCAGATGGGAAATTTTCTTTAAAATCGTTAACTAAAAGCCAGTAGCTTTAAGCTTGTGGCTAACAGCTTTTTGCAACACGGCTTTATAATCTATCGGCATCACTTTCACAAAGTGTTTGAAAGCGGTTTGCCAGTAGCTTAAGATGTGAGCCGCTATTTTACTTTGGGTAAATTCATGATGCGATAAGATCATTTTCTTCAACAGCAACTCGTCTTCATTTTCCAAAGCATCGAGTAATACCATTTCCATGTTGCAGTTTTTCACGAAGGTTTTGTTCACATCCCACACGTAGGCAACACCACCGCTCATGCCAGCGGCAAAGTTTCTTCCAGTGTCTCCTAAAATGACTACTGTTCCACCTGTCATGTATTCGCAGCCATGATCGCCCACACCCTCTACTACTACTTGCACTCCCGAGTTACGTACGGCAAAACGTTCACCGGCCATTCCATTGATATAACTTTCACCGGAGGTGGCTCCAAAGAAAGCAACGTTGCCCGCAATGATATTTTTTGAGGCATTGTACGTTGATTTTTTATTCGGATAGAGAATCAGCTTTCCTCCCGATAACCCCTTTCCAAAATAGTCATTAGCATCACCTTCCAATTCAAACGTTACGCCACCCGTGGTAAATGCACCAAAGCTTTGTCCGGCTGTGCCTGTGAATTTATAATGGATTGTATCTTTTGGCAGCCCCGGCCCTCCATAAATTTTCGAAATCTCATTGGACAGCATCGCGCCCACTGCCCGATCTTGATTGGAAATAGAAAAACTGTCATTTACATTTTCCAAATTCTTCAACGCACCTTGTGCTTTAGCGATTAATTTCCGATCGAGCACATTTTCAATTTCATGATCTTGTTCTTCTTGTTTGAACAAGGCTACGTCCAAATTCATGGGCTCTTTGAATAGCAACGGAGACAAATCCAGATGTTGATTTTTCCAATGTGCATCGCCTTCACTCAATTCAAGTCGATCGGCCTGCCCCACCATTTCGCTCACTTTTCTAAAACCCAACTCAGCCATGATTTCACGCAGCTCCTCCGCCAAAAATTCAAATAAGTTCACTACATATTCCGGCTTACCTGTAAATAGTGCCCGCAATTCTTTGTTTTGAGTGGCTACGCCAACAGGGCATGTATTCAAATGGCATTTGCGCATCATAATGCAGCCGGAAGTCACCAATGCGGCTGTTGCTACTCCCCATTCTTCTGCGCCAAGCAAAGCGGCAATCGCTAAATCTTTTCCTGTGCGAATCTGTCCATCGGTTTGTAGTACAACCCTTCCACGCAACTTATTTTTTACTAACGTTTGATGCGCTTCGGCTAAGCCAAGCTCCCATGGCAATCCGGCATGTCGTATCGAGCTGATAGGTGATGCACCCGTGCCGCCATCATGACCGGCAATTAGAATCACATCGGCATGTGCTTTCGCCACGCCAGATGCAATCGTACCCACACCGGCTTCAGAGACCAGCTTTACACTGATGCGCGCTTCGCGATTGGCATTTTTCAAATCAAAGATGAGCTGCGCTAAATCCTCGATAGAATAAATATCATGATGGGGTGGAGGTGAAATTAACCCAACACCAGGTGTTGAATGACGTACTCTTCCAATCCAGTCATCTACTTTATGACCCGGTAGCTGACCACCTTCACCAGGCTTGGCACCTTGCGCCATCTTAATTTGCAATTCTTTCGCGTTGGTCAGGTAATGACTTGTTACACCAAAACGACCAGAAGCGACTTGCTTGATAGCCGAGTTCTCAGAATCGCCACCTGCCTGTCCGGCAGACAGGTTTGCCTTTTTTACAAATCGAATTTCATCTTCACCGCCTTCGCCACAATTACTTTTTCCACCGATGCGATTCATCGCAATCGCCAAGGTGCTGTGCGCTTCATGGGAAATAGATCCAAAGGACATCGCACCTGTAGCGAATCGTTTGAAAATACTTTCTTTCGACTCCACTTCACTTAGTGGAATAGACTTCCCCGCCTGTCCGGCAGGCAGGGCCTTTCTAAATTTCAACAAGCTGCGTAGCGTAATCGCTTTTTCACTTTGGTCGTTGATGAGAGTCGAATACTTTTTGAAAAGGCTGTAATCTTTTGCTTTGGTCGATTGCTGTAGTAAATGAATGGTTTGCGGATTGAACAAATGCGCTTCACCACGCTGCTTCCATTGATACACTCCGCCAACTTCTAATTTTGGATTTGAATTGGCTGTTTTCGGGAAAGCAAGTGAATGTTTTGCCAATGCTTCTTTGGCGATATCATCTAGCTTCAATCCACCGATGCGAGAAACGGTTCCCGTAAAATAAGGGTCGATGACTTCTTGATGAATTCCCAAGGCTTCGAAAATCTGAGCTCCATGGTACGATTGCAATGTGCTGATGCCCATTTTGCTCATCACCTTGAGTAACTCTCCGGCAACGGCCTTCTTATAATTGTAGAGTGCTTTCTCTTCGGTGAGTTCCTCACTAAAAAGGTTCCGCTTCTTCATGTCGTGAATGGTTTGATACACCAAATAGGGATTAACACCAGATGCACCAAAGCCGACCAGCGTAGCGTAGTGATGTGTTTCCCACACATCACCGGCCTCTACCAATAAACCTACTTTCCCGCGAAGACCTTTTCGAATTAAATCATGATGCACGGCAGATACAGCTAACAGTGATGGAATCTGCGCATGACCGCTGTCAAAACTTCTATCGGAAAGAATGATGATGGTAAACCCATCTTCAATCGCATCCGTCACGTATTGACAGACACGGTTTAGTCCTTTCTCTAATGAACCCGGCTCTCCATCGGCTTTGAAGTAGGTGTAAATCGTTTTGGTTTGCAGATGGCGGTGATCGATGTATCGAATTTTCTCTAATTCATTGTTGGATAAGATGGGAGTTGGTAATTCCAATGTGATGCAATGCTCGGGAGATTCTTCTAATAAGTTGAGTGAGCCACCTACATGTGATGCCAGCGACATCACCAATCGCTCACGAATCGGATCGATGGGTGGATTGGTAACTTGAGCGAATAGTTGCTTGAAGTAACTCGACAAATGTTGCGCTTGGCGCGAAAGCACCGCCAATGGAGTATCGTTCCCCATGGAGCCCAAGGCTTCCTTACCTGTTTCGCACATTTGTGCCAAGATCATACGCAGGTCTTCGGATGTGTAGCCGAATGAAATTTGACGTTTAAGAAAAGTAATAGGGTCGTACTTATGAAAACTGCCTCCGGGTTCAGGCAAATCGATGAGGCGAACTTTGTTTTCTTTTACCCACTTCCCATAAGGTTGGCGTGTGCAAATATCTTTCTTCAATTCATCATCGCTAATGATCCTGCCTTGTTCAAGATCCACCACAAACATTTTTCCCGGTTGCAATCGCCCTTTCGAAACTACTTTAGCAGGATCGATGTCAATCACGCCTACTTCAGAGGCCATCACTACAAAGTCATCGTCCGTCACTACAAAGCGAGAAGGCCGTAATCCATTTCGATCCAACGTGGCGCCTACGATTTTGCCATCTGTAAACGTGATGGATGCAGGACCATCCCAGGGTTCCATTAAATTAGCGTGGTATTCGTAAAAATCTTTTTTCTCTTCTGTCATCGCCTCGTTGCCATCCCACGCTTCTGGGATGAGCATCATCATCACATGAGGCAACGGTCGCCCGGCATGAACGAGTAACTCGATTACATTATCAAGATTAGAAGAATCAGATTGCCGTGGATTGCAAATCGGTAAAATCATGTTCAACTCTTCGCGCGTAAAGTGAGGCGAAGAGAAAAATGCTTCTTTGGATTTTAACCAATTGATATTGCCCTGCACCGTGTTGATCTCGCCATTGTGCGCAATGAAACGAAACGGTTGTGCGAGTCGCCAGGAGGGAGAAGTATTTGTAGAAAAACGAGAATGGATCACGGCTAAGGCTGAGACTACCTCTTCATTTTCTAAATCCGGAAAATACGGTTTAAGTTGCCCACTTGTAAGCATGCCTTTATAGGCAATTGTTTTGTAAGAAAGCGTAGAAAAATAGAATTGATTATCGACACCTCTGATTGATTCAGTGATTAAGTGAGTGACGTATTTTCTGAGAATGAAAAGTTTGCGTTCAAATTCTTCAGGATCAACTCCTGCATCTAGCCGCCTGATGAAAACCTGCTCCATCACCGGCTCTGCCAATCGTGCGGTTTCTCCAAGTTCCTTGTTGTTTGTTGGGAGCACCCGATAGCCGAGGAGCCCCATTTTCATTTTTTTGATTTGCCGATTCAACAAGGTTCTACATTCCTCCCGCACTTTAGGGTCGCGAGGAAAGAACACCAGGCCAACGCCATAACTTTCACAAGCTGGTAGTTTGAAACCTAGCTTGCCACATTCACCGATGAAGAACTCATGAGGGACTTGAATGAGAATGCCCGCTCCATCGCCAGTATTTGGTTCGCAGCCACATGCTCCACGATGTGCCATGCGCTCGAGCATCGTAAGCGCATCGGTAATTACCTGATGCGATTTTCTTCCCTTAATGTTGGCGATGAATCCGACACCACACGAGTCTTTCTCAAACTCTTCGCGGTATAATCCTTGGCTATTTTTACTGTTCACTTCCTGAAAATTGCTTAAAGGGTTCTTTTCAAGAAATAAATTTAAAGCCTGGCAACTCCAATTGGTTGGTTTACGGGAAGTATTTTAAAAAAATCGTATAATCTTAACTAACAGTTAGTAGCGGAATCGGTTGAAACGGATGTTTTCCAATGTTAAAACAAAACGTCTGGCAGATAGCACATACAGGCCATTTGGGCGCTGTAGTGGATGTTTTTTCAATTATTGTCTAAAGTTTGTATATTTAAAGTATGTTTAACAGGATAACCGTAAACCCAAATCAAATGAGCGGTGAACCGTGTATCAGAAGTCTACGAATTCCCGTTGCTACTATTGTTACGTTGTTTGCCCAAGGCCTCTCGGTAAGCGAAATAATCTCATACTATCCAGATTTGGTCAAAGAGGATATTGAAGAAGCATTGAATTTTGCGGCTGAGACAGTTCGCGAGAAAGAATTGCCTCTATTAAAAGTGGGATGAGATTTTTAGTAGACAATGCCATTTCGCCAATAGTAGTCAAGGGTTTGCAAAATGTTGGCCATGATGCAATACATGTTCGCGAGTATGGTCTGCAAGCAGCCGAAGATTGGGTACTCTTTGAAAGAGCTGAAAAAGAAAAAAGAATAATCATTTCGGCAGATACCGACTTTGCGTTTTTGTTAGCCTCAAGAAAAACAAATAGCCCTTCTGTTATTCTTTTTCGTAAACGTGCTGAGCGAAACCCTCTCCTTCAAATAGATCTATTACTTCTTAACCTTACTGATAGTATTTGTATACAATTGGAAATGGGCTGTATCTTAATCATCGAACAAGAGAGAATCAGAATTCGGACATTGCCGCTTTTAAAACAGTAATTTATTGTACTAAAGAACGAGAATAATCAATAATCAAAATGATACAAAAATACATTCAAACCAATCAAGATCGGTTCCTATCTGAGCTTTTTGATCTTCTAAGAATTCCCTCCGTAAGTGCCGATAGTAAACACAAACCTGATGTGCGTAAAGCTGCGGAGTACGTGATTCAAAAACTGAAAGACGCAGGTGCTGATAGTGTAGAATTGTGCGAAACAAAAGGCCACCCGATTGTTTACGGAGAGAAAATGATTGATCCGTCAAAACCAACCGTGTTGGTTTATGGCCACTATGATGTTCAACCTGCTGATCCATTACACTTGTGGGACTCTCCTGCTTTTGAGCCTGTCGTCAAAGACGGTAAAATTTATGCCCGAGGTTCGTGCGATGACAAAGGTCAAATGTATATGCACATCAAAGCCTTTGAAGTAATGATGAAGTTGAATCAACTCTCGTGTAATATAAAGTTTATGATTGAGGGCGAGGAGGAAGTGGGTTCGGATAACCTTGGCACATTTGTGAAGGAAAATAAAGCAAAGCTAAAATCAGATGTGATTTTGATTTCAGATACCTCCCTTATTTCACTTGATACACCTTCGATTACAGTTGGCTTGCGTGGATTGAGTTATATGGAAGTGGAGGTGACCGGACCAAATCGCGATTTGCATTCTGGCGTGTATGGCGGAGCTGTAGCCAATCCGATCAACGTCCTAAGCGAAATGATTGCTTCAATGCATGATAAAAACGGACGGATCACTATTCCCGGGTTTTATGATAAAGTTGCGGAGTTAACTGCCGAGGAAAGAAAAGCATTAAACAAAGCTCCCTTTAATTTGGACGAATACAAGAAGGAATTGGCGATCGATGACGTGAAAGGCGAAGCGGGTTATACCACTTTGGAACGAACCGGTACTCGCCCAACACTGGATGTAAACGGAATATGGGGTGGCTACACAGGGGAAGGAGCAAAAACAGTATTGCCGTCAAAAGCTTCAGCTAAAATTTCAATGAGACTGGTACCTAATCAAAACAGTACAGAGATCACAGACTTATTCACGAACCATTTTCAATCCATTGCACCCAAGTCTGTAAAGGTAAGAGTGACGGCACACCATGGAGGCGAGCCGGCCGTTACGCCTACCAACTCAAAGGCGTTTAGTGCCGCCAGTAGTGCGTTTGAAGAGGTATGGGGAAAGGCTCCGATTCCCACCAGAGATGGCGGCAGTATTCCCATAGTTTCGTTATTCAAAAAGGAACTTGGCTTGGATACCGTTTTGATGGGCTTTGGTCTGGACAGCGATGCGATCCATTCACCCAATGAGCACTATGGCATAAAAAACTTTTTGATCGGGATTGAGACGATCGTTGCCTTCTACAAGCATTATTCAAAGTAGTTTGTGGAAGAGAGGGATGGAGTAAAAGCCTTCTATGCAAAAAGTGAAAAAGCCTGGCGCAGCTGGCTTGAAAAAAATCACTTGAAAGAAAAGAGCGTTTGGCTTATCATCTACAAGAAGAGCTCCACCACTCCAAGTGTTTACTATCCGGAGGCGGTTGATCAGGCGCTTTGCTTTGGCTGGGTAGATAGTAAACCCAACAAGCGAGACGATGAAAGTTACTTTCAGTTTTTTGCCAAGCGCAATCCCAAAAGCAAGTGGAGTCTGGTGAACAAAAACAAAGTAGCCCGGTTGACGAAGCTTGGGTTGATGGAAAAAGAAGGGTTAGCGATGGTGGCATTGGCAAAACAAACCGGCACGTGGGATGCTCTCAATGACGTAGATCAGATTCTTGTGCCTTCAGATCTGCAACAAGAATTCGCAAAAAACAAAAAAGCAGCAGGGCATTTCGAAGCCTTTCCCCGCTCTGCCAAGCGTGGAATCTTAGAATGGATTCTCAGTGCAAAGCGACCAGAGACACGCCAAAAACGAATTGAAGAAACAGTTCGATTAGCCAAAGAGGCTTAATGGACATTTATTAGGCTGGAAACCTTGCAAATTATTGAATGCCATAGCTTTAGGTCAAATCAAAGCTATGAATAAAAAAACTGCATTCACTGCGGGTCTAAAATG
>VYLR01000164.1_pt1 | contig 32053 bp, 29 predicted proteins | sample 5114291 | NCBI WGS metagenome assembly VYLR01 (sample SAMN12291774, study PRJNA351875) | freshwater metagenome | isolation source: freshwater lake | place: USA: Michigan, Lansing Lake | collected 2013-08-14 | reverse complement strand
GACAATAAGTTATGACTTAGAGATTAATCAACAACTAAAGCTTATGCTTGTAGCTAAGTGAAATCATTGATTAAGAGACCTGTGCTTTTCAATAACTTTTTCAGCAAACCCTATTTAAAAATCCAACTCGTCTAACCCCGATTCTGGGGAAGAAAAGCGACTGCGAGGAGATTTTTTCGACTTTCTAAAAAAAGCGGGAATAACTGCGGCGATAAAAAATCCCATTCCCAAAGAAAAAGCCAATAAAATGCCGATGGGTACTTTAATTGACTCAAATTGTAGAAACTTTAAAGAAACTGGTTGGATATTTTGGATAGCAAAAACCGCCATGGTCATAATCCAACCACCAACAATAGCACTAGCTAAAAAATTACTAATTGTATTCATGCTTGTCCTCGCCAGGTTTGTAGGAGATTTTTTAACCTTTTGTAGGCTAATTTCGGAGTTAGATCCCTATTAACTAAACCTCCGTGGGGCCAGAAATTACCGTTATCGGTTAAATCCCACCAACTAATTGCTTTGATATAGGATTTACTATAACAAAGGGTGTAGAATTGTTCCACCCAATCGGCTTGGATTGCCTCACTCCAGTCGCCGCGCCATCGTCCTAGGGGTTCCTTTAAATAGGATAATTCATCGACGGTGGTGGCGGAAGAAATGCCTAATTCCGTGATATGAATTGGTTTTCCTAATTGACTAAAACGTTCCAATTGTCGATCGATCTCGAACAAATCTCGATCGGGATAATATAATTGTAGTCCGATCGCCTCAAATTCAATATCTGCCTCTAGACAAGTTTGCAGATATTCTAAAGGACTATGTTGGGGCGGTTGATGGTATGCCACATTTTCGCCCCAAGTGCAACAACTATTAACAATTCTATACACTTGCGGATTGCCGCGACGGGATTCTTGACAGGCAATCTCGGTTAATTCAAGCAACTGGTTGAGGGAGAAATTTAAATCATTTGCCCATTTAATGCCGTTAGCCTCGTTAATCACGTCAAAATAGCTGATTTTTTGCCGATAATATGCCGTAACTTCCCTAACTCGCGTTGCCACTAATTTTTTAATCTCTGCAAAGGGTTGATTGCGGATAAAGTCGGGAATGCCCACGGGATGAAACCAGACGAGAGGATGACCTTTGGGGATAATATTGTGATTAAGTAGCCAATCAACTCGTTTATCCGTCTCATTTTGCTGAAAATATCGCCAATAAAAGGGTATTGTTGCAAAATTAAAGACTGCTTGGAATAATTCTTGGTATTTTTCTCCCTGTTGGGGATAGCCAAAAAAATTACAACCAAAGAGAAAGTCTGGTTGTGGAGGATTTTGGGCGATAATTTGGTTGGCTTTACTGATAACTGCCATTTCACCCGCCCAGAGACTCTCAGTTAAGCTTTGATCACAGTATTGCACCCTTTCTCTATTATTATCGCTGGCTTTGGCTAAATCGAGATAGCTTTTCGCTGTTTCCAGACGTTGCCAAATAGCGGGGGAAAATTGCCCACCCTGTTGCTGCCAGATTTCGAGAGACTGTTTAACCCGATAAAAATGGGAGTCAGCGGCAGCTAAATTAAAATTTAAGGGAAAATCAGCAGCAGAGTAACCGAAACCCCGATTATCTGCCTCTAGGAACATTTCCCCGAAACCCTTCACTGGTAACTTAAGAGTTATCGCTACAGGGGAGAGGGGAAGGGAAGAAAATAATTTTCCCTCCTCCAGATTGCGGGGAGGATTGGGTAAGGGTTGGGCAGCAAGGGTGAGAAAATAGAGTTGATTGAGGGCTTTTTTATTTAAAGGTTGACCATCGGGGCTAAAAGCCTCTATTTCTATTTTTTTTGGCAATATTTCGGCTTTTAAACCGGTATTAATTGCTAAGGTGGCGGTGAATCCCCCCGTTAGATAGAGAAATTGTCGTCGCGGAAATTGATTAAACATCTATTTAATTTCTAACCATCATTGGGGAATGAGTAGGGAGGCACAATTATTTGTAGGATAGGTTAGGGGTAGCGTAACATGAGCGGGTGTTGGGTTTCATGCTTCAACCCAACCTACGTTCATCTTATATTTAATTCCACCCATCCACTTAGTAAGAACAAGAATCCTAACTCTATTGACTTAACTATCACCAATTTAAACCGGGAAACTGGCTGAGGTGGTTTTCAATAGAGAATAATTGAGATAACTTATTAATTTTAATCCTTGATCCCACCCGCTATGACTGAGACTACTAACGATATTGCCACTTCCCGTCTGTGGTTACTGCTTACCGCTTTTCTCTACGCAATTTTCACCCTGATGGCCGATAGTCATAGTCTCATGGTACAGTGGCCCTGGGTCGCTATCTGGCAAATCGGTTTACTCTGTCCGATTTTATGGTTATTATCCCAGATTTGGCACCATAAAAGCTTGACTGGTTTGGGTAATGGTTTTGATCTGATAACTGGGATTATCGTTTTGGGATTAATTATTTCTAGTCTTTTCTCCCCATTTCCCAATCAAGCGCGCTGGTATAGTTGGGCAGCTATTGGTATTATCTGCGCTTTATACGCCCTGCATCAATGGATTATCACTGATAATTCTCCCCAGCGACGCTATGCTATCCTCAGTTTTCAAGGTTATCTCAGTCTGGCTTTTATTATTATCAGTCTTTTTTTGTGGACAAGCCAAACTTTATCACCGGAATTAGCAAGGATTAGGGAATTACAGCAAAATGGAGTCGAGATTTCTTTTGATTTTTCAGTCTTAGAGTTACGCAATTGGGCACCCTTGGGTCATCAGAATTATGTGGCGGGTTTTCTCGTTCTTGCCTTACCTTTACTATTGGGATTAGCTATATTGGCTAAAAATTGGCAGCGTTGGCTATGGTTTACCGGCATTGGTTTAGGCATTCTCGATCTCTACACTACCAGTTCTCGGGGAGGTTGGCTAGGATTAATCGGGGTTTGTGTGGTAGGATTAGGAATTTTAATTTTTAGAAGTGAAATTCCCCGACTCTGGTTAGGATTAGGAGGATTAGCCACTTTGCTGTTTTTATTTATTGTTATCTTCGCTAATAATCGTCTAAAAACTGTGATAACTTCCCTAGTACAGGGAGGAGGAGATAACGAATTTTCCTATCGTTGGATTAATACCCTTATCGGTTGGCAGATGGGCAGTGAAAATTTTTTGACGGGGATTGGTTTAGGCAATGTTCCTATCACTTATCAGCACTACCGTCCTCTGATAGCGGGAAGGGCATCAGAATTAATTTATCAACTGCATAGCACCCCCGCTCAATTATTTGCTGAATTAGGCATTTGGGGCATTTTAGCAGGGATTGGACTGGTTACACTGCTGATTTTTCATTTTTTTCGTTCTCCTGCCCCTGACAATTTCAGCGATCAAATTTTACTGCCCTTGGTTTATACAGGATTATTCGGCTACGGATTAATGAGTTTAACCGATTATCAATTAGATAATATTGCCATTGCTGGAACCTTAACTATTTACCTCGCTTGTCTGACTTCTTCCTTACCTAGAAAAGAAACTAAGTTTTTAGCTATTCCCCCAAAAGGTATCTTTTTTACAGGATTGGGAATTGTGTTAGTCATGATAATTTGGTTACTTCCTATTCATCGCGCTTGGCAACTTTCTAGTTATGGCTTCGATTTTTTGGCAGAAAAAAAGATCGCACCTTTTCGCGATACTCTGATTAAAGCCCATCAATTAGCACCCTGGGAACCCTATTATCCCTATCAATTAGGTTGGAATTTAGGCGATTTAGCTATTAATACCAATAATCCTCAAGCTTTAAACGAGGGAATTAAATATTTTCAAGTAGGAAATCAGGTTTCTCCCTATCAAGAATTCGGCCACAGTAATCTGGGATGGTTACAACTGAGGCAAAATCCCAGCGCAGCCACTAAATCCTTTATTGAATCAATAAAATTAATCCCCGCTAAAAGAGGAGTTTTTCAGGGTTTGGCCGTCAGTTTACTGGCCCAAAATCAACCCGATTTAGCTATAGAAGCTTTTGCTTTAGAAGCTGTGCGTGATCCTTTATTTATTACCAGTTCCCTCTGGCGTTTACCCAGCCTACAACCAATATACACAAAAATGTTAGACAGGGTTGATTCAATTTATAGTCAGCTTTTGCCAAGTAATCCTTCTGAGAATTTGAAGAATAATCTGCATTTTTATCGTGGGAGTTTGTCCTGGTGGCGCGGGGATAAACTGAAAGCAGCCCAAGATTGGCAACAATCCGGGAAAGAAGTGGGAAAAGCTTTATTAAATCCCTCCCTAAAAAATCCCTTACCCGGGGTAGATTTACTGAAACAAGCTTGGTTAAATCCCCCTGAAAGAGGGAAGCTTTTACAACAAGCATGGTTACAATCTCAAAAAAGTTTTTTACCGACCGAGATAGAGAAAAATTTAGCCGATTCCATGGCCAAATCTGCTAACTTTGACCTCTGGTTAAGAGAAAAGGCAACCCCTTGGCCATATCGTCGTCAAAGGGCAGGTTTTGGGGTAAACAGTCGTCATATCGATGGGGTTCAACCGTTTGATTTTACTCCCGTGGTCGATAATATTGCCGTCACTACATGGTTTAATAATCTGTTTGCTACTCCCGATTATTTCCCCGAATTCGATACTCTCCTACAACCCCTGCGGGAGGAATTAATTAAGAAAGTGCAGGGATAATTATCGGGGTGGCTCCACAACAGTTTAAGCTAGAGCTAGTAAATATAAATAGCACCCTGTTGATTGATGTTAAAGGTGGTATAACCGGGGGTACTCCCCGGAACTTTGGTGACAGTAATCGTGACTAAATTATCATCATTGACTTCTACGGCATAGATTAAACTGGAAGAATAGCGATCCGCTGCCGCATTAGCCCGATTAATCAGAATATATGCTGGAATTACGAAACCTCTTAGGGTTGTCTCCGTACCCGGAGATAATAATTGGGGAGAGGAATCAATATTGGCCGATAGGTCATAATTGAGGTCAATATCGGTTTGATTGATAATTTTGATCTCCACGGGACGACTCATATTCACCCTAGCAACAGGCTGCCAAGGACCCGGTTGAAAGGTGGTAGCGGGGGGATTTTGTGCGGGTAAAGAGGGGGGAAAAACTAATCCCAGACTTAACACTAGGGAAAGAGTTAAAAAGCGATCGCATTTCATAGATAAATCCTGGTCTAGGGTTGTCATCCTATTTTAGGGAGGTATCCCCAGTGTTTTATACTTAAAGTAGAAGCTTTTGAAATTGTCTATAGCATTGATTGATCAGCTATCAGGGAAAATCCTAAGCTTCCCTGATTCTGCTCTGTAAACAAGGCTAAATACACCGATTTTTCTCTAGAAGTTTCCCTAGTAACCCCTATCAACGGTTTAACTTAGGTTGAGATTGATTATATGCCTACCATCGACATATCGGGAGTATCCCACAGTTACGAGTTATTTTCGCCCCGAGCGGATAAACCGGTTTTAGTCTTTATACACGGTTGGCTGCTGAGTCGTCACTACTGGCAGCCTTTGGTAGATATTCTCTCCCCAGATTATCCCTGTCTAGTTTACGATCTCCGGGGCTTTGGCGATTCCCAAAAAATCACCTCTAACAGTCCTCCTAGCAGTTATAATCTTGAATCCTACTCCCAAGACGTTATCACCCTTCTTAACCGCTTAAACCTCGATGCTGCTTGGTTAGTCGGTCATTCCCTCGGTGGTAGTGTTGCTTTATGGGCCGCAGATATCTGTCCTCAACTCATTAAAGGAGTAATCTGTATGAATGCTGGCGGTGGCATCTATCTAAAGGAGGAATTTGAGCGATTTCGGGAAGCCGGAAGACAGATTTTAGAGAGAAGACCGCCTTGGTTGCCCAGTGTTCCCTTGATTGATGTTTTATTCTCGCGGATGATGGTCAAGCAAACCCTAAGTAAAAAATGGGGCAAACAGCGAGTGATTGATTTTGTCCGGGCCGATTACCAAGCGGCCCTAGGGTCACTTTTGGAAACCACCACTATCAGTGAAGTTCATCTTTTACCCCAGATTGTCTCCCGTCTCCCGCAACCAGTCTATTTTCTAGCGGGGAAAGAGGACACGATTATGGAAGTTAAGTACGTTAACCATCTGGCCAGTTTTCATCCCTTGTTTGAAACTGGCGGCAACGTGATTGAGTTATCCGATTGTGGTCATTTTGCCATGCTCGAACAAACAGCAGCGGTGGCCGAAAAGATGATGGCTATTTTAAATCAGCATCGGGGTTAGGGGGTTTAAGTGTTGAGGTTTTAGTGGAAATTTCCCTATCTCCCCATTTCCCCATTCCATCCACAGATACTGTTATGAAGTGAAAATTTATGTAACAATGACTCTATAAGGGCGATTTTTTACCGATCGCCGAGGCCGTCTATTAATCGAATCGATGTCTTTGAAGAACGTAGCCCCAAACTGGAAACCTGACTTTTCTTACCCATTCTTCCCACTACTAGCGGAATTTTTCTCCTTTTTGTGTTACCCACGGGAATTTTTGAGCTATTGCTGAGATTGGCATTTTGTCACTTCCCGTTAGTTAAATCCAACAAAAGAAGCTGTTTAGGAGCAATTTATGTTACACCGCAAGATTTATCAATTCTGTATGGATGGTCAGGAAGTCTGCATTTTCTTGCGCGATCAGCAAAGATGGATTGATAATGCTCGTATTGTCGATCTAGAAAGCGATCTCGTCACCATTCGCTACGAAACAGAAGAGGAAGACGAGATTAGTTCTTGGGAAGAAATGGTGCGTTTAGAAAGTATCGGTGCGGTGAGCAGAAAACTTGCATCGGTGTCGCGGACGAATCCTGATATTAATGTCTCGGAAGATTGTCCGGAAGCAGAACAACTTTATCCCCATTCTCCCGATAGCTTAGATTAATTTTGTCGATTTAACTGACAGTGGCTAGAAGTCCCGCGGTTTTAACCATGACCAAGGGACTTTTAGGGAATGGAAGGGAAGAGAGCCGGTAAGTAGAGAGGCACAATTATTTGTAGGATGGGTTAGCAGTAGCGTAACATGAGCGGGCGTTGGGTTTCATGCTTCAACCCAACCTACGTTCTAGAAGTCCCGCGGTTTTAACCATGACCAAGGGACTTTTAGGGAATGGAAGGGAAAAGAGCCAGAAATAATCACCACTTGTTGTAAAATTATCGTCAAAGCCGCCAGATTTTCTCTATTATCAGCTGCAGGAGCAAAATGAATTCTAATCCCTACTTCCCTGCCAAGGATATCTATCAAAAATTTGTGGCAGTAGTAATAGTTTTAATTAGTTGTTGGTTAGTGACTTTTCCGGCCTGCGCCGGAGCCGCCCCTCTAGAAGTTAAAATTAGTCTAGGCTCCGGCCAAGGAGAATTAAAATTCTTTCCTAGTCAATTAGACTTTATTGCCGGACAAAAATACAAATTAATTCTCGATAATCCCAGTCCCACTAAACATTATTTTACCGCTAAAGACTTCGCCGATGCTAGTTGGACGCAGAAAGTTGAAGCGGGAAAAGTGGAGATTAAAGGGGCGATTCACGAACTAGAATTAAAACCTAATGCACAGGCAGAATGGGTAATAGTTCCTCTCAAAACTGGTAAGTATAAATTAATCTGTACTATTCCAGGTCATGCTGAAGCGGGAATGGTGGGGGAAATCGCCATTAATAACCCATGAATTTAAGAAAAATTGTCTCCTTTGCTTTCCTATTATTTATTCCCCTATCGGTGGTCGCTAGTCGTCTTAATTGGGGAGATCAAGCTATTTTTATCACTGCCGCTTTATCGATTATTCCCCTGTCAATTTGGTTAAGTACGTCTGTGGAAAGAGTTGCCGTAGTCACCGGGCCAACTTTGGGAGGATTAGTTAATGCTATCTTCGGCAATACTACCACTTTAGTTATTGCCTTAATTGCCCTAAAAAAAGGCTTGGTGGACATCGTACAAGCCAGTATTACCGGTAGTATTCTCAGCGATTTATTATTATTTATGGGCATGGGAATGCTCACGGGAGGAATTCGCTACAAAGAGCAGGAATTTAAACCGATTTTAGCGCGGGTAAATGGTTCTTCCATGACTTTAGCAGTAATAGCGATCGCTTTACCAACTTTGGTAATATATACTTCTAACGTGGTGGAAGTTGCCGATATTCTCAGTCTTTCCCTAGTCACTGCCACGGTTTTATTAATAGTTTACGGGTTAACTTTATTATTTTCCCTGAAAACCCATAGCTATCTCTACGAAGTGGGATTAAGTAATGAAAATACCCCCGACAATCAGGTTAGTGAGGAAGAAAAAGCTCAAGTCTGGATTTGGTTACTTGTGCTGCTTACTTCCACCGTAGCTGTAGCCTATGAGTCGGATTTATTTGTTGATGTAGTGGAATCGGTGATGGAAGGATTTAATCTCACTCCTCTCTTTATCGGGGTGATTTTCATTCCTTTAATTAGCGATGTTTCTGGAATAGTTACCGTCACTCAATTAGCCCTAAAAAATCAGATGGATTTAACGGTTTCTGTGGCTATGGGTGATAGTTTATTGGTGGCTTTATTCGTGGCACCTTTATTAGTTTTTATCGGTCAATTTTGGCAGCAGCCGATGGATTTAAATTTTAATCCCTTTAACGTGGTGGCTTTAATTGTAGCGGTGGTTGTCACTAATTTAATCAGCTTTACTGGTCGTTCCAATTGGTTAGATGGAACCCTATTACTAGCCACCTATTTAATCTTGGCAGTGGCTTTTTATTACCATCCCGCCTAGCCAAAAAAGATATTTAGGTATTTTCTGAGATTTCTGTCTTAGAATGGATTGGTATCACCTTACTGCCGCAGGATTGCTGATGATGAAAAGAGGGTTTTGGTTTGTCGTCGGGTTAGTAGTAACGATAATTCTGCTTCCTTCCCTAGTTCTTTCTAATTCCATCGGTGAACAGGGAATTTATGCCGATCGCCTGCGGGCGGAACCCTATAATTTATTAGGGCGAAAAATTGCCATCGGTCAAGTGGAAATCGGCCGACCGGCTCAGTTCGGTTATGATAAAGTGGCAGCTTGGCGACCTCCCTATAAATTAGCCGGTGTTTTTTTTCGCGATCAAATTGCCAAACCCAACACCTATCTAGATAATCACGCCGCTATGGTGGCAACGGTGATGGTCAGTGATGATAAAAAAATCCCCGGAGTAGCCCCAAAAGCGAGATTATATTCGGGGGCGGTGGGTTCTTTGCGACGCGGTGGACAACCGGAAGAATGTCTTACTAGCCAAAATATTGCCCGACAAAATAGCGGTGATGTGCGCGCAATTAACTTTAGTTTTGGGGAATCTTTGCAAAGAGATCAACGACAGGAACCAAAATTAGATGGTCAAGCTTTATTAACTCAATGTGTTGATTGGTCATCGCGAGTTGATGATGTTCTTTATGTAATTGCCGGTAATCAAGGTAAGGGAGGAATTCCCATTCCCACCGATCATTTTAACGGCATTACTACCGCCTATACAGCGAAAAGAGAAGGAAAATTTACTAAAGTTGATTTTGCTAATATTAGTGCTTTGCCGGTGGGTATTGGTCGCAGTTTAATTAAACGGGAAATTAATGATGGTTCGCGACGGTCAATTAATTTAGTTGCCCCCGGCAATAAAATAGATCTTTATGATCTCAAAGGTAAATTAAATACTGTTAGTGGCACCAGTTTCGCCGCTCCTCATATTACAGCATCCGTGGCACTTTTACAAGAATACGGCGATCAACAAATTAATCAAAAAAATCCCCATTGGAGCGTCGATTCTCGTCATCATCAAGTGATGAAGGCAGTAATGCTTAATGCTGCCGATAAAATTAAAGATACGGGCGATGGGTTACGGTTAGGTATGAGACGGACGGTCTTAACTAAAGACCAAAAAACTTGGTTAGAGTCCGATGCTTATAAAGACCCGAAAATTCCTTTAGATATGCAGATGGGGACGGGACATCTTAACACTTTTCGCGCCTACCAACAGTTTAGTAATGGTCAATGGTCAGCCACAGAATCTATTCCTCCTATTGGTTGGGATTACGGTACAGTTACCGCTAATGGTTATCAAGATTATGCCCTGGAGAAGCCATTAAAAGCTAATAGTTTTGTTTCGATAACTTTAGCTTGGGATCGTTTAGTAGAATTAATCGATACTAATCATAATAATCTCTATGATATCGATGAAAGTTTCCTAGATCGCGGCCTGAATAATTTAGATGTTTATCTTTTACCTGTCCAAGAGGATAATAATGATAAATACACTTGTTCTTCCCTGAGTGATAGTGATAGTTTAGAGCATATTTTTTGTCCTGTACCCATCTCTGGAAAGTATAAAATTCGGGTTCTTTATCGTCAACAAGTTAACGATAAAGAACAAGCTTTTGCTCTCGCTTGGTGGACGGTTCCCGAATAATAAAAATGATAGTAAATCCTCTTTAAAAAGTATAGGGGAGTGGGGAGATGGGAGCGAGTTTTTAAAGTTCGATAGGAAGTTATAGTCATTTCAGATAAGTCTGATACAGTCTAGACCGACAAAACCCTTATGAACTCTGGGATTGATATTCTCAATCTTAATTGAAATGACTATAATTGTACTATCAAAAACGGACTTAGTATAATTTAAATACTGACCAGTCTCTAAGATACACCTCGTTTTCTTTTCGGGATAACATCGTCAGAGATTCCCCAATAATTTGATGCTTGAGACATATTATATAGCAATAATTCGGCTGGCATTTTTGCTAAAATAAGCTGGTCGAAATTGGCTGGATTAATATTCATTGCCCTCATCACAGAAGAGCCAAGTTCTTTCGATAATAGCGGAATAACTGCATTACCAATCTCACGAAAACCATGCCATATTGTGCGGTGAAACTGAAACCAATCGGGGAATGTATGCAGTCTGGCGGCTTCTCGTACAGTAATACAACGAGGAATAGAATAGTGAATGGGTCTAGGAGCAGTATAGGCCCCTTTATCACTATTAGTTCCGGCCCGGAGAGTGTTACATAAACCAGTGGGAGAAAGCTTTAAAAAGCGACTTTTTGGTTCCACTGTACCCGGTTCGGTTACGATAAATCTATCAATTGATCTTTGGGTATGAACTGAGCCTATATGTCCATAGATTTTTGTATCTACTGTTCTTTGATGGCAAAGTTTAAAAATATCCCTTGGCTGCACTGAATATTTTTTCCTCTTACCACTATAATCTAATTTTGATGCGGGTATGCCTAAATCAGTATCGATAAAGGCTGGTATTAATTCTAAATCTGAAATCGCATCATAGACGCTGGTAAAAGCTGATTTTTTGGCTGAGTTTAAATCGACGGTCTTTGTCAAAGGATATTTAGCCATCGGCACGTCTTTTCGACTACCAATTAAGATTAATCTTCTGCGCTTTTGTGGTGCGCCATATTCACTGGCATCAAGGATTTTAATTGGCTGATTAATTGTATAGCCAATAGCTTCAAATTCAGAGATTAACTCCTCTAAAAATTGTTTATGTTTACCGGTAGCCATGCCGGGGACATTTTCAAAGATAAAATACTTGGGTTTAATTTCTGCTACAATCCGCAGATATTCAAATACTAGAGAATTTCTAGGATCATCTATTTGTCGTTTACCAATCAATGAAAAACCTTGGCAGGGAGGACCACCGGCAATTAAACTAACATCGGTGGCATAGCCTTTTAGTTTTAATAATTCCCATATTTCTCTACTTGTTACTTTGGTTATATCCCGGCAAATAGTTTGACAATAGGGAAAGTTAAAATGATGAACCAAGGAATGGACTGCATCAAACTCCACCGCTACAGCAATATCAAATCCCGCTGCTTCTAGACCAAGGGACATCCCACCGCAGCCGGCAAATAAATCGATCGCAATTGGTCTATGTTTCACCTTGATGATTAGCTCTCTATTGTCTGCCTTTTATTATACTGTAAGTAGGGAGGCACAATTATTGGTAGGATGGATTAGCGGTAGCGTAAACTATGCGGGTGTTGGGTTTCATGCTTCAACCCAACCTACGTTATTGGAGATTTCGGCATAATAAAAAAAACAACTATCTTAACCCCTTAAAAATAATACGATTGTCTTCCATCTGAGGAATATTGAAGTTAATATCTAATACTTTTGATAAAGCTTGACCCCATAAATGAAAACGATCATAGGTTGATTGTTTAGTATGTGTATTAATTAATACAGCATTTTTAAATCGATCAACGGCAGTACGAAATAAACTTTTAAATGCGTCTTCTACCTGTTCTTTGTTTTTCTCGGCAGCTGCTCTAATTAGATCATCGCAAAAGTAAAAAACCATCACATCTAAAATTGCTCGATTGAACTGAATTCGATAAGTTGCCGATTCAGGCAGCCAGAGACGGGAAAAGTTTTTCTCTCCAAAAATATTAATCGTTGTCTGAACAGCTTTTTCAAATTGATCAACAACATTGATAATTTCATCTGAGCGTTTTTCCCATTCTTGATTGAAATTTTGACAGGTTTTATCTAGAAGTATCTTAACATCACCGCGATAATCGGATAAATAATAATGAAAAGCTACATAACGCAATAGTATATCAGTGTCGCGCATCCGGAAATCGGGATAGGAAGATTTAAATATTTTCTTTAATGCTTGACTTTCGATCGCTCGATCATCTAAAAAATTAATAAAACCCCCTGGGTGTAATGCTTGTCTTAATTCTTGAGAAGACAAAGGGGTATTTTCCACATTGAGACGCAGAAAAATTTTATGGAGGAAACTCTCCGTTTTCCAATTACGGATAACAATCGTGCGGATAGTTTGATTATCCAGTTGGTCTGAGATATCATTTAAATTGAAGTCATTTTCTAGATCCTGATATTGGCAGCCATTGAGATTATCTAGAAATTCTAAATCTTTTAAAGTAAAACTATTATTAGGTGTGGCACTGTCACCATAAAACTGTAAAATTGTTAGTAGGCGTTGTTTGCCATCAAGAACGATAAATTTCCCTTTTTCCTTATTATTAGTAGCTAAGACAATCAGTGGGACTGGAAACCCTAGAATTAGGGATTCAATAAATCGACTTTTACGAGTAATATTCCAAGCATCTCGTCTTTGAAAGCGCGGATTGAGTTGAATATTTTCTCGAATTAATTGATCGCGGATCGTTGCGGTAGTCCAATCACTTCCAGCAACAACAGTCTCGGAGATTTCTTTGAGTTGTAGCTTTTTTTGGTTTGCTGATTCTCCTTCAATATCTTCTTCTTCTTCCGCAAAATCCACCGCTTCTATTTCTTCTAAAATCTCTAACTGTGTCATGGTAGTAATTAATCTCCTCAATTGTCTATTACTCAAAAATCCCGCCCCAATATTTGGACGGGACTAACAATCAATCAATAATTCAATACTACTCCCATTCTATGGTTCCGGGGGGCTTAGAAGTAATATCATAAACCACGCGGTTAACTCCCTTAACTTCATTGACAATGCGATTAGAAATTGTCTCCAATAAATCATAGGGAACCCGGGACCAATCGGCAGTCATTCCGTCTTCACTGCTGACTAAACGTAGGACAATAGGATAAGCGTAGGTGCGTTGATCTCCCATCACTCCCACACTGCGGACAGGCAATAAAACCGCAAAAGCTTGCCAGAAATCGTGATACATTCCCTGCTTATTAATCTCGTCGCGCACTACCCAATCTGCATCGCGCAAAATATTTAATTTATCTGCGGTGACTTCCCCTAAAATGCGAATCGCTAAACCGGGGCCGGGGAAAGGTTGACGACGAACAATTTCTTCCGGAAGACCGATTGATCGACCTAATTTTCTCACCTCATCCTTAAATAATTTTCGCAGGGGTTCGACTAATTTAAACCGGAGATTTTTCGGCAGTCCACCAACGTTATGATGACTTTTAATTTTAACCGCTACTCTTTCCCCGGTTTTGGGATCCACATTACTATCGGCCGATTCAATCACATCGGGATATAAAGTTCCTTGGGCCAGATAATCAAAGGGTCCCAAACGATTCGATTCTTCTTCAAACACCTGAATAAATTCATGGCCGATACGACGGCGCTTTTCTTCGGGATCGGTGACACCGGCCACTTGCGCTAAAAATCGCTTTCTAGCGTTGACATACTCGACTCCGATATGGAATTGCTCGTTAAATATCTGCATTAATCGTTCTGGTTCACCCTTACGCATGAATCCCTGATCGATAAACATACAGGTTAGTTGATCACCGATCGCTCGATGTAACAGGAATGCTAAGGTGGAGGAGTCCACACCGCCGGATAAAGCCAATAAAACTCGCTTATCGCCCACTTTTGCCCGAATTTCTCGGATCGATTCCTCGACAAAAGCTTCCGTGGTCCAAGTGGGTTCGCATTTGCAGATATGATAGACGAAATTGCGAATTAAGGCGATTCCTCCCACAGAATGGACAACTTCCGGGTGAAACTGCACTCCAAAGAGTTTTTTCTTGTGATCGGCAATGGCCGCACAATCGGTATTATCGGTATGAGCGAGAATTTCAAAACCCGCGGGCAATTCCACGCAGGAATCTCCGTGACTCATCCATGCGGTGGAGCCGTTCTCGACATTGGTTAATAAATCGGTAGGATCGTTGATAAATAGGGATGCTTTGCCGTATTCGGCCCGTTTTGCCCGTTCTACCCTGCCTCCTAACTGCTGTACCATCAATTGCATCCCGTAGCAAACTCCGAGGATGGGTACACCTAAATTCCAAATTTCGGGATCACAGTGAGGCGCTCCCGGATCATAGACGGAATTGGGTCCGCCCGACAGAATTATTCCTTTCGGGTTAATTTGGGCCAATTGTTCGGCACTGGTACGATAGGAGAGAACTTCCGAGTAAACGTTCGTTTCCCGGATTCTGCGGGCGATTAATTCAGAATACTGGGAGCCAAAGTCAAGAATGATGATTATTTGACGATTAAGGCTATTAGTGAAGGACTCTGAGGGCAAAGTCTCTTGGGGGGTAGGAAGGGGGGTTTGAGTTGTCACTACGATCAAAAAAAGAAACTGGCAGGAAAAGGTTAAAGATTTGTAAACTAAATCGGCTATTGTTCTGAAAATAAGCTACAATAGTATGGCCTTATTAGTTTCATTTTTTAAGACTAAATAGGGCTTGCTGAATAAATGTGCGTCTTCATCGGCCCGCGTCCTGTAGGGGCGAAGCATTCGGGCAATAACCTATCGGTGAAACCGGAGATTTTCTATCCGAATGCTTCGCCCGTACTTTTTCAGCAAGCCCTAAATATTCCCACGATCATAGCACGGTCACTGGGGGGTAACTTGTAGATTTTGCAAAAATTTAAGGCCATTTTCGCTTTTGCTGATCAAAAAACGAGAGCGATCGAATAAAATACAACCGACCCCAAGATGACCGTTACTGTGGTTATAAACGTATTCTTGGCAACGGCGATCAATAGTATTAGCCATTTCTCCATAGATGCGTTCCACCCAATTATCGCCCGTTTGCCGGTCTAATTGACGCAGATATTCCAGACCGTTTTCGCTGGTGCTACTGTCAAAAATTTGCTGGAGATGGAGGGTAGCTAAACCCATTTTAGCGGCGTAGGCGGTGAGAATTTCCCGACGACCATCGGCGAGATGATGGTGAGTCTGAAAGATTCCCCCGGCAAGTTTAATTAATTTACCGTGATAACCAAACAAAAGAATTTCAGAGATTCCCTGTAATTGGGCCTCTAATAACATCGGCCCGATCCAATTGGCTGTTTTTACCAAAATATCAGGATTAATGCCCATTTGAGGGGCTAAATCTAAGCCATTTTCCCCGATACAAAACACCAAGCGATCGAAACGACGGGATAAAATTTTTAATTGCTCGCGAAAGATTTCCAACTGTCCGGGAGCGCTGAGGGGTTGGGAAATGCCGGTGGTACCCAACAAAGATAACCCCTCTACTACCCCAAAAGCGGCGTTAGAAGTCCTTGTGGCCAGTTTTTTGCCTTCTGGCAGGATAATCGTTACTTTGATGCTTTCTTGGGGCAGTAACAGGGGTCTGAGGTTTTCTTGCAGCAGACGCTGGGCATAACTATAGATAGCTGATTTTCCGCTATTATCAACCTGTAGGCCGATTCCTTCGCCGCCTTGAATCTCTATCTCTTGATTACCCGTCTTTCTTTCTACTAACGCCCATATAGGGGTATTTCTAGTTAAATCCAAATTGTCCCCCGGATCGCTGCGGGTGATGGCTAGGGCAGCATCGGGGTTCAGTCGGGCAACTTGTTCGATGGCAATTGTAACGGCTTCTGGCGGTTCTAAAAGATTAAAAGTAACCGAATTTAGCTCATTTTCGCCGTGGAGATGCTGGAGAGATGCGATCGCACTGGCACAGGCAAAAACCGGTAAAGTGTAACCCGGACGAGGTGGGGAGATAGACATGAATAGGGTCGATAGCCAATCAAATTAGCCGTGATCTGATTATAGAACTAGGGGGCAACCGCTTATTCTTAGATTAGCCGAATCTCCCCCCCCCTTTGCCCCCCCGACGTCGGGGGGGTTGCCTATTGCCTGTTGCCAGATTGCCTCGTCTCAACAAGCAATTTAAATGCGGGGGAGGTTCACCTGATGAGCCTTTCTCTGTCAAATCCTAAGGAGTCGTGCGTTTCATTTTTGAATTGGCGGAGTCGTGCGTTTCATTTTTGAATTGACCGGCGTAATGACGACTGGAGAGGTCATGGCTCCTAATTTGGCGATCGCATCAATGATTCCCAAAGAAAAAGCATAACCAGGGGGACAGGGTAACTCATCACTGGAAAGAGGTAGTGATTCCCCTACGGTTGATAATAATGGCGGTTCTGTCGTCGCTTGGATGCTTTCACAATAGTTAACTCTCATGGCATAATTGGAGGACTTCCCACGGAGATTAGGCACAGCAAAAATTCCATAAGATGTCGGGTCTTTAGGTTGACGATTTTGTTGGCGTTTGCTATCGGCATCTGAGATTTTCCCCCCCCATAAAACTGCTACATAACCATAACTATCACTTTGGCGAGGAATTGCGGCTATTTGTACTCCATGATTATTAATAACTTGTACCTCAAAATAATGGCTGGGTAGGGCAATTAATCCCGATCGTTTTTCAAGGAATTTTCCCTTGTCTAAATAGTATTCGTTCTGCACATTGACATAAGCAAATAATGCTTCAATTACCTCTAAATTGCTGGGGCGAATAATCGGTGATGATTGTTGGGTGGTTTTGAACCCATAAAACAGGGCGATCAAGGCAGCAATTGCACTGCCAAACCACAAATAATTACCGTAGGCATTTTTCGCTTTGCGAGGCTGATTGAGGTCTTTTAATGCCGCTGAAGCTGATGTATAACGGTTACTTAAACCTGGCGCAATTAGACCATCTAAAACTTCCGCTAATTGAGAACTAACCCTATTTTCCCCAAGCCAGTCTCGCCATACCCAATTATTATCACCATCCACTAAATTAAACGGTGATGTCTTAGTTAATAAATAAATACAGGTCACACCTAAACTATAGAGGTCACTAGCAAAAACCGCTTTTCCTCGTAATTGTTCCGGGGGGACAAATTCCGCAGTTCCGATGCTAGTTCCCGTTTTAGCCAGGTTAGTTCCCGTGTGGATTTTACTCGCCCCAAAGTCCACTAAAAAGAGACATTTATCGCTTGTTCTACGGATAATATTAGCGGGTTTAACATCCCGATGAATTAGGTTTCTGGCGTGTAGATATTGTAAAATCGGTAAAATTTGATTGAGGATATCTCGGATTTGCCCTTCCCCAAATACCCCCTTTTCTGCTAATTCTTGTTCTAAGGTTTCTCCCGGAATGAACTCTTGGATAAGATACTGTTGTTCATCTATATAAAAATATGCCAAAAATTTGGGGATTTGGGGATGGTTAAGCACCTGTAAACTTTGGGCTTCTCGACGGAAGAGGTCAGAGGATACCTGAGCATCATTAGCCCTATGGGGGGAAAATTGTTTAATCGCACAGGGAGGGTGATTAGTTTCGCTTTCATCTATACCTAAATAGGTGATGCCAAACCCCCCAGAGCCAATTTCTCTCAATCCTCGATAGCGATCGCCTAACTTTAATGACTGACCGCAGCGTTCACAGGATACAATATCTCTGGGGTTTTCGTGGCGACAGGTGGGATTAAAACAAAGACTCATAGTTTTTCCCTAGGACATAGTTATCGCTTAACTCTAACACAGATGCTGAGACTATGAGATAATCAAATGTTGATGATTATTACTGAACTTCCCCGTTGACAAAAGGCCATAACATCTGCTGTAGGAGGGATTAAGAGTATTCAAGCCAATCGTCCCCAAGTCCTTCAATAAAGTCCGAAAACTAAGCCCAGGAAAGTTCTCTTAATTCCTTTTCTTTCTTTATAGGGGTATTTCTAGTTAAATCTAAATTGTCCCCCGGATCGCTGCGGGTGATGGCTAGGGCAGCATCGGGGTTAAATCGGGCAACTGGTTCGATGGCAATTGTAACGGTTTCTGGCGGTTCTAAAAGATTAAAAGTAAGGGAATTTAGCTCATTTTCGCCGTGGAGATGCTGGATAGATGCGATCGCACTGGCACAGGCAAAAACCGGTAAAGTGTAACCAGAACGGGGTGGGGAGATAGACATGAATAGGGCCTATAGCCAATCAAATTAGCCGTGATCTGATTATAGAACTAAGGGGCAACCTCTGCTATTTTTGATGATTGTTTGACATCCTCACCCTGGGTGCAGAGGATGTCAAACGCTATTGGCAATTGGCCAATTTTGTGATACACTTGCCTATAAGAATTTTAAGGGATACTAGCAATCAGAATAGTTAGGAACTCTACCCCTTTGGTCGATTGTTGCTTAACAATTGAGATGGCAAATTCTACAATGAGACTAATTTATGATATGATGAAAGAATGTATGATAATGTTTGTCGAACCTTAGCGTCACTTTTTTCAAGGGATATAGCCACTTGGTTAATGGGAGAACCGACTACATTAACCGAGTTAGAACCGACTGAGTTACTGCTAGATCCAATTAGAGTAGATAGTTTTATTTTTTTACAATCAGAAGACTTAATTCTTCACATCGAATTTCAGACAGATCCGAAAGAAGATATTCCTTGTAGAATGGCTGATTATCGTCTGAGGATTTATCGTTGGCTTCCTCGAAAAAGAGTTTATCAAGTGGTTATTTATCTGAGAAAAAATCAATCTGCTGCTGTCAAAATTAATACTTTTGAGTTATTAGAACTACAACATCGTTATAATGTAGTTAGACTCTGGGAAGTTCCCAGTGAAACCTTTCTAGATGTATCAGGTTTACTTCCGTTTGCGGTGTTGTCTCAAACTGATAATCCAGAAAAAGTATTACAACAAGTAGTTCGTCAAATTGAAAAAATTTCTGATAACATAGAGAGAAATAACATTGCTGCCTCAACTGGTATTATTGCAGGGTTAGTTTTAAATCAATCTATCATTAAAAGATTACTCAAGGAGGAAATTATGAAGGAATCGGTTATTTATCAAGAAATTCTCGCTAAAGGAATCACAGAAGGTGAGATTTTAGGCTTTAAAAAAGGCGAAGCCAATCTAATTCTTAAACAAATTAATCGCCGAGTTGGTAATATTTCAACTGATTGGGTCAACAAAATTCAAGAATTATCTTTAGAACAATTAGAAGATTTAGGAGAAGCTTTATTAGATTTTACCTCTCAATCTGATTTAATTAACTGGTTTAATTATCTTGAAGAAAATAAAAAAAATATTAGATAGTTACACCCTGCAATCTAATAAATAATACTTGTCATTGATGAAAATTTTCTTTCCTGATCATAGCATTTTACCCGTACACAACCAATAACGCTATATTTGAGGAATTAAATCAAAGCGATCGCCTATAGCATTGTATAATAAAGTTGTCTTGAAATAATTAAGAGAAATTTACATAACTACTGATATGAATTAACGGAAGTTCTAGTAAATCTCGCTGATAAATGCTAGTAATAAAGAAACGTGCAGCCTTTTCTCGATGCTGATTTAGTCGTTGAATTTGAGACTGTACGGGGGTAAAATAACGATGATAAACATAACTGTCTTTTTCTTGCCAATTAAGGTATTGATAATGAGGATCATAAGCTAGTTTTTTAGCTTCTTCCGTGAGATTAATCGGACAGAGATCGACTTTATTTAAACAGATTAATAAGTGAGAAACTTGAGAGCATTCTTTGAGCAAAAAGTCAACCCATTTTTCAAATCTTTTGATCCATTGTTGACGAGTAATAAAATGATCTAGATTGTCTTTTTCAGGATTAATAATCTCTCGATAAGGTTCTAAAATAACTAAAACCGCATCTGCTGTCTGAATTTTATTTAATGTTTCTTGCCACATCTCATCATGAACATCTTGCCAAGATTTTCGCCAAATTTCTCCTAATGTATCAATTATATCTAAGTCAATTGTTTGAAGACCAGCTGTTAAATAAGCCTTAAACTCCATATATGTTTCAGAAAAACTGCACCCGTTTATTGTTCCTGCTCTTGTAATTCCTCTATCGTCAAGTATCAAAGATTTCATGAATTTATAATCGGGTTCTACAACTTTGATATAATGACCATCAGGATTAAGAATTTCTAGACAAAGATGTGTTTTTCCTGCAACGCGATCGCCGATACAAATAATTTGATGCACTTGTTTAACCTCCATGTTGTCAACTAATTGTAATTCTTTTCATTGGCAATAATTTGATGATTGAATTAATAAAGATTGATAGAATCTGTCTTTTCCCTCCTGTGTATAAGATTCGATTCGTTCAATTCTATCTAAAATATCACCTAAATAAATCAAGTCATCATTCATAAAGGAATCACCTCTTTCATGATTCTTTCCCGAAAACAATCTCGTAAACTGTTAATAGTAGCCACATCAACCTTACAGCCTAAATAATCTTCTAAGTCTTGAATTAAACCAATTCTATCTAATAAGTTGCGCCCTTGTTCCATTTCTACTAAAAAGTCAATATCACTGTCATTGCTGTCTTCTCCTCTGGCAACTGATCCAAATATGAGAATATTAAATGCTCCATGTTTTCGAGCAATTTTTATAATATTCTCTCGTTTTTCTTGAAGAAGTTGATAGCGTTTCATTTTCATAATTTCCCGAATATTTTTTTAAGCAAGATGAGTTTTTCCTATTTTTAGAGAAAAATCGACTCTTTCTTACTAATCTATAAATTCTTTGCTCGATGACCTTTACCAGGAATTATAGCGGTTCTCGCATCTGTGCGGCACACTTAAACCTTTGCTGATTAAGCTGTTCAGGATCGGGAATGTACCTCTTGTGAATCAGAAACGCTATATTGTCTTATATGACTCCCAAAAATTAGTGTAAGCAAAAGCACATTACCCCGTCATAAAACTAGGGGGTTTTAAACCCGAATTTTCGATAACCTGAGATGCCGCAATACTGAAAAACTTCATCTCCAAACCTTCTCACTCCTCTATACCTTTTAAATAGAGATAAAAAGCTAAATAGAACAGACAAAAAGCCTGTTCTATCCCTGAGGAGAAAAAAACTTAAACCGTCAAGATATCCTTTTCTTTTGTCGCTAATAAATCCTCGATTTTGGCGATAAATTTATCGGTGGATTTCTGCACCTGATCCTGTAAATCCCTGGATTCATCCTCAGAAATCTCGTGACTTTTCTCCTGTTTACGGATAGCATCGATCGCATCCCGGCGAATATTGCGGATCGCCACCTTTCCCTCTTCGGCCAATTTCGCCACCGATTTGACCAATTCCTTGCGGCGATCGCTAGTGAGGGGAGGGATATTCAAACGAATGATCTGACCGTCATTACTGGGGGTTAAACCCACGTCCGAGAGAGAAATCGCCTTTTCGATCGCCCCCATACTGGTACGATCAAAGGGTTGAATAGCGATCGTGGTTGCGTCGGGAGTGCTAATCGTCGCCAGGGACTTGAGGGGAGTTTCCATGCCATAATACTCCACCACGATCCGATCTAAAAGAGAAGCATTTGCGCGGCCGGTACGAATCGTATTAAAAGCTCTCTGGGTTGATTCGACGGTTTTCTGCATATGGTCTTGAACTTCAGCTAACTTCACAGAATCCTCCTACCAATGTTCCAACGGGTTCACCTTTGACAGCGCGAACAATATTACCTGTCACCGACAGATCGAAAACGACTATCGGGATATTATTTTCCTTGCACAGAGCGATCGCCGTTCCGTCCATCACCCGCAGATCATGGGTCAGCACATGACCGTAGGTGAGACTTTGAAAGCGTCGCGCGTTAGGGTTGTGAGAGGGATCGGAATCATAAACTCCATCCACTTTCGTCGCTTTAAACACCACTTCCGCATCAATTTCGGCAGCGCGCAGGGCCGCCGTGGTATCGGTGGTAAAGAAAGGATTACCCGATCCCGCACCGAAAACCACCACCCGACCTTTTTCCAGATGACGGATCGCCCGCCGGCGGATGTAGGGTTCAGCTAATTCCTGCATCGCGATCGCCGTTAATACCCTAGTCGGTACTTGCGCTCGTTCTAGGGCATCCTGCAAGGTCATAGCGTTCATGACTGTTGCTATCATACCAATATAATCGGCCGTGGCCCGATCCATCCCAGCCGAGGCGGCTTTCACCCCGCGAAAAATATTGCCGCCACCGACCACGATCGCCAATTGGATGCCTTGGTCAACCACTTCGGAGATTTCCTGGGCGATAGCGGAAACCACCATCGGGTCGATCCCATAGCCGAGATTGCCCATCAGGGCCTCCCCACTCAGTTTTAATAATACCCGCTTGTACGCCATGCCCTTACTACCACTCGCTAAAACAAGATCTAGATAATTTTTGTCTCCCCATAAGATAGCAGGTTTTGGCCTTGATTTAAGCTGACCAGTTCACTCTCCCCCGAGGCCGACAAGTTAAGATTAATAAATCTTTTCGTTGGGAAATTAGTATTTAGTGATACCTTTGTTATTAAGGGAAGCTTAGTTTTATTGAGAATTAATAACCGTGGTCAGCGATCGATTACTATTGGTTAACAAAAACAATCAAAGGGCTGCTAAAATCGATACCTTTGATTGGGTGTATGGGTTTCAGGATGGAACTCGTCTGATGGGCAAGGTTTGCGGTTACTTAGCTCCCGATAGTAATCGTCTTCTCGATCCCGAAAACTGCAGCGCTATCTACCAGAATGTTCGGGGACAAGTCCTTAGTCGTTGGCAAGCTGGAGATTTTATCGCTTTTGAACTAACCACCACCGGGGAAGATATCCTGATCGTGGCTTCTAATGATAATTGTGTCAGTAATAGTCTCTGTTTGGTTTCGGGGATTAGTCGCAGCTGCGCCCAAGTTAGCGATGAAGGAAAATCCCTCGTCCGGGAGGTTTTTCAATACCCGGCTTGGTCTTTGCAGGGCGATCATAGCAATTCTAAGCCGGCTTTCAGTTGGAATTGTTCCGTATCTCCCTTTTTCCCTTTTGTTTCCCTGCGTTTTAATCTCCAGTCCACCAGCAGCAAAAAATTCTATCGTTGGACGGTTTCCCCCTATTTTCCCTTTTGTCCCCTCTTAGAAGTGGGAGAATCCCTTGCCTAATTAGGGTTTGCGGCAAAAAGTTTTTCGGTGGGGGCAGGGTGTGGGGTGTAGGGTGTAGGGTGTAGGGTTTTAGCGATTTTCATCTGGTCAATTACCTAATTTTCAGGGAAAAAGTCCCGGAATTTTCCACCCGATCACTTCCAGATCCGGGACTTTTTGGTTTCCAAAAAGTCTAAAAGTCTTACCCAACAAGGTTTTTAGATTTGTTGAGCCAACCCTAATCATTATTCTTTATTCTTTTGCAAATAATCGACTAATGCCCATAATCCTAAGCGATAGCTTTCGGCCCCAAAACCGCTAATCTGTCCAATAGCTATATCGGCAATGTAGGAATGATGACGAAAAGACTCGCGTTTGTAAATATTGCTTAAGTGGACTTCCACACAGGCCATTTTTGTGCCTAAGAGTGCGTCACGGATGGCGATACTGGTATGAGTATAAGCTCCCGCATTAATCAAAATACCGTGCTGCTGACCCCATGCTTGCTGAATCCAGTCCACTAATTGCCCTTCTTGATTGGACTGGTGTGCGGTTAAATTCACCCCTAAACGGGTAGCTTCTTCGCTTAAAAACTGGTTAATCGTCTCTAAATTAACGTTACCGTAGAGATTCGGCTCTCTTTTCCCCAATAGGTTTAAATTCGGCCCGTGCAGAACCAGAATGCTTAGTTTATTCACCAATGTCCTCCCTATCACCACGAGAATTAATCTTATCTCGATCAGGGACTATTGCCGATCAACAACATTTTTGCCGCTACGGTAATCACCGCACCAATAGTAGCACTGAGCGCACCGACGATGATCGGCAGAATCAGACCTCGGAATCCCTGGAGGTCGGAAATAGCTTTAATCATAGTAGCCTGTTCATTTTCCACCTTTTCGAGTCGTTTATCCATCCCTCCGACTTTCTCGGTTAAAGCAACCAATCCTATCGATTTAACTTGTTCATTTTCCACTTTTTCCAGTCGTTTATCCATACCTACGACTTTCTCGGTTAAAGTAGCTAATCCTATCTCTACTTTATTTAGTCTTTCATCGATTCTGTCAAAGCGCTCATCAATCTTGTCAAATTTTTGATTAACGTCCCTTTGTAGATTATCTATTTTTCCCTCGATCCTGGTCAGAATAGTTTCTAGGGAATAAGTGACGGTTTCTCCGGACATTCTGGTAAACTCCCCTTAGTTTTATCTTGATCCTTCTCCCATTCTCGCTTTATCGATGGGAGACTACCCTTTAATTATCACCCCAAAATATAGCGCCAGTGTTTGTTTCCCCAGCAGATACCGGCATCTGTCCCCTTTTGTCGATTAAATTTGTTAGATTTTGGAGGAGAAATGTTAACTTATTTTAAAATTTATGCTGACCAGCACTGCTACCCATCCCGTCGGGGGAACAGATATCGATCGCTTTGATTGTCGTCAAGTTTGGTATCCTATCTACTACGTCAAAGATTTAGACAAAAAGCAGCCCCAACGCTTTACCCTACTAGAAGAGGATTTAGTGATTTGGTGGGACAAAAATCAGCAAGAATGGCGGGTTTTCGAGGATAAATGTCCCCATCGTCTCGCTCCTCTCTCAGAAGGTCGTCTTAACGAAAGCGGACATCTAGAATGTCCCTATCACGGTTGGTCTTTTTCCGGAGGGGGAGACTGTGAATTTATTCCCCAACAACCGGCAAACAGTCAAGCTAACACCTCTCGACGCGCTTGTGTGCGGTCTTTACCCACGGCTATCCGTCAGGGATTATTATTCGTTTATGCGGGTAATCCCGAAAATGCTCCCCGGACTGCGATTCCAATTATTGAACCTATGGAGGAGGATGCTGATGCTTGGATTTGTTTGGATACCTTCCGAGATCTACCCTACTCGGCCGTCACTTTAATCGAAAATATTATCGATTCTAGTCATGTTCCCTATACCCATCATCTCACCATCGGTAATCGGGCCAATGCCGCTCCTATGGAGTTAGAAATTATCGAGTCCAATCGTCAGGGATTTAAGGGAATTTGGCCCGAAGGACCGCGTAAAGGTCAATTAGGTCGGCAATACAGCAATTTTATCGCCCCCGGATTAATTTACCACGATCTCACCTCGGAAAAGTTCGGGCGGACTTTAACAGCTGTCTATGCAACCCCCATCCGTCAGGGAGAATGTCGTCTCTTTGCTCGTTTTCCCTTTAAATTCAACTCTAAACTGCCGAAATTCTTCATTAAGCTTACCCCCACTTGGTATTCCCACATCAATCAAAATGCTATTCTTGAAGATGATCAGATTTTTCTCTACTATCAAGAGCGTTATCTGCAAGCTCAGGGGGATAGTCAGAATTTTAGTCAAGCTTGTTATCTCCCCACCAAAGCGGATTTATTCGTGTTCGAGTATCGCAATTGGGTTAATCAATACCAAGCCGATCCTTTTGCCGGTCAACCTTTCCCCCCCCTACAATCAAAAGAGATTCTCCTCGAACGATATCAGTCCCATACCAAAAATTGTGCTGTTTGTCAAGGGGCTTTAAAAAATATTAATCGTCTCCGGGGGTTAACATTAGCGATCGCTATTATTCTTGGTCTATCTTTACCACTTTTAGCCCTAATTTTCGGTCAATCGGCCCTCATTGCCGTGACAGTGCTGACAGCATTAACTGTTATTATGGTGGCAGCTTATTGGCGCTTGGGAGAACTGATAAAACAGTTTTATCAAGGACGAGAATTATTGCCGAGAAATACCGGTAAAAAGCGATAAAGCTGCCGAAAAAGAGCGGAAGTTAGGGAACCTGTTGCTCACTATCCACTTTGGGGGTTTGGTTTTGGGAAGATTGCTGAAGTTCTTGCCAGCGAGTTTCTGCCAGTTGTTTTTGTGCCTGCACTTCTCGGTCATTGGAACGATAACGAAGGGATTCTTGATAAGCTTGAATCGCTCGCTCGTATTGACCGAGTTTAAAGCAACTATTGCCTAAACTTTTCCAGGTTTCGGGGTTATCTTTTTGTCTTTGAATCGCCTGTTGATAGGCAGTTATAGCTTGAGAATTGTCGCCTAAACGATACCAAGCGTTAGCGATACCGATAAAAACTTCGGCTTTTTGGGAAGAAATGCGGCGCGCTTTTTCGTAGGATGCGATCGCTTCTTGAAATCTTTCCATTTGATGAAGTAATGCCCCTTGATTTAACCAAGCTTGATAATAATTAGAATTGGCCTCAGTTGCTTGAGTAAATGCCTCCAAAGCTTCTGACTTGCGGCCTAATTTTTGCAGAATAATCCCTTGACTATAGTGAGCTTGGGAAAATTGGGGATTAAATTGTCCAGCTTTGCTATAACTTTCTAAAGCCTCATTAATTTTATTTAATTGATAGAAACTATTACCTTTTTGATACCAAATTAAGGCATTATCCGATTCGATCGCTAGAGCCTGATCGTAGGCTTTAACTGCCCCTTCATAATCCTCAAGATTTTGTAATGACCAGCCTTTTTTATACCATATTTTGGCATCATTTTGTTGAAAAGTTAACAATTTGTCAAGAGCTTTTTGGGCGGCGGAATATTGTTGTAGTTCTAGATAAATATCGGCCTTACCTTGCCAAGCTTGACTAGCGGCAGGATTAAGAGATAAGACCCGCTCAAAACTTTCTAATGCCTCCTGATTTTTGCCTAATTTATCTAAAGCTTCTCCGCGACCGAGCCAAGCTTGCCAAGCGGAATCTGGGTTAATTTGAATAGCTTTTTCGTAGGTATTTAAAGCTTCCGAGTATCTTTGTAAAGCCAATAAAGCATCGGCTTTTCCTTGCAATGCCTCAAGATAATCGGGATTAATTTTTAAGGCTTGACCATAGGAATTAAGGGCATCAGTATAGCGTTTAAGTTGATAAAAAGTCTGACCTTGTTGATAGTAACTAAGAGAATTACGAGAATTTTGCCAATAGTCAAAACCCAGATAAGCACCAGCTATTAAGCCAATTGTCCCCGATACAAACAAGATTTTTGTTAGCCAAGATTTCCCTTGACGAGCAACTTGACTTTGAGATTTCACCGCCTGGGTATTTTTCGGATCGAGATGATGAATTTTACCTAATTTTCTCAGAGCGATTAATGCTTCACTGGCACTGGTATAACGCTGACGAAAATCATAGCGGATCATGCGATCGATAACATCACTAAACTCGGGGCTAGTCATAGCCAAATGTTGCCAGAGAATTTCTCCCGTGCGAGCATCCAGTGGAATATCTTCGGGAGCTTTACCGGTTAAAGCTTGTAATCCAATCATACCAGTGGCATAGATATCGCTACTAAAACGGGGATAACCTTGGGCCTGTTCACTGGGGAAATAACCGGGGGTACCGATAGCGACTGTAGAAACGGTTTTACCTTCTTTAACTACTTGAGTGCTAATTTGTTTGACAGCACCAAAATCAATTAAAACCAATTGATCATCTTGACGGCGACGAATAAGATTAAAGGGATTAACATCGCGATGGATCACCTGTTTGTGATGGACAAATTCCAGAATTGAGAGAATTTCTGTTAATAAAGCCACCACTTTCTCTTCATTTTGCCTATAGACACCGGCAGTAATTTCTGTGGCTAAATCTTCCCCCTCAATGTATTCTTGCACGAGGAAAAATTGCCCATTTTCCTCAAAATAAGCAAATAAACGGGGAATATGGCGATGAATGCCCAATTCTTGCAGTATTTTCGCCTCGGTTTCAAACAGTCGTCTAGCGATGGCTACAGTTTCGGCATTCCGGCACTGGGGTTGAAATTGTTTGATCACACAACGATTTTGATTGGGTAACTGGCGATCGCAGGCCAAGAAAGTCTGTCCGAATCCCCCTTTTCCCAATTGACGGATAATTTGGTAGCGATGACTAAGGATTTTTCCGGCAGCGAGTTCCATAGACGATGGCAATCCAAGGTTTTTTACTATTCTAGGCTTTTCGGCTCTCTTTTGCGGTCGCTGGACAAAACGCAGAAATTCCCCTATTCTACTTTTTTCCCTATAGAGAGGGAAAAAATTCCCTGTGGAGGGGACTGACATGACAGACAGAAAAAAATAATCTAGAAACAGAGAAAGTTCACTGTTGTTTTTTTCAGAGGATAACCGCTATGTCTATCAATCCTGGTACTAGAGCCGGCACAGCTTTACTGATTACCCTGCTGATGGGGTCGATGTCCGGTACTTTTCCCGTCCTCGCTCAGACTAATATTAATCGGCCACGTCTCATCGCTCAACAAATCTTGATTCCGGCGGGAACAGTTATCCCTTTGAATTACGAGAAAGCCGATAAAATTTTAGTTTCTAAAAGTGATGTTATTCCTCTGACTTTAACCGTAGCCAGAGATATTCGTAACCGGAATGGGAGTGTGGTGATTGCAGCAGGAAGTGAAGTCAAGGGTACTTTACAAGCGGTGGGCCAAGGTGTGCGCTTTATTGCCGAGGAAATTCGCCTCGATGGGGGCAATCGCACTATTCCCCTCAATGCCACTTCGCGATTAATTACTACCACTGAAACCGTGCGTAAAGGGGCAAAAACTCAAGATATCTTAGCGGGAACCGTCGCCGGTGCGGGGGCAGCCACAGCGATCGCTGCTCTTACGGGCGATCGCAAGATCGAAGTTCTCGACGTTTTAGCGGGGGCAGCCGTGGGAACCCTTGCAGGATGGGGTTTACCGACGGCGGGAATTGTCGGTGGTAGTTCCGTGCAGTTATACTCTGTTAACCCCGATCGAGATTTAAATATTACCCTGCAATCGCCCCTAGTGATCAGAGATTAGTAAACGGCAAACCATCACCAAATCCGCCACCAGACGGATTTGGTGTCAACCATCGATTTAATCGGAGCGATCGATTTGTTAGATTTTTAATAGTCGGTCTGTGAACCGATAGACAGAAACAGTTAAAACATCAGAATTCAGAGATCAAAGTATGAAACTTCCTACAGGGTTACGGCGAACTATTACCCATGCTTTGGCAACTTTTCTGGGAGTTATGCTCGGTTTTAGCAGTTTAGCGGCGGTAAATGCTCAAAATCTGCCCACTGCTGCCACCGATCTGGCCAGAATCCCCCCGGAGATGACGGCGGAAAGTTTTGTCGCTAAGGCAGTGGCCCGCACAGGTGCGGCAGTGGTGCGAATTGACACCGAAGCGATCATTACTCGTCCCAATAGCCCCTTTTTTGATGATCCTTTTTTTCAGGAGTTTTTTGGGGAACAGTTTCGTGTTCCCACCCAGCAGCGAGTGGCGGGCCAGGGATCGGGTTTTATTATCGATGCCAATGGTTTAATCTTAACTAACGCCCATGTGGTCGATAATGCCGATAAGGTAACGGTAACTTTAAAAGATGGTCGTAGCTTCAAGGGGGAAGTCCGCGGTACTGATGAGATCACTGATTTAGCCGTGGTGAAAATTAATCCCCAAGGGGAAAATTTACCTGTAGCCGTCCTCGGCAATTCCGCATCCATACAAGTGGGGGACTGGGCGATCGCTGTAGGCAATCCCGTCGGTCTAGATAATACGGTAACTTTAGGAATTATTAGCACGATCGGGCGATCGGCGGCTAAGGCGGGTATTCCCGATAAACGCATTGATTTTATCCAAACTGATGCCGCTATTAACCCGGGTAATTCCGGCGGTCCGTTACTCAACGCCCAAGGGGAAGTCATCGGCATCAATACGGCCATTCGTGCTGATGCCATGGGGATCGGTTTTGCCATTCCCATCGACCGAGCTAAGCAGTTACAAGCGACCCTAGAAGCAGGTCAAAAGGTGGCCCATCCCTATATCGGTGTGCAGATGGTTAATCTAACTCCCGATTTAGCCCGGGCTAATAATCAAAACCCCAATTCTCCCATGATTGTGCCGGAAGTGTCGGGAATTTTGGTGGTGAAAGTCCTACCCAATACCCCCGCCGAAAAAGCCGGCATCCGTCGCGGGGATGTGATTGTTAAAGCTAATAATCAACCAGTTAGCGATGGCACTGAGTTACAGGAAATGGTGGAAAAAACTGGAATCGGTCAATCTTTACCCCTCAGAATCAGAAGAGGCGAAAGGGCGCTCGATCTCACCGTAATCACCGCCCAAATGTCAAATCAGTAATCAGTAATCAGTTATCAGTTATCAGATGTAAGTTTTCAGTTCACTGAAAATACTCCCCATCACCAAATCAGTTTTTTTCCTTGAGAGAGTTCTCGGTTTTTCCTCTCGCCCCTATAATCTGTGTGTAAATTAGCTTTATTTCTTTGCGAGGATAATAACTATGGATCCGGCTCAAGTTAGCAATCAAATGTACTTTATCAGGGATTTAGCGATCAGCTTCGGGGCGAAATTAATCGGGGCGATCCTACTCTGGTTTATCGGTAAATGGTTGATTAATCTAGCGGTTAATCTGCTCAAAACCAGTTTGGCCAAGGGCAACGTCGATCCTACCATCATTAGATATATCATTTCTTTCATCCTCATTGTCCTGCAAGTTGTCCTGATCGTGGCGATTTTGGGCTTTTTTGGCGTTGAAACCACTTCTTTTGCCGCACTTTTAGCCGCTACTGGTATTGCGATCGGGGCTGCTTGGGGGGGGCTGTTGGCCAATTTTGCCGCCGGGGCTTTTTTAGTTATGTTCCGTCCCTTCAAGGTGGGCGATTTTGTCTCTGCGGGAGGTATAACTGGCACGGTGGACGAATTGGGTTTATTTGCCACTACTATTAACACTCCTGACAACATTAAAACTGTAGTCGGCAATAACAGCATTTTTTCTGGGAATATTCAAAATTTTTCCGCTAATCCCTATCGTCGTGTGGAGTTGACCGCTCAATTAAGTCACGGGGTAAATGTCCCAGAAGCGATCGCTCTGTTAAAGGATAAAATTAGCCGTATCCCCAATGTTTTGACTGATCCCGCTCCCGATGTGGAAATTTTAGAATTTAATCCCTCCGGACTTCTCTTAGCAGTACGTCCCTATTGCAGTAACGATAACTATTGGCAGGTCTATTTTGACACTAATAAGGTTATCTATGAATCCTTCGGTGAAGCGGGCTATCCTATTCCTGCTACCCACACGGTTTTACACAATCAATAGGGTTTGCTTTAAAGACTATATTTCTGGAAAATTATTCAAAGAGGGCGAAGGCAATTCGCCCTTAAAATAATATTATTGTCCCAATGGTGGGGGCGCACCGTGGTCAGTGAGTTTATCGAACTGCGTGCGCCCAAAATGTCCTAAAGACTATATTTCTGAAAAAATAAGTAGCTGGTTATAATTAAATTAAAAATGGATTTTAGGTTCGATCCCCCCTGCCCCCCTTGATAAGGCTATCCATTAGTCGGATCTTTCTTAACAAAAAGAGAAGAAACTTAAAAAAAGGGGAAACGATTGATAGGTATAGTTTTGAAAGAAGGAATCAAGGTGGAGGTAAGCAAAAAAA
>VYLR01000083.1_pt1 | contig 32596 bp, 30 predicted proteins | sample 5114291 | NCBI WGS metagenome assembly VYLR01 (sample SAMN12291774, study PRJNA351875) | freshwater metagenome | isolation source: freshwater lake | place: USA: Michigan, Lansing Lake | collected 2013-08-14 | reverse complement strand
GGCAATCACCGATGCTGCAGGCAATGTCGTCTCAAGGCGTGGCTATGGGAGCTATGGCGAAACAGATGGTGCCCAACTGGTAGGCGCAGGCTCACATCCGTTCGGCTATACCGGTCGGCGCTGGGATCCTGATCTTGGCATCTATTACTATCGCGCCCGCTGGTATGATCCAGAAATCGGCACGTTCCTGCAAACCGACCCCATCGGGAGCTTGGATTACATCAACCTCTACGCCTATGTTGGGTTGGAACCGGGCAATGCGACCGATCCAACGGGGATGTGCGTAAAATTCGACCAATGTTCGGGGATGAGAAGAAACATCCGTGATATCCCATTGTTAGACTCTAGTTCCGCCGGAACTCAAACATCAAACAGAACGGTAAATCAGGCAAAAGCGGCAGGTGCCGGCGCCGCGGTTGGAGTCGCAGTCGGAGTTGGGGTCTCGGCCGCTTGCGATGGATTCAGTGCGGGTCTCTGTGTGCTTGGTAATCCTGCTATCATCGCTGGGTTCGGTGGGCTTGGCGCTGCATCTGGCTTGGTCGTTGAGAATACAAGTCATGGACTTGGGCAGGCACTTCAAACTGTTACCGTACATGCAAACAGGCTTTCCAGTCCGCGGCCAACAACAGTATATGAGCTGGTTAGCACACGAACTGGAGCGACCTTGAAATACGGTATCACCTCCGAAACCGATCCTCGCAACAGATATCCTGCCTGGATGTATAGTGTCGGCCAATTCGAGATGAAGCGTTTGGCGACATATCCAAACCGTAACCAAGCGCGGGCTGACGAAAAGAGTCGATGCTTGAGTTATGTTATGGCAAACGGACATGCCCCACCATTAAGTGCAGTATGTTGATATGCCTATACTTTATAGATCTGACTGCACACCTGAAGCCTATGATGTCGCCAAGAAGCTTGAGCACATTCTCGGAATATTTGGCCATGGTATCGATTCAACTTGGCGCGACAAGGAGATTTATGTCTGTTTGATTTACAGCATTCTGGACCCACGCCTGATTCCAGAAACGCCTATAGATAATTATACAAAGTATATGCGGGGCAGGCGAGAGCTATACGGTACTTATCGCTTGGATCATGATGCCTTTATGGCTGCGACCCAACGTGGCCGCATGGTGATGTTGATCAATGGCCTCATTAAGACGGTCCAGATCCTTGACGAAAAGTACTTTCCCGCTGACCGCAAGCAGCACTTGATTGCCCAAATGGACGCCCGGCGCGATCTTGTCTTGCCGGAATGCAAGGACTAACCAGTAGCAATGCTGTCCGCGCCTGGGGCGACGGTCTTAATCTGGGTCAAGACGGTGCGAATCCAATGTTGGTTTCTTTGCTCCACGGCAGTGCTGGGCGAAGCGTGATATTGGGTTGTGTGGGCCAATCTTTCCAGTGGGAGTTGGAGTTTCCTGCTCTAAGTCCTGTTGACGGTCTAGGCTCAAGTGAGTGATTTATCACGGAGATCGGGATTTCATCCACGGTGGTGAATGGTTGCCTTACTTTGCTGCTGCGACGGTTGTTATTGTTCGGGTGGTTGTGCTTGCAAGTTGGCAGCATTAGCATAACCCATCTTGATCATTGGCGGTCATTTATAGGACTGAATTAAGCTTGACCGAAGCAGAAGCACTTCATCCATCCACCAAGGCGGTGCTTGATCATCTCGGGCTCTCCCGAAACGAAGTCACGCGCATATGCCAAGCCATACTTAGCTCGGACCAGTCTGCGACGATCGTCGCCACTCGTCTCGGACTGGTACGCGACCAAGACCTAGCCTCTGCCGTTTCCTTCGTGTCTGGGTATTCCATCGCAGATGCAAACGAGCTACCTGCGCATTTAGCCGATATATCCGAAGTCTCTCCAAGTTTTTTCCGATCAAAAGCAATTCTTCCCCTCTCATTGGAACCCGATAGGATTGTCGTCGGGGTCGTGGATCCTTTTCAAGCTTCAGCGCTTGACGCATTACGGTTTGCCTGTCTGCCCCGCGAAATTGACATCAGGATCATGACTTTGGGTGATGTCGAGCGGGGATTGCGGACCCTTTATGGAGCGGACCTTTCCGCTGACCGCGTCGTCCCAGGGTCGCAGGCAGTGGACCGACTGAGCTCGGATGCGGATGCCTTAAGAGATCTCGCAAGAGAAGAACCTGTCATCAAACTGCTGGATGGCCTGATCTATGACGCTATCGAGGCAAGGGCCACCGATATCCATATCGAGCCAAAGCCGCAATCGGTGCTTGTCCGGATCCGCGTCGATGGCAATCTAAAGCAGCTTACGACGCTGGGGCTGGACCAAGGGCCTCCAGTCATCTCACGGCTAAAGATATTGGCTGACCTTGATGTTGCCAATAGCCGAAGCCCGCAAGATGGTCGGGCATCCATTATTGTCCGTGGTCGATCCATCGATATCCGGGTCTCAACAGTGCCCGCTGCCTATGGTGAATCCGTTGCTGTCCGGATTCTGGACCGGTCCTCAATTCAGCTGGATTTCCAATCCCTTGGATTGACTGGCTCGTCGGTCGAGTTGCTCAATCGCCTGATCCGCAAGCCGCATGGTTTGACGATCATGACGGGTCCCACAGGTTCGGGTAAGACAACAACGCTTTATGCCGCTCTCGATCAAATTCGAAGTCCGAAGTTGAAGATTTTGACAGTCGAAGACCCTGTCGAGTTCCGGTTTGAAGACGTAAATCAGGTGCAGGTAAACGAGGCTGCAGGGGTAAGTTTCGCCTCAACCTTGCGGGCCTTTTTGCGTCAGGACCCGGATATCATTCTGGTAGGTGAAATTCGCGATGGCGAAACCGCGAGTATTGCAGTCCAGGCGGCTTTGACCGGGCATCTGGTACTTGCGACGTTACATACCAATGATGCGGCGTCAGCTCCTGCTCGCCTGATCGATATGGGTGTCGAGCCTTATCTTTTGGCCTCGGTACTGAATGGTGCCGCCGCCCAGCGCCTCGCACGACGGCTTTGCCCTCATTGCGCCGAAATGGAGCCCGCCTCTTCTCTTCAGGTTTCCGAACTAAGGCGGCTTGGCTTGCTTGCCGACAATCAACCAGACTCTACCTTGCCAGCTTTCGGTAAAGCAATCGGATGCGACAAGTGCGACCATACAGGTTACTTCGGCCGAATTGCGCTGATAGAGGTCTTCGAGGCCGACGAAGGCTTGCGCGCGCAGGTTCATCAGCGAACAGACCTTGATGCTTTTCGGGCAAGCCTGGGTGCAAAGGGTATGACAAATCTCGCGATGGACGGCCTTCAAAAGGCGGCTGCAGGTCTTACAAGTCTTGATGAAGTCTTGAGTATTGTGGGTGGATTGGACTAATCAGGATTGGATTTTAGGAAACGTTGCGCATGGCCCGCTTTGCCTATTCTGGTTTGACGTCCGATGGCAAAAAGGCGCGCGGCGAAATTGATGCCAAGGGCCCGTCCGAAGCGCGCGACCTTCTTCTGGCAAGATCTGTTACTCCCGTTTCAATCAAGCTCGCAGCCAAAAGCCTTTTTACTGGATCGGACGCGCTCACCGACCGGGAGGCAAGCGAGATTTCCCGAGATCTATCGCGGTTCCTGAAGGCGGGTTTGCCGCTTGTTGCCTCGATCAGGGCGCTTGCCGTTTCGGGATATTCCCGCAAGACACGCACGCTTCTCGAGGCTGCCGCCCGCGAGATGGAAACAGGCGTCCCGCTCAGTGATATCCTGTTTCAACAAAAGGGCAGGGTTGTTCATGGCCTGGCCGGAGTTGTACGTGTCGGCGAAAAGACCGGTAGGCTCGGCGAAGCGCTTGAAGATGCGGCAAGGTCCTTCAGCCTGGCAGCAGGATTTCGCGAGCAGGTTTCAGGAGCACTTGCCTATCCTGCCCTGATCCTGACCATGGTCATCGGAGCGCTGGTTGTCTTTGTTACCTATGTGCTCCCAAATTTGCGACCCTTGTTCGAGGGGCCGGGCGTAAAGACGCCAGAGAATATTGCCCTGTTGTTTGGAGTTGCGGATTCCCTGAACCTCGCTGGACCCGCCGTTCTGGCCACAATCATTGTCGTAATGCTTCTGTTGGTACTGGTCCCACGGCTGAGGCTGTTTGCCCGGGCTTCGCTGGAAAATTTAAGCTTTTCCAAAGTAGCGATGGGATTGTCCGGGCTCATTGTCTACGCCGGTATCGCGCGGAGATTGTCGCTTGGCCTATCTGCCGGTGTTACGGCACCGGACGCTCTTTCCAATGCCGCGGCGGCTTCAAGTTACCTAACCGTCAGGGCAGCAGGCGAGAAAGCAGTGCAGCAGCTCTCTGCAGGGATAAGCCTCTCAAGGGCTATCGGTACTTTACCAGGGGTACCGGAATCCTTTGTGAACCTTGCCCGTGCCGGCGAGACAGCCGGAAGGATTGCGCCGGCCATCCGCGAGGCAGCCGATTTGCTGGAACAAAGCGCTCGATCAAGGACAGACCGGATGGTTGCCTTGCTTGCGCCAGCTATCACAATCTTTACCGGAGCAATTGTGGGTTTGGTTGTGGTAACAATCTTCTCCGGTTTGACCGGGATAGCAGACGGGATCCTTGAATGAGGCGCACGCCCGAACCTTCAAAGCCCGACGAAAACGGATTTGTACTGGCAGAGGCCGTTGTTGCGGTTGTGATTGCGGCAGTTGCCATTGGTGGGGCCTTGATGGCTTTGCGGCAAGGCCAGAAGCTTAACCAGGAAGCTATGAAGCGCGCCGAGGCGCTCGCTCTTGGTGAAAGTGCGCTCAGGGAAAGGTTGGTCGCCCAAGCTTCAAGTCTTCAGCCGGACGTAAATCGCGAACAAGCTGGCTACAAGATCCGGATTACCGAAGCGCGATTTGAATCAGCTGTTACTGTGGATGGAAAGCCTGTCCAGCTTGGCAGAACAGGCGACAGGTTCTTCATCGCGCAAGTTGTGTCACGGGTTTCATGGTCTGATGGTAGTCGGGAAAGATTTGTGGCACTAAAGGCACTTAAGGTTATCGATCAGGCCGAACCATGAGAAACAGGGCACGTCAAAAAAGGATCGGGCGGATTGAAGCCTCGCGAGCGCACACGAAGTTGCGACCAAACGGCTTTACGCTGGTTGAAGTCATTGTTGCGCTCATGGTTCTGGGGCTTGCTTTGGGAGCTGTAACCGAATTGTTCCGGGTGTCGCTGGCAGTTCGGCGCAGTGCCGAGGAAACAGCACGCAAGCTTGAAGATGCCAGACTATTGGCAAAGATTATTGAAGCCAGAGTTGCAAATGTCCGGCAGGAGCTGGTCAAGGCCGAGGCAAGCTTGATCTCCGTGAATGGTCGCCCGGTCGTATCGTTGGTGTCCGAACAGGAAGATGGTCGTGACGGGACGCGCGTGACTTTATCCTCGCTGGCTCTCCAACAGGGGGCCGAGCCCAGGCTGGTGCGCTTGAAGTCGGCTGGCTGGACTTTTGTAACCAGCTTTGACCAGGGTGGTCGTCCGTTCCAGATCCAGATCGGGCAGATCAGGGAACGGGGCGGACAAGGCGGGACTTTTGTGCCTCTATCATCTGTTTCATTGCATGTTTCGGGACAACGGCCATGCCAGTTTGATAGCCAGACCGGTGCGTGCGGGGAGCTGACTCCCCAATGAATACGAAGCCCGCGAGTCTGCCATCGACTTCCATGGACACTGCTGTCGCCGGGCCTGAACGGTCTTTCTTTGCCCACCTGTTTGCGGAGCGGATTCTCCCGGCAATCATCCTTGTCGACGGTATCTACGACACACTAGAAGGGGATCGCGATCAGGAAATTCTGGATAGGGCTCGTGCACTATATGAGTCCGCGGGCGAAGAAGGGGGCGCGGGGCCAGTCTTCAGTAACGGGTCAAAGACCCCAACGAGATTTGCAATACTTCCGGCCCGTTCTTTTCATACCGTCGATCTTGATTTACCAACAAAAAGTCTTGGTGAAGCAAGGAAGATTGCTGCCCTGCAGATGGATCGTCTAACCGCGGTGCCAGTCCAGGAGGCAATATTCGCGCTTGCCAAGATCGCGGGCGATAGCGAAACATCACAAAACCATTCCTATCGCGTCTACATTACGCGTCGGCGACTGATTTCCGAACTTCGCCAGTCCGGTGCCGAATTTGCCGGTGCCGAGGCACTGGTGGCCCTCAACCCAGATCAGGATGGCGTGGTTCATGGTGCGGTCTTTCACGATGACGCAGGGCGTGCCATTCGGGCAGAACGCCGGGCAAAGCTTGCTTCCCTGATCCTCATGACCGGTCTTTTGGCCACAGCTTTGGTCTGGTCAGTGGGCGAACGGCTTGATCGGGAACTTGCAGCCACACAAAGCGTCACCCAGAAGGCAATCCAAGTTCGTAAAGAGGCACAACAATCCCGCGCCAACGAGTTGCAAGCTTTAGCCGCGCTCCAGCGCGGCCCGATCGAACTCAGCGCAGACCGGGCTTTGGTAACGCTGGCCGAGATCACCAAACGGCAGCCGGCAAAAGTTGTCATCCAGAGCCTCTCGATTTCAGAGGGCAGGGTAAGGATCACTGGATCGGCGCTGGATCCAAATGCTGCCAGGGCGGCATTTTCAACCCAATCCGGTAACGCTCCGTCGCCATCTGTTCCCCAGTCTCTACCAGGACCGCTTCCTGCTCCCGGTTCTTTACCGTCTCCGATGCAACCTGTCGGACCCACGGTGGCACCCGCTTTGGAAGTGCAATGGCAGGTTTTTGAAGTCGTGACCACTGCGGCAACTCTTGCACGGGTTGGAATAAACGCTCAGGCGTCCGACTTTCCAAGCTCCGGCGGTGTAACTCCGGCAATTCCGAAGCCGGTGGGTCCAGGGCCATTGCCCGGTCCAGGAGGGCCGCCCCAATGACCCCGAGACTTGTCCTCATCCGGTTATTGCTTTTGGCCGCCCTCGCGGCACCCGCGCTAAATGGCGCGATGCATGTTTACGAAAAATATCAGGAGCTGGAGTTTGCCGGGGAGAGACTTAACAGGATCCGCACTGAAGCGGGCAAAATGGTGGTCGAAGCCGGGCAGGCACGGCGCTCGTCAAATGCGTTGGCAAAGGGAGCGATTGATGCCTGGGGGCAGGGCGATGGCAAACAAAGAATTCTTGCAGCCTTCGGAGAAACCAAGCTCGCGGTCGAAACGGTTTCAACCGGGTCGGCTGGGGCCTCAGGCAAAGAGGGTAGCCAGACCATTCCTTTTTCCCAGGTCATTGTTCGCGGCTCCGGGTCTATAACAGCCGTCAAGGAGGTGCTCTGGAATGTCGGGGATCTGGGTCCCGGTATCCGCCTGTCGAGCCTTCAGGGTGATTTTGATCCCGGGAAAGAGACAACGAACTGGGTGTTTTCCTTCCTGCTGGTAAATACTGTCGAGTTACCTTCCAAAACACAATCAGGGATCGGGACACCATGAACCGGGGCTATCTGATCGTGCCACTCCTTCTTTGCGGAGGCATTGCTGCGACCTGGTTTTTGCCGGTCGGCCCACCCTCCAGCGAGCCCATAAAAACAGGCTCAGCTTCTGGCCGGTCAAATGCCGGTTTCTATGAGCCCGAACTCAAACAGATCGAAGAAGCAAGATTTTTTCTGGACAAGGAGACCTTGCGCTTCGGATCTCCGCCGGCTCCCCCGCCTGTCCCGACAAGCCCCGACCCTGCTGCCAATAATGGGACGGCGGTGGATCAGGAGCCAGGCTTTGCGTGGCGGTTTGTCGGAGTTATCCAGACGGGAAATTCAACCAAAGCCGTTTTCTCCTCCGGAACAAAGTCGAGATCTATCGCCATCGGAGCCAGGATTGATGAATGGCGGCTCGTTGCGGTCCGGGGCAGGGTTGTGACGCTCAGGAGTGGCAAATATACGCGAACCATGGAGCTTTTTGCAAAGTCTGCGCCTGCGCCTGATTCCGCCGCAGAAGAGCGGATAGTGGGCCCTTCTGCACCGGAGGCGGCCCGTTCAATGAAGGACTTTGGACCTGTACAGCGTGATCCTGCGTGGGTTACAAAGAATGACACGATGGAGCCAAACTAGCGGTTCTTCGTTCCTGCGTTCTTCATGGGGTCTATACTAGTCTCACTAGAGCCCTGCTTTTTAGGAATGTTCGATTGGCTTGTTTATTGCCGGCCAGAAGGAGGTTGAAATGGCATTAGTATCCAGCACCGGTCATCAGACCCGATCGGACGCGAAGCTTACAGTGCGTCAACGCCGCCAGAATGGCTATACTTTTGCCGAGCTTCTTGCGGTTCTCCTTATTCTGGGATTGATTGCTGCCATTGTGGCACCACAGATCCTGGGCCAGATGGAGCGCGCAAAGGTCCGTGCTGCAAAACTTCAGGCTGATGGCCTCATTACCGCAGTCGAATCCATGGCCGCCGACATCGGGCGTGTTCCAACCCAGGCCGAGGGTCTTGGAAGTCTTCTGGCTGCGCCAAATGCGGCACCAGGCTGGCAAGGCCCCTATGTGCGTGACGAAAAGCGCCTGACAGATCCGTGGGGACGAAGCTTTACGCTGGTGGTTCCTGGTCCGTCGGGGTCCGAGTTTGCTATTCAGTCACTTGGTTCTGATGGCAAGGCCGGCGGCACGCGCGGAGCCGGTGACATACTTGTACACTAGTCATCCTCGCCCCCGAAAAGTGGACAAGTAGGGCCCGTGCTCATTGCCATCACCGTTTCACTATTCTGGGTCGTCGTTTTGTGGGTTCTGGTAGAGGATTTCCGGCACCTGCATATTCCGTTCCTCGCTTCACCAATTCTCTTCATTGCCGGAATGGTCTTTGCCTATAACAGGGGCGGCAGCGAAGCAGTCCTTTACGGGCTAGTTGGCTCTATTCTTGTGGCTGCAGCCCTATTCGCGACTGGCCGGGCGTTTCGGCGGTTTCGTGGCGTCGACGGGCTTGGCGCAGCAGATCCTGCTTTTGCCGCAGCCCTTGCAATCTGGATATCTCCGGACCTCGTCCCGTGGGCCGTGGTGCTGGCCTGCCTTGTCACTCTCCTCTTGCTTCCCGTTTTGAACAGATTTGGCCCGCACGTGGACGGCAGACTACCATTCGCTCCTGGTCTCGGATTGGGCTTCGGACTGATCCTGGCGGTACAGCTTGCGTACTCCTAAGACGGGCAGGTTTTCTATCGCTAGGACCATGTTCACGGTTGATTGGCAGACTTTTACGTCAGAGTTTTCCAAGTAATAAAATCCACTTACAGCCAGCTCGTGCCAAAAACAATCGGTCTTTGGCACGTTATGACGGTGAGAAACTATTGAGGGCTCCAAATTATTTTGTCCCATAATTATCATTATGCGAATCTCCAAAGTAGCGGAGTCGACCCACTCACTTAAGTTATTCTTGATGCCCGCTAACAACTTCTGTTAAACAGTCAAAACATCCCTGCTCGAGAAAATCATGGCGAAAGAAACAGACCCAGCTCGCGAACTTTACGACTTGATCAAAAGCCTCGCGCTCCAGCATGACCAACGACTGGACAACGAGCTAGCCAGGCATTTCGACGTTGCCCCATGGTCTTCTGAGTTCTTTCAGATCGTTTTCACTATTTCGTCGCGAATAGATGAACTCATCGCGTTGACTGACGAGGTAGCGCTTGACCAAGATCTAAAGGCTGAAACCAAAGCTGGACTTCAGACAATCCAGACTGCTTTTGGAACTACCGGGTTACACAATGCATCACACCATACAATGCAAAGCTATTTTTCAGATGCGTACGTCGCACCTCTACGCGGCCTTTCAGGTTTAGTGCGACCATTACGCAGTTACCCAAAGCTGGATGAGGTTGAACTGGCCGAAGTTATTGACCTAGTCGACCAGCTCTTGGACTGGCTGAATGAACACCAGCTTTCCGAACAAGACTTCATTCGCGAGGCTATTATCGTTGGACTGTCGACGCTGAGATTCAGACTTACCCGAATTCATTGGCTAGGTTGGGGTTTTGCTTTGCAGAGCCTAAAGGACGTCATTTATGCCTATTTTGCGCTGGAGCGGGGCTTTCCAGAGCCCGATCAAAACACGACGGCAGCCGCATCGCTTAAAAAGATTCACGAATTTGTCAAACAAGTATTTGAAAAGACAAACTTTATAAAGGAAGGCGTAGAAACGGGAGACTTCATGCTCAGAGCATTCGGAGCAGTACATTTGGCAATTGCTGGGAAGCAAACCGCAGGCCTGATTACATATCTTCCAAATTAGACGCCATATTGCTTGGAGTCTTGGCAGCAATTACCCCACATTTAAGTAATGCGCCGCCGACATCCTTTCTCCCGACAAGCCATTATGTGCTTAATGTGCTTTATATGAGCGAAAAGTGAGGGCCTCGATCATTGGATAAATGCCAAGAGTGCAATGACAATTGTAGCATCCACATAATCTCGATCAGTCAAGACGAGGTTGTTAAACAATGTAAGAACTGCCGATATTCATATTCAACACGGCTGCCAACACTCGACAAGAGAGTCATTTACCTTGACCAGTTCGGCTTCAGCGAACTCTACAAATTGCGCGCGGGTACTCGGAGACCTGACAAATGGACAGCGTTTTGGTCTGAAGCAAATATTCTTCTCAAACAGGGGGTAAATCTCCAGCGGCTAGTGCTCCCGTGTTCTAATATTCACCACAGAGAGACGATCGTAAGCCCGTTCTCACGTCAACTGAAGGAGGTGCAGGATGCTTTAAGTGGCGATGTTCAATTTATAAGCACACTCGAGATTGAGCTCAGCCAAATCGAAGAGTTTGTACGTGCGTTTTTCAATGGTGAAGATCCTCAGATTTCGTTTGACATTGACAAGATAATTAGGGGCGATCGTAACGGTTGGCTGCCTAGATTTCGCATTACTGCACAGATGAATTGGTCTAGCTTTGCAGAAGCCACTAGGGACTCACGTGACGGCACTCATAGGGACGTGGAAGGATTGATAGAACAATGGAAAAGGCAAGAAAGTGGGTTTGACGAAGTTCTAGAAAGCGAGCTTGGGGCATACTTCGCAAGTCGGTACCAAGCACTCCAACAGAACTTATCCTGGTTGGAATGCGACAATAGTGACCTTGATCTATTTGAAACAATTCAAGCCGCCGAAAGTCTAGTATCTCGAGAATTAGAGCTTATTTACCATTATGCCATCGAGGCGGGAGTCCGAAGCGACGCTCTTACAACCAAGGCGATCGAGTTTTGGAAATGGAACAAAAATCGGGAGCAACCCTTCGGCCTTATTTGTTCATATCTACTAGCGGCACTGGCGGCGCAATTCAAAGCTGGCCGGACTAAGTTGCCTAGCCCTGGGCTTCTTAACGACATTACCGCCATCGCGGCATACGCTCCTTACGTCGATGCCATGTTCGTAGACAACGAATGCGCGGAGCTGCTTAAACATGGGCGATGTCGAAAAGACCTGAACTACAAATCCGCAGTTTTTTGTCTAAATGATGCGGATAAGTTCCTAGAATTTCTTAAGCAAATAGTCGATGGTACGCCCGCGGATGTGCGAGAGACTGTCCAGGCACTTTATGACAAATCATCTCCCAAGTAGCCTAGTCGGTACAAGTATTTTTGGGAACCAATCAGATAAACAAGATCGAACGGGATAGTTTCCCCCAACAAAATCGATATTTTGTCAGAGTGACAAACTAGTGCCCTAGGTTGCGCTGGAGAACATTGCGGATAGGTTTTTGTCCATGGCTCTGCGTCTTTCAGGTTTTAGAGCCTCCGGCAAACCCAGCGCAGTTCAGTGACGATCGATCAAGACACAATTGGCACTCAATCCAAAGTAGCTACGGGTACACAATGCCGAACCTAAATCGTGCGAACCGAGACCCCTATCCGCAACCGCACGTGGCCTGCGTCAGGCTCCCACCTATTCGTCAGGCACAAACTCGCCTTTTTCTATCGCCGCCGTCACGATCAGCTTGCACGAAGTAGACATGTTATCAGTCGATATGATGAGGTAGTTGTATTCAATTTGTGTGGCTGTCGGGGTTGAGCTGAGATTCATGCACCTTCCGTCTCCACTCCCATAATATCTATGCGGGCCAGATATCTGAATGCTTCCAGGCGAAAATGAGAAGCCTGCGTTAACATCTTCTGATGGGACTGAGATTACCCCTGCTTCAATGGACGATTGGTTAGGTATCAACGTCCGCTCTCGCGTCTCCTGAAAAGGTTTACGAGTGTAGTTCCACCGTAGCCGCTTTCCCATGTAGGCTTCTGCATCGCCCTGTCGCGCAGAAATCACGATGCTTACGGGCTGCGAGGCTTGCACTATAAGTGCCACACGACACTGTGCAGAGGCGGTTATCACTGCCCCGTTCTTGAGGCAGCGGTTGAATTGATTTTGACTGACAAACGTGACGCCAGCCGGCAACGTCGTGTCGCCCGCAATCGTCGCTGCAGTGACGCCATTTGATGGTTTGAAGCTAAGTACAAGGGTCGCGTTACGCCCGTCCCCAGGGCGGGTTTCGAAGCGAGCTAGCAAACCACTAGAAGTGTTCATGCAACTTTCCCAAGCCTTTACGATCCCCGGGTTTGCTGTACGCGTGGCCACCGACCATTCTTCTGTCTGAGTGAGAGTGCGGTCATAGGATTGGCGTAGGGTTGCCTTCTTCTGATCATATTCATTCTTGGTGTAAGCACTGCCCATCACCATCTCGCCGATCGACTTGCCACCAATTCCAGAATCAGTCCGCTTCGATCCCTCGTAGGTCGAGGACAGAAATCGTGAGATGATTATTTCTTGATACTCCGAACGGCTCGCAATATCGACAGAGTCGAAAGCGCCGTTCTTCAGAATGTCCCCGCAGGAGTCTTGTGCGAAAGCTGGCGTGGCTGACACTGCGAGGAATGAAGCAGCCAAGCTCCAGCGAATGATCTTATTCAATGACTATCCTCCTATTATACCCAATCCCATGATTGACTCCTGACTCCGATGTGTCAATCGGAGACCGACTCATGCTGCGGAGTAGTTTGTGACAAAGACGCGCCCCAACGCTGGAAAGGAGAATTAGAGCCCGAAGAACAAGCCTGCTAGAAGGAAGAAACCAAACTTCCTATGGTCCGTGATGATGACGATGGTTTCGAGTCAAACGACGACTTGATTGGCGTTATAAATCGAGAAGATTTCCACAAAGATTGCCCTGTTACATAAGGCGATCGGAAACACTAATAGGACACGCCCCGCCTATCTAACGAAAGTGGCGGAATCCCCAAGGTGTGAAATTGGGTCGATGCTGCCGCGCAAGAGGACGGAATGGACTTTTCAGACAAATTAGAATATATGGATTTGTCCATTCATTAGGAGTGTAGCCCATTGATCCGCGAAAAGGCAGACGCTAACACTTTTGGCAAAGAGTTTACCCTTGCCCTACGCGAGATCGCGGAGAGCGCCGATACTCCACGAACCAGAGCAATTAAGGATGCAGTGTTTGAATACTGGATCCAAAAAGAATTAAAAAATAAACCGTTTAAACCGATTAGGGGTACTCTAAGAATTTACAACTTAGCTGATGCTGAAAACGCCGGGTACTTTGTTCAAGCAGAAATGCCTAGGGCCGTAGATGACAGCACGGCTCAAGAAATTGAACAACTATCAATTGAAGATATTGAAGCATTTATATCAATAGAGGATGGCATTCAAGAGATTATCCAGGTTCTACCAATTGAATACGAGGCATTCGCAAAAGAGAGTTCAGCCAAAGATTCTATCTTAAATCGGGGAAGATCGATGGTTGAAGCAATAATGAAGCGGCCGGACATGCTAACCGTTGACGAAATGGCAGAGCGAACAAAGCTCGCACGCTCTACCGTGTACAATTACATAAACAAACATCAACTCCTTGCGTTTAAGGTAAGCAAATCAGTCCGCTTGCCTGAGTGGCAAATCGACGAAAGAGGGCTACCGTTTGAGGCTATGCCCCAACTCCTAAAGCGAGCACATGGAAGCGCCTGGGACCTTTACCGTGTTCTAACTGCGGGAACCTCAGAAGAATCAGAACCATACGGTGTCGGATTGTTGAAGCAAGGCAAATCTGAGCAACTACTCGAATATCTAGACACTGCGCTACCCGAGTGATTTCTGGTCTAAATCCACCTCCTGATCTCAATGCTCGGCCATTACCCATCAGCCAAATTGGCGGTGAATTGACCGGCATACGGATCTATCGTGCAACTTTTCCAACTGGACTTGGAACAGGACCCGGACTTTCTCGACTGAGCCATCCAAGGGGCTATGGTGGGCCGCCGTACAGCGTACTCTATCTGGCCGAAGATCTTCAAACAGCGCTCATGGAAGCCATTTTCCGGGATTCTTTAACCGGCCCGTTTGCTAATAGGCTGGCGGATAAGTCGCTGCTGATTAGATTTGTCAAAAGCAAACTTAGGTTTGACTTCTCGGGATGGGAACTGCTCGATCTGACAGGCGCGGGCCCTACCAAGATCGGAATGCACCGAGACGTGATGAACAGTAGCGATCAGACATACAGCCGCGAATGGTCCGCCGAGATCCACAATCGCCTCCCAAAAGTCGGCGCAATTGCTTATAACTCAACGTTCACACGTCAAAGATGTTTGGCTCTCTACGATAGAGCGATAGGCAAGGGAACCGAGCTAGAACGAACTTATTTGCATAATGAACCCAACATCTACGATGCACTGGATCAGCTGAATGTGGGTCTAACTAAATAGTATATGCTTTAAGGCCGAAAATCTTGCTGTCCGACAAAGGCGTTAGAACCACTCAGAACAACGAATAGGCGTTTAGTCTGAACACGTCAGTTAACTCATTACGTCCGAAATAGTCATGTGTCTGTGTGACGAACACGTGAACGCTGAGCTCCTACTCGGCAGAGGGCAAAATCAAGATGATGTCGTGCATCGTAGATCTTCAAGCCATCGACGGTGATCGAAATATAGCGCGCGCCTACGCTATTGAGTTCGGCCAGGATTTGTTCGGCACATGGATTGTAAGGCGCCATTGGGGCCGAATTGGCACCCAAGGACAATATCAGGAGCTAATCGTCCCTTCCAAAGAACGAGGCGTCAGACTCATCAGCAAATGGCTCAAAGACCGTGCCCGAGCGCCGGGGCGAATTGGAATCGCGTATCAGGTCGCAGCCAACCAACCGCTTGACCTGTGTGACCTTGATCGCAGAATCGGTTGACACGGTATATCGCACACAGGCACGGTAGATCACACACACCAACACCAATTTCGATTCGGTAGAACGGACACATGATGGCGGCCTCAGAACAAATTGATCTGTTCTTGGACAGCATGATCGATGCGCCGCTTCGCGATGAGCAAGCCACACTCGAACATCCTTTTTTCAGCCTCACGAAACGGCCACAGCGTGAACCGATGATCTATGATCACGGAGCAATTTCCATCCAAGTGAGCCCTGGACCGCGCGGAATCGCAACAATATGGGACCGGGATGTCCTTATTTATTGCGCCAGCATTCTAAACGACCGCCTTGGACGAGGCCTGCCCCTTGAGCGAAAAATTCGCTTTGCTGCTCACGATTTCCTAAAACTAACCGGCCGCGGTAAAGGGCTCCAAGCCTACACCCTATTTCTGGATGCCTTGGAGAGACTAAACACGACCTCAGTCAAAACCACGATCGCTGCAGGCGACTCAACTGAACGACGCGGCTTTACTTGGATATCGGCTTGGCGGGTAATCGAAGATACTCGACCTGACGGAACGCGCCGAATGCGCGGGGTTGAGGTTGAGCTTTGCGACTGGATGTACCGCGCGATTGTGCAAGATCGCCGCGTTCTTTCGATAAACCCTCAGTATTTTCGCCTTCATAGCGGCTTGGCAAGGCGCCTCTATCAACTCGCCCGCAAACATTGCGGCCGGCAGCCCAATTGGAGCATTGGCCTAGTTCGTTTGGCCGAAAAGGTTGGAACAGCTCAAGATCTGCGCTTCTTCAAGCGAGACCTTAAGGCAATAATCGCAAAAGACGGTGTTCCAGATTACACCTTCACCATGACGCGCGATCCAAACGGCGAACTTGAAGCCGCGATGGCAGAACAAGGGATGGACATGAGCGACCTAAAGAATGACAAAATTCTAGTGGTCGTTACCCCGAAATTCGAAACCTCGCACCAAGGCGACGGTAAACCAATTGGCATAGGCAAGCAGAAACGGGCACGAAAAGCTAAGGCTGACAACGAAGACTAGGTTCGAGGAAAACCCCCTTTTTCTTATCGGTATATCGCACACGCAATATTCTCGGCATTGTCGTCCCTACTCCCAACAGGACGTCCTTAGAACGCAGATAATGACCCCCTGCCCCGCAATGGGATCACCTGCGGTTCGATCTCGTCAGAACTACGAAAGTTATAGATCCTTCATACGGTATATCGCACACGTCGATAAGAAAAAAGCGCAATCCTATACGGTATATCGCACACATTCTTATCGGTAGAACGCCCACAAAACCTCGGTATATCGCCCACACTATGATCGGTATATCACACACACTTTATCGGTATATCGCACACCAACACATTCGCGTAACGAATTGAAATATTTACAATAATGCTGGCTTTCAAACGCCGCTAACTCTCTAACTTGAATCTAACATTGTTAACACAAAACCAGTTTGCTTGCGTGAAAAATCACGCAAACTGGTTAGCCTAAAGCGGAAACTGAGAAATGCGGAAGCCGATGCTATGGAAAATCACTGAAATCACCACTGGAGTCGGACAATCCTATTGCCTCTTGATGAAATTCAAAGTGCGGCTCGCAAAATCGGATAACTCTGCGTCATTGATTAACTCGGTTGCATAGGCATTATTAGTATCATGATGAAAGCGATTGCCATAATCGAGAAGTAACCGAAGTTCATGAGTGCTGGCTTGATCCATAATCGGATTTTGCGCTGCAAGCGCTTGGACACATCTCACATGAAATGGGCCGAGCAAGTGGCCAGGAGTGAAGACGTCGGGATAAGCCACACGGCAAAATGCTTCCAGCATTGGCCGGAGACTTTCGGCCACACGACGTTCCATGGCTGGATCTGCATTATTCAAATACGCTAAAGCAAGAGCGTGTCGGCGATCATGTTCTGTGACCATATTCGCGGTTACGTCCCATAAAGCCAATGTCGATGCCGCTCCTGCCCGCCTAACCTCGATGGCGGTTTTTTGAACTTGTTGGCATCTATCCCAAACGCTCAGCAAAAAAGGCTTGGAGTGAGACAAAACAATCATTGCCTCCACTTCTCGTACTAACCGATCCATCTCTTGAACCGTATGCAAAGTCCGATGCTCGTCCAGGCTCGTCATAGGGTCATCAATCACAATAATCTTGCGTGCACGATCTGGATGGTTCTCCAGACTGGCAAAAAAGAACGCTAACGCCAAAGTGTTTCGATCACCGGCGCTCAGGGTATTTCTAAAGCTTGTCTCGCCATCAGCTGCCGCCAAGGGCACCACATTGCCATCTATGCGGAGTGTATAATTTGCACTCGAGCCAGCACGATTATTAACCGGGTCAATCGGGCCAACCCGGAAGTTTGCATTAAAACGTCTAAGAAACTCATTGATAGCAGCGCCATAAGCTGGAAAGGCCTTGTCACGATGTTCATCGAGTTTAGCCCGTGCCGCAGCCCGTCGAGTTTCCGCCGCCGACTTGGCGACCCTCTCCGCCAAATATGCATCACATTGCGGAGCGATAGCGGGATCGAAACGTGCCGCAATGGCCTTCAAATGTCCAAGGTCAGTAGCAAGAACGGCGACATTTGCTTCGCGAGCTTCCTCTTTGACCAAATCCAATCCAAAATTGACGATCAGTAACAGGTCGGAAATGTGCGCGATTTGATCACATCTGGCATTGTAGGCGGCAATTGCTCTAACCGCCTCGTCGGAAACCACAAGGGCCTCCAGAGGATTAGCTAGCTTGGTCTCAAGCAAGCGCTCAACATGCTCACGCGCCAACTTCCACGTAAGCGCTATTGCAGCCGTATCAATCTCATCCTCGGGGACGTCGACAAAAGGTCGCCAAAAACCTCTTTTCTCGACAGTCTCCCGCACGCGTCTTTCAAACGCTGATTGGATATCGCTACTATGAGATACTTTGAAGTCATCAACGCTTTTGAGAATTTTTTTTCTGAAATCGTTGTAAGCCTCACTAAAATAAGCACGGTAATGCGTCAGTAACGGAGAACCGGCCAGATCCTGCGCACACATCGGGCACTGCCCAGCCGCCTCACCGGGCTGGCCGTCGGCAATGGCCAAGCCATGACCTACCCACGCTTCCCCTCCTCTGCCAAGCCCCGCAAGATGGGCCTGCACGCGTCTAAGAGCGTTGGCATCTAAATCCGGCAAACCCGCAGCCAATGTTTGGCGAAGCGCTTCAAGATCAATGCGAGGCAACTCAAGCGCGCCAAACGTGCCCATCGCAGCAATCCGTGCTGAATTCTGAGCGGCTGCAAGCCGCTTCTCCGCCTCATCGATCAACCGAGGCAACTCATGGACTGGCGCGAGCGCGCAGAATTGCTCTGCTGTCAAATCCCCTCTCGCCGCACGAGGGAGCGCGTTCTCCATATCTCGAAGAGTTCGATTGTGAGTTTCGATAGCATCGACCTCAGCCTGGTACGCACGCGCAAGAGCGATCCCCTCCGAGCCCACAATCAACTCGTGTAAATTCTGTCTCTGCGTTGTTCCAACCTCTATGCCGGCGCAAACATTCTCAGCGACAAATGCATCGTCAAAGACTGAGATTTCCGGCATGGTTCGATTCCATGTGCCGCCCTGAAACATCGCTTGAGGCGGAACGCCGGTATCGACCACAATGTGGGGAGGGTGTGCAGCTCCCAACCGGGCACGCTCATTAATCAGGTCGGCTCTTCCAGTGGCCAAAGATCGAAAAATGGCGGCAATAGTTGATTTGCCGCGCGCATTTTCGGCATAAATGACCGTCAATTTGCCAAAGGGAATCTGCGCACCAGCCGTGACGCTATCAAAACGACCAACATTTCGAAGAAGATTTAACGACCTTATCAAAGCCAACCCCAATTCAAGTCACGATCCGGTTAGTGACCCCCGGTCGATGAATGCCAAAATCTAAAAGACCAAAATAGCGCCGTAATGGATGGCCAGCAATCACATACGTCAAGCTGAAAGCGTGCCATCCACAACTTTCCCTTTAGAGGCGTCACACAATATCAAAGACCTCTTTGTGGTCCGAGGCTGTGCGGGGAAAACGGATAGTTATGGAGCAAGTCTATGCCTGAAACCAATCTTGGAGCCGCGATCGCCGGAGGTAATCCAACGGACGGCCGAAACGATCATGATCTCTATGAAACCCCGCCTGCGGCGACCCTTGCCCTCGTCAATTGGCTAGGCCCTGCCCTGCCCGCTCTAGTCTGGGAAATCGCCTGCGGCAATCATCATATCACCCGCGTCTTGCGCGCCCATAGTTGTGAAGTCTTTGAAAATGACCTCATCGATCGCGGTGATCATGTTGTCTCAGATTATCTGGCTTCTTCTTCGGCCGATGCGCCCTTCTCACCGCTGGCCATCATCACCAATCCACCCTGGGATCAGGCCTCCGCCTTCATCAAGCACAGCCTTCTGATCCATCGGCCGCGCTTTATGGCACTCCTCCTCAAAGCCCAATTTTTCCATAATCGGACAGGCGTTAAACTAAGCGCCAACCCGCTCACGCGGCCAACCCACACTTTGCCTGTGTCCTTCCGTCTCGATTTTAGAGGCCGAGGAAATCCCGCCATGGATTGCACCTGGTTCCTCTGGGCACCCGATCTTGTCGACACCCATACCCGCTTTGAAGCCCTCGCACGTCCGCTCTGATGCCCTTATGCAGCCTGCGCGACCATGCCGGGTTGCCTCATATCCCGGCACCAGATCAAAAACTCGGTGAGATCGAGTAATGCTGCCGGCCCAATTCCCTCAAACTCATGGCCCTGTGGGCCGCTGCGACGGGTCAATTCTCCAAGATTGCCCATTGCTTGAAATAGTTTGGCAAAATCAAACAGGGGCCGGAATTCCTTGGCGGCCTCTTCAAGATCGTGCTCATAAATCCAGTGGCCGTGATTGTGCTGAATATCCCGACACGTCCACTCAAATAGCGTCTCGATCCGATTGCGGAACGCAGACTGCCGCACCCAGTCTTCCCTGCGCACCAAAACCGACTGGATGACCGCCACATGCGTCGATACGGGGCGCACTAAAGGATGACGCCATTGGCAGAAATCATCCTGCTCGCGTGAAGCTTGGCGACACGCCGCAACAACTTCCAAAAACTCCCCGCGACAACTTGCACCCACAGCCCTACCGCTTTTCAAAGCTCTGTAGGGAATCTCAAGGATCTGTCTCAAGCTAATCACGCCCTCGACATGGCCCTGAAAAGCCCTGTTCGCCCGTTCACTCATCCGAAAAGCACGAACCGGCACATCGAGCCAAGTGCTTGCGCTATCTTCTTTTAAGATCTCGTCGCAGGCCCTGTGCCACGCAAACTCCATGTCCCTAGGCCGCCATTCGCCAGGCTCGTTTCTCCGTCTCAATTTGTAAATGCTTTGACCGAAGGTCTTGTTCTGAACCTGCTCGAATAGCCATCTGGTAAGACCCGCCAGTCGGGCGCCGCCGAGGCGTTGATAGATCTCCGAGTGAAAAATCTCTTCGCCCTTTTGCTTGGCCAAATCTTCAATCGTTGGAAAATCCTGTCCAATCACGGCCATGCTTTGGGGTAAAATCGGGGCCAAGGGTAACGCTAAGTCTTCAGGATTTAAGCGGGCCAGTTTCTCGCTGAAATGATCGAACTCCCGCTTGAGTCTTTGAATAACCCATTTTTGTTCCGCCAATAAAAAATCCTCCAATAGTCCCAAGGCCATTCTGGCCTCTGAATCGTCCAGTCAAGCTCGCAAAATCCAGATGCGATGAGCCAACTCTAGCCTTACGCATGGGTTTTTGCGGGCGTCCCCGGCGCAAGCCGGGTCGGGCTCTATTCGCGCCAAAAGCGCTCACCGAGCCAGCTGCGCCGTCTGGGCCCTTCGGGTGACGATCCCTGATGCAGGTTACCACAAGCTGCGAATAAGGAGCCAAAATATCTCACCGGATTTATTGAGTGATCGAAACCCTTCCAGCGACTTTTGCGATGGCTGTTCGCCATTAAAGCGCTGGCTGCCTGCCAGCAAATTGCTGGCTGTCTGCTGGCACAATGCTGGCTGCTCGCCATCACATTGCTGGCTGCGTGCCAGCGATGCGCTGGCTGTCTGCCATTTTTGAATGCTTTTAGCGAACGGTATCAATAAACATGCGTATTCTCAGCTGCCTGCGAGGCCCTGCATAGAGTGCGTTACGTACGACCACGAAGCCCAAAGGGCGCAGGACTGGATATTGTGTGTGGACCATATGGCTTAAGTTTTTCAAGTTCTTTTGTGTCTGATCTCAATTTTGACCACCAAAATTAATGACTTGTTAAGCCAAATTGCAAGATTGAACGAAACATCGCAAAGATATGCTCAAATTCCTTCAATTGGCCTTCGCCGACTGCAAAAGGATGAAAACGTGGTACAAGATAACTATAGCTCTGAAGCAAGCCGCATCGGCGCTTTAGCGCAAGCAGGCGAGGAAATGGTCGAACGGCTCCGGCGTACAGCCTTTCTTCCAGGCGCGAGGAAGGGCTTACAAGTTCGTTTTGGGATAGCCGAAGCAGCTGAACTTTTGGGGTGCTCCACAAATCGCATCAGGATGGCAGAGCAGGATGGCCGACTTCCCCCAGCACCTGAAAGCGAGACCGGGCGAAGATTGGGATATGATATCTCGGCGCTGTTGAATATGCGGGAGGTCTTAGGTGCGTCCCCACGGAGGCGCGAGCAGGACCCACCCGCAATCATCGCGGTTCAGAATTTCAAAGGCGGCGTTGGAAAGTCCACCCTGACAACTCACTTGGCGCATTATTTGGGTATTGCAGGCTATCGAGTGTTGGTTGTGGATTGTGACAGTCAAGCTACAACGACTACACTTTTTGGCTTCAATCCTCATTTCGCGATCCGACAAGAAGAAACGCTCTACCCCTATTTGGCACTGGAGCCGACAGAGGATGATTTAGCCTATGCGGTTAAGGCAACGGTCTGGCCCAATGTTGATCTCATTCCCTCAAATCTGCAGTTGTTCGACGTTGAATATGAACTCGCAGCCGCAGGTTCGCGTGGTGGAAGCGTGCTACCTGCCCGGTTTCGCAAACTGCGCGAAGGGTTGGCTAAGTTGGCGCGGAACTACGATGTGGTGATCCTCGACCCACCCCCTGCCCTCGGGACGATTTCGTTAGCGGTTATGCAAGCAGCCAATGCGCTTCTGGTACCACTAGCGGCAACCACGCCCGATTTTTGTTCTACTGTCCAGTTTTTATCGATGATGGATCAAGTCCTGGAGCAATTAAGTGGTGCCGGCATCGAAGTTGATTATGATTTTGTGCGCCTGATGTGTTCGAAGTTTGACGCTAACGATCCTAGCCACTCAATGGTACAAAAAGTGATGGAGCAAGCGTTTGGCCCTGCCCTACTCCCAGTTTCGTTGCTAGAGTCGGCAGAGATCAGCCACGCGGCATTGCGGATGATGACTGTCTATGAGCTTGAACGGCCTGTCGGGACGCCAAAGACCCATAAGCGATGTCGTCAGAATCTGGATGAGGCGTTTGCACAAGTCGAACAGCTAATTAGGCGGCGCTGGGGCCGTGTTTCGGCAAGCAACCCTGCTCTTCTAATGGGGGCCGTATAATGGCCATACCGAGCACTACCTTCCCACTAAGGACTATACTGAGTGCCCTTGTTCCCGGCGCTGTTCGGTATGGCTTAGCCTTATCATACTGGAGCATACTGGCCGAAGGAGTGTTTCTGCCCTTCCCTCCCCCCATCCCCGCAACTTCGGACTTGGATTAACGCAATGTCAAAACGTCAGCTTGATTACCTCAATGAGCTTTTAAGCACGCCCACTGAGGCAAATCCGGTCGATACGGAGCATGCATCGGTCGATCAAGCATCTGAACATCAGCACGCAAAGCGTGGCAGCACTCTGTTGTCTCGTGATAACGCGCTAGCCAAAATCGCTTCTGGAGACGTGCGCCAGATTACGCAACTGCTGCTTGATCCAAGCAGAGTGCGGGTGTGGTCTGGAAATGCACGGTATCAAGCGGGGCTCAATGAAGCAAATTGCCGGGATTTGATCGACGCAATTTTATCAGAGGGCGGCCAGAAAGTTCCCGCGATTGTTCGCCGTGTAGAAGGAGATTCTACTTACGACTATGAGGTGATCGCCGGCACGCGGCGGTATTGGGCGATTTCTTGGCTTCGTAGAAACTCATGGCCGGATATGATGTTCCTTGCGCAGGTCCATGTCCTCGATGACGAGAGCGCGTTTCGACTTGCCGACGTTGAAAACCGCGCACGCCGTGATGTGTCTGATTTTGAACGCGCACAGAATTATCTTCAGGCACTTTCCGGCTACTATGGCGGAAAGCAGAAACGCATGGCTGAACGATTGCGCGTTTCTGAAGGCTGGCTCTCAAAAATGTTGAAGGTGGCATCGTTACCTGAATGGGCGGTAGCGGCCTTTTCTGAGCGTGGGGATATCCAGCTAAAGACTGTTTACCCTTTAGCCCAGTTTCTAGACCTGTTAGATAGGCAAGGTGATACAAGTGGCCTTTCCAAAGTTAGGACTACAGCAGGAGAAATTCGCGCGGAACAAGCTAATCGCGTTGAACAAGGGCTTCCGCCAATAGGAGCTAGCGACGTCGTGAAGGCGCTGATGTCTGCAGGGCAAGGTGCTGAACAAGGCGAATTGCTGTTTGAGGCCGACTCGAAGCACGGTCGAAAAGCGCTGTCAGTGTTGTCCTCCAATCGCAACGGAATCACGCTGCGTCTGTATAACGGATCGGGGGCGGGTGAAGCCGAAGTATTGGATTTGGTAAAGGCGGCGCTTGCCGCGCTGGACGCCAAGGGCAGGGGCCTTGCGCGATAAATGTGAGATAGAACGGATGGGCAGAGCAAAAAATTTCCCCGGGGAAATCATCGTTCAATTAGAGTTTAGTCGAAATTGGGACGACACCATTCTTTCCCTGGGGAAACCCTTTACCTCTATACCTTTGGGGCCAAACCAATGATGCGCGTAAAGCCCGTGGCACCACCAGAACAAATCGACCTATTTCTACCGTATTTGTCAGACCTTTCATTGCGCGATCAGCGCGAAATGATGGAACGCCCCTTCTTTAGTCTTGCCAAATCAAAGCGGATCAAGCCCATCGATTACACGTCACCTGACGGCAAAATCTGGGTACATGTTTCAGCCAACCCAGATTATGGAATGGCGACAATATGGGATGCAGATATCTTAATCTACTGCGCCAGTATCTTAAACGACATGAAGGGCAGGGGGGTAAATGATATCCCTCGCGTTATAAACATAATGCCATATGACTTGTTGCGCGCGATCGGCAGACCCACGACCGGAAGGGCGTACGAATTGCTAGCGGGGTCTCTTGACCGCCTCCAATCAACGACTGTCAAAACCAATATCCGCGCTGACCAAAGACGCGAAGCTACATTTTCTTGGCTGGATAGCTGGAGCCAGTTGGTTGATGAAAGAACCGAGCGCTCACGTGGAATGCAACTGGCTCTTTCTAGCTGGTTCTACGATGGCGTTCTGATGAATGGCGGTGTTCTTGCTATCGACCGTGCTTATTTTAATATCACAGGTGGCCGCGAGCGTTGGCTATACAAAGTTGCACGCAAGCATGCCGGAGGAGCAGGGGAGGGGGGCTTTGCAATTGCTCTCCCAACTCTGTTCGAGAAGTCTGGTGCGGAAGGGCCGTATCGACGTTTCAAGTTTGAAATTACGGCGATCGCTAAACGCAATGAGATTCCCGGCTATAACTTGGCTCTCGAAAATGCTGTGAATGCTAAAGAACCACTACTCCGCATGACACGGATCGTCGACAAGCGGCCTCAAGCAACTCCAGACTCGCAGGACATACAGCGGACAACAAGCCCAAAGACGACAGACGCCAAAGCTAACACGAAACCAAAACCCTTCTCACAGGGTATGACAGAACGCGAAGCTGCGGGGTACATAACGGACGAAACGCTTACGTATGTTCGCGCCCATTTTCGTGGTTGGGACTTCCATGCTCTGCACGAGGATTTCAGGACCTGGCTGAAAGACGATGAGGCACGAACCCCAGCCAATTACCAGAAGGCTTTCATTGGCTATGTGAAACGATACCACGAACGCAATCGGTTCACACTTTGATTTGAGAATATTTGGGACGCTAATAGCTGTCGTGTTCTTGAAGTGACGACTTGCCGTGAACTAGGAGTGTGTCGACCTACTCGACGAAGCGTCCAAGCCTCCCGTTTGAAGGGATTATGCGAATCAGACTCCCAAACTCGTTCAAAATACCCAGCCCTCAACCAAGCCGTCGACACTTTAGGAACGAGTATATCCGACCAACGACATTTCAGGAACAATCACGCGATCCTTCGAGAACACCAGTGCCGACACTTCGCGAACAATTTCACGACACAACAGGAACCCTGGAAGACAATTGTTATCTAAAAAACAACATCTTATGCAGAATCTTCAGCACTTAACTTATATAACAACACCCTAAAATTTAAACGATGACCGATTTTATACAAATTGATAAATGGACGAAGATCTGGAACTATTTCGTTGCTGATAACAGGCTAGGCAAGCAGTAAACCGCCATACGCCCAAGACGAAAGCTTGAGCAGGTGGCAGCGGTAGGGCCGTCAGCTTCGAACACCATACTGTTCTGCCATACTTCACAGGTGTTAAAAGGCACCAACTACCGCGCCGATTTCCACAATAGGCGGTCAGTTTTGGACTGAACGGCGATCGACTGATACAGAAAAGCGACCACCCATCCTCTAGAAAGGTATCATGCTCACAGCCGTCGATTCGCGGCCCACATCGCAGACCACCGTAAACCGCATCATACCTGCAAAAATCAATTTTCAAGTTTGGCTTTGGTCTGCTCTACGGCAAACTAGGTCAGTAACGAGCTGTTCAATGGAGCTCGAAAGCGGACATTGGACGCAACATTGGGAAGGCGGACCTATTCTGCAGCCCAAACGTCGACACTTGGCGGGTCAGCACCTTCGACAGGCAAGTCGGTGCAGCCCTCATAACTGCTATCGAGTGGACCGTTGCCTACAACAGCGAGCCTTTCGATTATGCGGGCCAATACACGTTCCTCTGCAGCAGTCCGAGTATCATCATAGGCTTCTTGTGCAAGAATCCGCAGCTGGCTGAGCTGACTGGGTGAGAGCGCGTAACCACAAGGTTTGGTCGGGAGCGACTCGTCTTTGGTACCAAGACCCATTCGCTCGTACCAGATCTCATCTGTCCAAGGCCAGTAATGTCGAAACACTAGATGATCCTGAAATGTAAGATAGGAAATGCCAGGTTCTTTGGGCGACCCATATCGGCGCGTATCTTTGCATTGGCTGTTAACCAATAACAACACTTCCGCGTACCCTTCATCTGCCATCCAATCCGCGCAGCCATGCTCTAACACTTGGGTCCATGTCCAATAACGGCCATCCTTAGTGCTCCAGTGGGCAGTAGCACCCGGTCGAATACCGGGAGGCGCGCAGCCAGCCAGTCCTAAAACCAAAGCAAGCAGAATCGTCCGAGCAAGGGTTTTCGGAATTACCATAGCCACCTCCGAACATCAGAATATCATTTCAGGTTAAGTCTCTCAATTCGCTGGCATCGATTGAGCTTTCAACGTCGGAATATGTGTCGATGGTTACCAACGGCGTGTAGCCCTTGAAGGTCCGCTTTCGCCTCTCACTACACCCAAACCAGACCATCCGCTTTCGGCCATACCCGGCCAAAACAAGAGCAACTTTCCCGTTCTTAAAATCAAAACCGCGCTAGCCTTATTGCCATCAAAAAATGTCCCGTTCAGGAAGCAGGACTGGCGACATACGACGACTTGCATTGCCCAAAAATGGACGACTTAAAGCAAGTCATGGGGTGTGTAAGATAACTTGTCTAAAGTTACATATAATCAATAGGATAAGCAAACTGACGACTTGGGTCCTTTTATCTTGCCGCGCGATACAAAAAACGACTTACATTTCCCTTTCGCCATTCAATCATCGCCATTTTCAAGCCCGACTCAATTTCAAGCAAAGCCTGTAATGCCGGCAAGTAAGGGGAGACCTAAATGAGCGCGGTTGCTGGGCATGATCAGCTGCGCCCATAGCTCAGGCAGTTATTGGCAATTTAGGCCCGCGGATAGGCAATCAGCACTCACAGCCCCATAAACGACCCCTGAGACGTGATTCAGGCTGAGGCTAAAGGCTTGGACCTTTAGAGCGGCAAGGGCATTGAGGCGGGTGCTAATGGCCTTTAGCGGCGCAGTTTTGATTGCGGGCCTCGCGGTTTGGAAAGTGACGCGGGCAGGGGGCTCCTTTAAAGACTCGACCGGCTTCCAAAAGCGAAAATCTATCAGCTGGAGAAGTTACTGCGTCATCCTGCCGGATCCCAACGGAGCCATAGAGAGGAGTATTATCTTGCCAATGCCAACCATTGCACTCGCCAAGAAACACTTGAAAAAGTTGATGCTGGCTTTGGATAAACGAGAAAGCAGTAACGAGGCCAAAATTCCTCTCATCAAAAACCTAATTCGTCGAGCCCACACCCTATAAGAATCCCTGCGCCCTTTGGGCTTTGTGGTCGTACATTACGCACTCCATGCAGGGCCTTGCAGGCGGCTGAAATCAATCAAGTTTTCTTATACCGGTCGCTGAAAACATCCATAACTGGCAGACAGCCAGCACATCGCTGGCACGTAGCCAGCAATGTGATGGCGAGTGGCCAGCAATGTGCCAGCAGACAGCCAGCATTTTGCTGGCAAGCAGCCAGCGCTTTAATGGCGAACAGCCATCCCAAAAATCGCTGGAAGGGGACTGATCACACTAAAAAATGGGTGACATACTTAGGTACGTCAGAGGCTTAGCATAAAAAGTGGACCACTTGGTTGGTGGTCCACCTTGTTTGATATGAAGTACTATTCTCTCGAGCTGATGGCTGCCCAAATGGTCGCGACAATCAGTCCCGTTGTCCAAAGGCAAATGCCTAAGAGGAGAGTGACCGCGTTGTATTCTGCTAGATCGGTCATTTCGATTGCTCCCGGTGCGGAATGGATTATAATTTATTTCTCGCCTGGCATGAATTGAAATATTGCGCAGCTGTCGAAATCGTGACAGCGATATCCCCAGGAGTCAGTTTCCTAAGGCGTACACTATGAGATGAGCAATTGGAAAAGATCTTGATAACGCTAAGCAATCACCCGAGCTTTGATTGCATCAATACCAAGTAGCAGAGCACCCGGAAGCCCACACGTAGATAGATTGAACACCGTCAATCCTTGCCACTGCCACGACCAAACAGCTTTGAATGGATAAGTATGCGGGCAACGGAGGCTCATTTAGAGCCGCCATAGCATTTGAGGCGGGCTGGTAAGCGAGCCTGTGCCCCGGCCCCATGGCTTGCGAGACGCAGGCTTTTGATTGAAGGCTTTAGGCTGGCGGCAGCCGATAACACACATCAATGATGGATCGTGACGCGCGTACAAATGTTCCCCGCATTGACCCGCCATTGGAGACTGGCATAAGAGCATTTGTCCCTGCGCTTTGGAACAAGTCATATCAAAGAGTCCTAGAAATCCGCAAAAATCTATCATATCAACTCTAGATGGACCAATTTTTTTTGAAGATGCGGATTGCGCGAAGACATCACTTCCTCCGGTATGGCCTGATCGGGCTGACAACCCTTTGTCTGGTGAGCTGTGCGGGTGGCCCGCGTGCTCCGGGGGGGATTGAGTTTCCAAAATCAAGGACTACTGCCAAGCAGGCCCAACTGCCGACGTCCACTGAAGTTAATGCGCCAAAAAGCAACGAAAGCGTTGCAGCAAGCGCTGAAGCGCCAGAGAAGACAGCAGACGTTGGCGATCCGAAAGGTTCCCTTGAAGCTCCCAAGTTTGCTCCCAAATGGCGGACAGGCGGTTACGAACCCTTGGTGATTGATACGCCCTCGCGACAGCCCGAAGTGCAATGGCGAAACGGGAGGCTATCCTTCGCCTTCGAGCGTGCTCCAATTGCTGCGGTAGCCGAGGCTGTTTTGCGAGATGGCCTTGGGGCCTTCTATACAATTGACCCGGCTGTCCAGGGAGATGTCACGCTCCGGACTGCCCGTGCCCTAAAGCGGGATGATGTCGTTGCAGCTCTTGATCGGGCCTTATGGCTTTCAGGAGCGGCGCTAATCCAGAATGGCGACGGCACGTTCACGATTACAACTACAGACAAGGCTCCCTCTCTCGCGCCGCCGGCTAGACTTGCTGCCGCACGCACGCGTGGAGGGGGCGTTGTCATCGTTCCGCTTCAATGGACGTCGGCGGAAAGCATGGCTTCCATCATTGAGGGGTTTGGCCGGAAGACTTCTGTTCTTAAAGTCGATGGCCAAAGGCAGTTGCTGGTTCTGCAGGGGGACGAACGCTCTCTTGATGTCCTGCTTGAAACTATCGATATGTTCGACGTCGACTGGCTCGAAAGTGCGGATTTTGCCTTTTACGAGCTTAAATGGACAGATCCCGACAGCCTTATCGAAGAACTTCGCGCCTTGATGGGGGGTGAGAGTGGCCCAATCGGTAAACAGGTCGAGTTTGTAAGTTTGCCGAGGCTTCGGGGACTGGTGGTGATCACGAAACGGCCGGAACGTCAGCAAGGAATCGGTGAATGGATTGATCGCCTGGACAAACCCGCAAAGGGCAGTGCCGGTCGCCGGATTTTCCATCGCTGGGTCATTAATCAGGAAGCTACTTCCATCGCCCAAACAATCAATGATCTTTTTGGCCAGGGTTCCTTTAGTCAATCATCACAACGAAGCTCCGATCAAAGTGCGGCCGGTGACGCAAGCTCTGACCGGAATGGCAACAATCAAACTTCCCAAGGGAATAATGCCGGTCAAAGTTCGAATCCGGACAGCAAAGCCGGTAGCCCGACCCGCTCGAGTGCCACTGGTCAGACCGGGGACAGTAACTCTGGAACAGCCGAAAGCGGCCAAGGCGGCCAAATTAGCTCGGGGGCAAGCGCTAACCAGCAAGGTCTTCGTATTACTGCCGATAAGGCCTCCAATGCGCTCTTGATTTATGCCACCGATGACGAGTTCCAGCAGATCGATGAAGTTGTTGGCTTTCTGGATTTGGCGGCCGATCAGGTGATGATCGAAGCAACCATCGCCGAGGTCGTGTTGAACGACCAACTAAAGTATGGCGTTCAGTGGTTTCTAAATACCCGCGATGGCGGCAATGTGGCGTTCTCTTCGGGACGTGATTCAACCGCGCCATCCGCTTTCCCAGGCTTCTCCTATCGATTTGTGGGAACAAATGCTCGTGCAGTGTTAAACGCACTCTCAGAAGTCACCGATGTTACCGTCGTATCAACCCCCCAAATCATGACTTTGGATAACAAGACTGCAACCTTGCAGGTGGGCGATCAGGTTCCGGTTATTACCCAGTCTGCACAAGGAACAACCACAGCCGATGCGAGGGTCGTCAATACGGTTCAGTACCGTGATACAGGTGTACTTTTGACGGTTACGCCCCGCATTGGCCAGGGCGACACAGTTCAAATTGACGCCGCGCAGGAAGTCAGCGAGGTTGCTGCCACGTCCAGCTCTGGGATCGACTCCCCAACAATTCAGCAGCGGCGCTTTCAAAGCACTGTTTCCATTCGAAATGGGGAAACTGTGGCTTTGGGAGGCCTTATACGCACAAGGCAGTCGATGGGGGACACGCGGGTTCCATTGCTAGGGTCGGCTCCAATCATTGGATCGTTGTTCAGGACGCGCGATCGTTCAGTTCGACGTACAGAACTGATCGTGTTTTTGACGCCAACCATTGTCAGAAATTCCGAGGATGCCATGAGTGTAACCGACGACTTGCGCACAAAGATGCGTCGACTGAAGCAAAATGGCCTGCCGAACTGAAGACCATAACTGCCTGATGGGTCTTGGAAGTCGTTCAGAAACGGGCTTTGTACTCCCGGCAGTGGTGGTAAGCATTCTGGCGCTGGCTATGATAATCGCGGCCATCGTGACGGCAGGCCGCGCGGCGCATGAAACCTATCTTGCTGCTCGAACTGAAACTGAAGCAAGGCTAGCCTTAGAGAGTGCTTTGGAGATTGTTCAGGCTGGCTTGATTTCAAATCCAGGAAGCTGGCCTCCACATTCTGCCCCTTATGCCCTCGAAATTGATGGCAAGCAATTTCAAATTCAATTGCAAGCAGCTGCGGGGCTTGTTGATTTGAACAGTTCCGCACCCAGGACTTTAGAGCAATTTTTCCTTTTGTCGGGTGCAGATTTGCCGACAGCCCAGACATTATCAGACAGGATTGCTGATTGGCGTGACCCGGATGAGTTGTCCAGGAGTTTCGGAGCGGAGAGGGAGACCTATGAAGCCGCACAGCTATTGCCGCCCCGAAATGGACCGTTTCGCGAAGTTGCGGAATTGGCGCGCGTGTTTGGTGTATCACCAGCACTCTCCACCTGTTTGGGACCATTTCTGACAGTCGACTCGGGTCTTCCCTCGCCTCAGCGCCCGTATACCCCGCAGGCCTTGTTGCCTTTGACAGGCAAGAGAGAAGCCGGTCCGGTCCCTGAATTGGTCATCGGCAGTGCGGTTGAGGTCGAGGTCCAGGAGATGGGAACCACACCTATCCCCAAGCTCACGGCAGTCATCAGAACTACCGGTGTCAAAGATCGGCCGATCATTGCCCATTCTATGTCATGGCGCGCTCGGCCGGATCGTTTGCGTGTACCGCAGTGTTTTTGAACGTTAGATCACTTACTATTTTGATTTTGCGTTTCAATGGATGGCGATATCTTCGTCACTGGCTTTGGACGAGTGACCTCCTGGCCTTTACCCGTTGCTTGCCAAGGGGGAAGAAGTTTCCCGTCCTTTAAGGCAATTTCACCGGTGACATCATTAACGACAACTGACTTGCAGGAGCCTGGTCCGTCACATTCAGTTTTTTCCCGCCAAGGTGGCTGAAACTGCCCCGCCTCATTTCGCAAGATTGTTCCTTCTGTGTACTGACTGACGTCCGGCGTTTCGACCGGCTTGAATTTTTGTTTCAGTTCCTCGCCAGTTGGTGGCCTAGGGAGCTTAGTTGAATCACCACTGCCACAAGCGGTCAGCAAGACTACCGCCAAGGGAATAATCATTACTATTTTCAAAAAGTTGGTTGTAACCGAGTTTGTTGCTCTAACTTTCATTTCGAATTCCAACTCCGAAAAAGAATGGTCGCAAGTATCAACTAAGGTGAGATGTTGTGACAAATTCCGTGCTGCAAATGCGTAGGACTGTCAAGCTGAACTCCCTATTTTCTAGGGGATTATCTGTCGAGTGCGGCCTTACGTCTGTCCGCACTTCCAAATTTTTGGTTAATTTCGAGTTGACAGTTTTGTGATCTTGTTTAGCGTTGGGGGGACTTGAGGTTGCGATTTTTGCCCTGCGGGTGCGTAGGAGAGTTGTTTTGCCGGATCGTGTTGAAGTGGCTGGTGATAT
>VYLR01000194.1_pt1 | contig 32825 bp, 38 predicted proteins | sample 5114291 | NCBI WGS metagenome assembly VYLR01 (sample SAMN12291774, study PRJNA351875) | freshwater metagenome | isolation source: freshwater lake | place: USA: Michigan, Lansing Lake | collected 2013-08-14 | reverse complement strand
GATATTAATCCTTTTGCTGTAGAATTAGCGCGGGTGACTTTAATGATTGCCCGGAAGGTGGCGATTGATAGGTTTAATTTGACGGAAGCTTCTTTACCTTTGGATACTTTGGATGGTAATATTATTTGTGCTGATGCTTTGTTTACGGATTGGCAAAAAGCAGACGCAATTATCGGTAATCCTCCATTTTTGGGAGGTAAAAAGTTAAGAACAGAACTAGGAGATGAGTATGCAGAACAAATTTATCAAAAATTTCCTGATGTTCAAGGACAACCTGATTTTTGTGTTTTTTGGTTTAGAAAAGCTGCGGAAAATCTTGGAGAATTAGGAAGAGCCGGTTTAGTTGGTACTAATTCAATATCACAAGTTTCTGGGAGAAAAGCAAGCTTAGATTATGTGGTTAAGCAAGGTGGATTTATACATGAAGCGATTTCAACTCAGCCTTGGTCTGGTGAAGCTAATGTTCATGTTAGTATTGTTAATTGGAGTAAAGAAAGACCAAAAGAATTATTTCTAGATAATTTGTCAGTTAATTTATTAAATACTGCATTGAAATCTGAAATATCAGTAGATAATGCTGAAAAAATAAAAGTCAATAATAATTTCTCTTTTGAAGGATGTGCATTGGGTGGTAAAGGATTTATAATATCTGAGCAAGTTGCAAAAAAATGGATTGATTTTAATCCTAAAAACAAAAATGTATTGAAGCCAATGATGGATGGACGAAATTTAATTCATCCTTTTGAAGAATTAAGTTGGGTTATTGATTTTGGTGATATGTCTTTAGAAGAAGCTTCAGAATATGAACAACCATTTAAGCTTGTACAAGAAAAAGTCAAACCAGAGAGAGATGTAAATAGAAGTAGTTTAAATAAAAAATATTGGTGGAGGTTTCGTCGCTACAGTCCAGCGATGAGAAATGCAATAGAGGGGTTAAGTCTTTATTTTGCAGTTCCTAAAATATCAAAGCAGGTTATTTTTACTCCAGTTGATGTGTCTATACTTCCCTGTGAAGCAAATATGGTGATAGCCTCCGATGATTTCTATATTCTGGGAATTCTCAACTCAAAAATACATCGCCTCTGGGTAAAAGCTCAAAGTTCAACTTTAAAAGGCGATACTCGCTATACTAATACAACCTGTTTTGAAACCTTCCCCTTTCCCCAGACACCTTCACGGGAAGTTGTCGAAAAAATCCGTCAAACCGCCAACGAATTACACGAATACCGCAGCCAACAGATGGAGAAAAAACAATGGGGAATCACCAAACTATATAACCAATTTTTTGACGAACCCAGTAGCCAACTGTATCAACTCCATCAGAAATTAAACAAGCTAGTGATGGAGGCATATCACTTCCAAGCTGACGACGACATCTTAGAGAAACTATTAACCCTAAACCTGGAATTAGCAGAAAAAGAGAAGCGAGGAGAAACCGTCATCGGTCCCTGGTCTCCTTACTCTTAGTGAGTAACGCACAGAAAACGGGTTTCTCGGAGAAACCCGTTTTCTACTCATGCAAAAGAGATGTCTATTGAAACAATCTGAATTTCCCTGACTCGGTGCATTGGTTTGGTTGGCTTTTCGGTGGTGATTAGTTCATCAGCTTGAATTTGCAGCGCAGCAGCAACATGAAGTGCATCCATCGCCGCTAAACCGTAAGTGCCAGCAATTTCATGAGCATTCTGTATAATTTTTTCTAAGTCAGTTGCCCAGTAATTAACAGCCAGAAAAAATGTTTCGTAAAATTCTATTTCTTCTTGTTGCTTGTTAAAAATTGCTTTAGGCAATACTTCTAACTGAACAAATCGACTGGAGGCAAACTCCCGATTTTCATCGTTGAGAATTTGATAGGCTTTGATACTGGCTGATTGGATGCCTTGGAAAGCAGTAATCAGTACGCCAGAGTCTATGTAGGCTTTCCTATGACTCACTGCACCCTCCTCGACGTGCAGCAAGTTCTTGTTCTATTTCATCTTCATTGAGCAGTTGCAATCCAGCTGCGATCGCCCGATGTCGAATTTCCCATAACTTTTTGCTTAATGGTGTTTGGGGAATAAATTTAGCTTCTGGTGTTGTTTGTGACTCAGATTTAAGTATTTGAACAAATTGCCAAACTTTTTGTTGCTTTTCTGGGGTCAATTCTCGCCATTGTTCAAGTAGTTCTTCTTCTTTATCCATAAATACCTCGCTCTTAAATTATGAATTGTTTGATTTTAAGCAATGCTCATTAATAAAAACCACTCCAGACACAGAGAACACAGAGTGTGATCGCCATTTTGTCGGCTGCATTAAACTGAAGTAAAGCTAACGATATAATCGGATACGGCCCAAGCTGCATAATTAAGAGCCTGACGAATATAGCGTTTCTGATTCACAAGAGGTACATTCCCGATCCTGAACAGCTTAATCAGCAAAGGTTTAAGTGTGCCGCACAGATGCGAGAACCGCTATATCTTCTTCTTCTAACTCTGGATAAGCATCTAAGACTTCCTGAATAGATAACTGACTAGCCAAGAGTTTCAGAACAAATCCTACAGTGATACGCATTCCTCGAATCGTTGGCTGTCCAAGACATATTTGTGGATTAACAGTAATACGGTCTAGCTCTTTAATCACTGTGGAACTCCTGAGATAAACTCCCCCTATATTGTTACATATAGCAATGAATTATGATGGCCTTAACTGTTGTGTTGGCAATGAATTGGCAATTAACCATAATTAATCTAAGGTGCGTTCAATATTGTTAAAATTCTATACACATGACTACCATTCCACGCATACAGCAAGAAAAGTTAATGGGTCTATCCATTGCTGGACAAGGGTTTTCGGCTCTTATAGTATATATGTATGAGGGGAAGTTCAGGTATTTTAGGTGGGAACTGGTTCACCAGGACGCAAACTGGACCATTTACCAGTTTCCCGTAAAAAGCTATCGCAACCCACCACATCCCATTCCATTTCGATATAATCTTCCTTGGTGCGAATGTTAACGTTAATAGAAGGGTTCTTCGCTTCAAAGTCCGGTGTCTCGGTGAGATGACGTTCCTGATGTTGTGTTTCTACGGCATGATAGGTGAGACAGCGATCAACAAAATAGCAGTTAATACAAATACACATAGGTTTAACTCTATAGGTCTTTTCCGTTAATCTAGCTCAGTCTCTCCCCAAATGGGGCCGGTCAAAATTATATTTTTGTAAATTTATCTTCTCGATGTCTTGTCAAAAAAACCTAGATAGTTTAGTTAAAGAAGTTTTTGCGATTAATCAGCAAGAATTGCCAGAAAATGCTTATTTAGTCGGTGGTGCTGTGCGAGACGCTTTATTAAACCGTCAGAAAGACTATATTGACCTAGATTTTGTGGTTCCCGAAAAAGCGATCGAAATTGCCCAAACTATTGCCCATCATTATAAAGCCGGTTTTGTGGTTTTAGATGCCGTTCGTCAAATTGCTCGCGTCGTTTTTCCCCAGGGTACTCTTGATTTCGCACAACAGGAGGGAGAATCTCTAGAAATAGACCTAAAAAGACGGGATTTCACCGTTAATGCTCTCGCTTATAATCTCCACACCCAAGAAATTTTCGATCCTTTAGGGGGATTAAAAGATTTAGGCTGCCAATCCCTGCGGATGATTTCCCCCGAAAATCTTCAGGATGATCCCCTAAGATTATTAAGGGCCTATCGACAAGCGGCTCAATTGGACTTTGAGATCGAACCCCATACCCGTGTAACTATTCGTTCTCTTGCCCCTTTATTGCGCCGTGTAGCCGCCGAAAGGGTACAATCTGAGTTAAACTACCTTTTGCTCAATTCCCGTGGCAATAAATGGCTAAAAAGTGCCTGGGAAGATGGCTTATTATCTCTCTGGTTGCGTCGGATTACCCCCGCAAAAATGGAGCGAGTTATGGGGGTGGAAGCGGCAGCGGGATTTTTAGAATCTTTGTTACCAGAAAACTTTATCTTTTCCCCTTCTCAGTTACAGTTGACAAAATTGGCTCTATTAGTATCGGATGTTTTAGCAGAAGCGGAAAAAGAGTTAATCGATCTCAAGTATTCTAGGGGGGAAATTCGCACGGTAATCACGGTAATTAAGTGTTTACCTCCTCTCAAGGAGCCAGATAATTTAAGTGTGCGGGAACAGTATTTTATTTATCTAAATACGGGAAAAGTATTTCCTGTCTTTGCCCTTTTTGCTCTATCGATGGGGATTAACAAAAATATCGTCGCTTCTCTGTTTACTTCCTATCTCGATCCCCATAATATTATCGCCCATCCCCGACCTTTATTAAGGGGCGATGATTTAATCAACCATTTACACCTGAAACCTAGTCCGATTATTGGTAAGTTATTAACCGAGGTACAAATTGCCCAAATTGAAGGCAAAGTTACAGTTTTTCAGGAGGCGATCGATTTTGCTAAAAAGTTATTATAAGTGGTTGGAGAACAGAGAAGTGAGGCTCTGTTCCCTATTGATAACCGTCCCTGGGAACTAATTTTCTGAGCGAATTTTAAACAAAAACACGATGCTGTAGGGACGGCATTTGTCGTCGCACTTGTTGCAGACGTTGGGGATTAATTTCGGCAATTGCCACCCCCGCTTCTTCCCCTGCGTCGGCTAAAACCACACCCCAAGGATCGATAATCATAGCGTGACCGTGGGTGTAACGGCGTGCGTAATTATTGCCCGTTTGAGCAGGAGCTACTATATAACAAGTATTCTCGATCGCTCGCGCTTGTAACAAAACTTTCCAATGATCTTTCCCTGTAAAAGCTGTAAACGCCGCAGGTACAAATAAAACATCGGCTCCTTGCCGCGATAAATAGCGATAGAGTTCGGGAAAACGCACATCATAGCAAATCGAGAGGCCAATTTTGCCCAAGCTATCGGAGCCATAAATTGGCGGTAAATCGATCCCTGCCATGACTGTACTCGATTCCTGATAGGTGTTACCGTCCGGGACATTGACATCAAAGAGATGGACTTTTTGATAACGGGCTAATTCCGCACCGTTGCCATCGACTAAAATAGCGGTATTATAAGCTTTATCGGCAATACCCGTCACTGGCACGGGAAAACCACCCCCTAAAATGGTCACTTGAAACCGTTGGGCCATGGTGCGGAGGAATTTATCGGCTTTGAGGGCAATAGTCTCGGACTGGGCGATTTTATCGGTTTCTGCCCCCATAAAGGCGAAATTTTCTGGTAAACCGATTAATTCCGCCCCTTTACCCACGGCAAGTTCGATCAATTCTTCAGCGGCAGCGAGATTTTTCTCTAAATCCGGCTGACTGGTCATTTGAATAGCGGCGGCGAGATAGGATTTCATGGGGGTTGAAGCTCTAGAATCAGATAATCTCTGTAAAATTAATCATAACCTTCGATTATATCCAATTTCAGATATTTTGTCACCCCATGAGTAAAATTGTTTTCTGTGACTTTGATGGCACTATTACCGCCGTGGAAACTTTTGCGGGTATGCTCAAAGAATTCGCCCCCGATTTATCAGCCCAAATTATGCCGCAAATGTACGCCCGTACTCTCAGTCTGCGCCGGGGTGTCCGTCAACTGCTAGAGTCGATACCGAGCCAAAAATACGCCGATATTCTCGCCTATGCCGAAAGCAAGCCAATTCGCCCCGGATTAGCCGAATTTCTCGCTTTTTTACAGGAGCGAGCCATCCCTTTTATTATTATCTCCGGTGGTATCCAAGGCATGATTGAAACGGTCTTAAAACGGGAGGGACTATTAGATAAGGTAACGGCAATTTATGGGGTAAATCTTCATACTCAAGGGGAATATCTGCAAGTTCATTCCGATTGGGAAAATGAGACGGAATTAGTGGCTAAAGCCTTGATTATGGCCAAATATTCAGGAGTAGAAACTATTGCGATCGGTGATTCCGTTACCGATATTACCATGGCTAGAAGGGCCGATCTAGTTTTTGCTAGGGATCGTTTAATCGATTATCTGCAAGCGGAAAATCAACCCTATATTCCTTGGGATAACTTTTTTGAGATTCGCGAATATCTGTTATTGAGAGATTAGGGATTGGCTGTGATAAGTAATGGTTAGGATAGGCAAGAGGCAATGATTTTCGCCGTCTCATTCCCAAGCTCCGCCTGGGAATGATTTTTGAAGGCTCTGCCTTCTGTAAAGATTACTCAGGAGGCAGAGCCTCTCATTAAACATTTCTAGGCAGAGCCTAGAAACGAGAGATTCTAACATCCAAGACCAACCCGTTAAAAGATTTTTTACTACCCTATTCTCAAGGGTAACAATAATTGTAAATTTTTGTAAATTTATGTTGGTTTAGGCTTGACAAAATCGGGGGGGGGGTAGAATCGCGTCATGGCTCTGTATTGTCATTGAGGAACTAGCTTAAAATTTAGCGATTGGCAATTTTGAAAAAATCAATCTTTCTCCCTTGCCAATGTCGCTTAATTTGAGATTTTCTCCTTTAAAGGGCATTCAGAACATTTGTTTGTTTATTTGTTTTGAGGAAAATTTCCGAACATGAAAACTTCGACTACAATTAAAAAACTGTCAATGACTGCTGCGGGAGCTACCTTTGTAGCTCTAGGAGTCACCTTTGCCCATACAACTGCTGCCAATGCAGCCATTGTTGCTTTGGATGATAGCAATTCATGGGTTTCACCGGGGACGAACACGCTAACCAATTTAGGTTTTAACATGGTTACTGTTCCCGATCCTAGCTTAGCAGAGTTCACAAATGTTACAACTCTATCCTCGCCTTTAGGTAATTTAACTTTCACTCCAAGTGTAAATTACCGAAAGATTGGTAGTGGTTGGGCAAGCTGGAGTAACGGCTACACGGGAGAGGTGTATTATTCCAACGGTGCAACATCGATTCAGATTGACCTGCCCGCTAGTATTGCCGCTTTTGACCTGTATGTGGAGCCAAATCCATTCGCCATCTTCGATATTACTGTAACTGCTCAGGATGGCACTACGACAAGTCTGACACAAGCTGTAAATGGTAATGCGGGAGCCAAGTACTTTGGCTTCTACGGTACAGGCGGAGATTTGATTGACAAAATCACAGTTTCCAGTAGCGTAGATTTTGCCGTAGGACAGCTTCGCTTAGGTGAACCTGTTCCCGAACCTGCTTCAGTCTTAGGCCTACTCGCCATTGGTGTTCTTGGTGCGGGTGCAGCCTTGAAGCGCAAATTAAAATAAAAAACTGGCAGATCTAGCTTTAAATTGGCAGCGATCGCGCTCTATTGATAGAGGGCGATCGCTTTTTTTGAGGATTTACACTTTCCTTTGTGTTAGAATCTGAAAGTAGCTTGTGGAATTGATTTAGACTTTGTATGTCATCTCATAGTTATCAATGGAAATTACTCTGAATCAGTATATTGACATTACACCAGGGATTAGAGGCGGAAAACCTCGTATTGCAGGTACTCGCATGACGGTTGCTGATATTGCCACTTTATATCTACGGATGGGACAGTCTCTAGATTTGATTGCTGGGAAATATCACCTCCCTTTAGCCTCAGTTTATGCAGCGATGGCATACTACTATGACCATCAAGATGAAATCCAGCAAAGTATGCGAGAGGATGAAGCATTTGCTGACTCGTTGCAAAGCAATTATCCTTCTCGGTTGCAAGCAAAGCTGAAGGAGTTACGTGGTGAGTGAGCGCCTTCGTTTTCACTTAGATGAAAATGTTGACCCAGACGTGGCTTTGGCTTTGCGCCGTCAGGGGATTGATGTGACGGTGACTCGTGAGATGGGACTACTTGGACAACCGGATGAGGTTCAGTTAGCGTTTGCTTGTCAGCAGGGACGAGTAATTGTCACCCATGACACGGATTTTCTGAGGCTGGCTAGTCAAAATGCGGCTCATTGGGGGGTTGCTTTTTGCAAAAAGAATACTCGTTCGCTGCGGGAAATCATTCGTAGTTTAGTCTTGATTTACGAAGTGCTGAGTCCTGACGAAATGCGAGGTTGGATTGAGTATTTATAGGAGAGCAGAAGCAATAATTCAAATCTCGAATTAGGGGCGATCGCACTATATTTTGAAAGTGCGATCGCTTTTTGTGTCAAAATGATAGGAGTGTGGATGAATGAAGCAAAATTGGTTCTCCCGTACTTGTGATGATAACAAAAAATTGCTGATACAATATTTTCATGCAGTTTGAGTGGAATAAAAACAAGGCAGTAAAGAATTTATCCAAGCACGGAGTTTCCTTTGAGGAAGCAAAAACTGTTTTTGATGATCCTCTCTATGTTGACTTCTATGATCCAGAGCATTCTGAGAGCGAGGAACGATATCTGATTGTTGGCGAGTCAGATCGAGGGCGATTGTTAATTGTATCCTATACTGAAAGAGGAGATGTAATTCGACTCATCAGTGCAAGGGAAGTGACGCAAAACGAACGAGAAGCTTATGAAGAGGGATGAGCCAGAAATGGAAGATGATTTACGGACAGAGTATGACTTGAAGCACCTCCGAGTTAGAAAGTTAGGCTCTGGAAGAAAAAGCTTTGGTGGAGTCACTGTGCGCTTGGAGCCTGATGTCGCAGAAATGTTTCCCACTGCTGATGCGGTTAACGAAGCCTTAAGATTGTTGATCAGAGTAATGCGAGATAACAAAACTCTTGCTTCTACAGTACAGGCTAACATGAATACTGAGTCCTGACAAAATGCAGGGCGGGATTGAGTATTTATAAGAAAGCGAAGCGAATGGCGAATAAAGCTATAGTCTCGAATTAGATGCGATCACGCTATATTTGTAGAGGGCGATCGCTTTTTTGTTATGATGGTAGGAGTGTGGATGAATGAAGCAAAATTGAAAATCTATTTCGACGCTTGAATTGAGGAAAATTACTATGAAAGTTAAAACAGATTTGACTATTCCTGAGATTAAGGAAATTAGCAAAGAGGGAGTTAAAGCTCTTGTAGAGAGATTGGGAATTGCTAAAGCGGCTTTCTTTCTAAGAGAAACAGCATCCCAACCTCTAAATTATTTAGAAACTAAAGATCAGTTATTTGGTGAAATGACAGCGACGGATATTTACGCTCAAAGTAAAGGCGGCTATCACTGAAATGATTGAGGAAATTCGTCAAAAAGTTAGACAAAACCAATTTGAATTTTCTCAACACGCTGTCAATCAAAGTATCCTGCGTCAGATCAGTGTTCAAGAATTACGGGAGGCGATGGAACAAAGCGAAATTATTGAAGATTATCCGGCTGATAAGTATGGTGCAAGCTGTTTACTTTTGGGATTTACTCTAATTAATAGAGCCTTACACATTCATTGTAGCTATCCCTCTCGCCCTTTGCTCAAAATTATTACCCTATATGAACCCGATCCAAATTTATGGATTGATTTTAAATCAAGGAGAACACCAGATGTCAACTAATTCTAGACAAGAAACCTTAATTGAACAAGAAGTTACCTATACTCTTGAAATCAATGGCAATTTTTTCATTATAGAAAATGTCCCCGCTAGAGTCTGTGTAGAAACGGGAGAGCGTTTTTTTGCACCAGAAACTGTCGAACGCTTGCAGGAAATTGTCTGGGAAAATAAGCGACCAAAACGGGTAATTGAAACGCCAGTATTTGACTTTGCTAGTTAGTGTTTAATAGAAAACTGGCAAATCGAGCAACAATTGAAGTCTTAAATTAGGGGCGATTTCGCTATGTTTGTAGAGTGCGATCGCTTTTTTGTTTATAATAGTTAAAGACACGATAAATTGATTCAAGTCAAGCCCATGCCACTAACTCTTAATTTAACATCGGAAATCGAACAATATCTCAGCCAAAAAGCGATGGAGAAAGGTCTTTCTCTAGAAGCTTATGTCCTCAAGCTACTTAAAGATACTATTTTAGAACAAGAAAAACAGACCAAACTGGTTAATTTACTTCAATCTTGGATTGATGAAGAAGATGAACAAGAACAACAAGAAACCGGTGAATATTTAATCGAAGCACTCGATCAAGATCGTTTATCTGAGCGTCCTTTATTTCCGGCTCACTTAAAGGGAGTAACTTGGTGAATAAGCTGCCCGCAAATTTAAATTACCTGTTGAGATCAGGCAACGGGGGATTGGTGGAGATTTAGCTGCGCGGGGGTCGCGAGATACTGTCCTCCCTACGGGGTTTGGGGAGTAGAAACCCTCAAGGGCCCAGATTGAGTGATAAAATCAGAAATAACGCCCAATTTTAACCGAGGGGTTCCTTTAAAAAATCCCAACTTAGTCAATATCAAAAATGAGATGTACCCCAGAGGAGTTCTCCCTATGGATAGCAACCGATTAATCGAAGAATTAAAAAATCCCGACTTTTATCCTCATGCTGTCAAAATTCCCGTTGAAATTATCCAAACCCATGCTTCAATTATCTTCTTGACAGGAGATTATGCCTATAAAATCAAGAAACCAGTTAATTATAATTTTTTAGATTTCTCCACTTTAGAAAAGAGAAAATATTATCTAGAACAGGAACTAGAGTTAAATAAAAAAGTTGCCGCCAATATCTATCTGGAAGTTTTGTCAATTAATGATCAACAGGGGAGCATAAGTTTAAATGGAGAAGGAAAGGCGATCGAATACGTTTTAAAAATGAATCAGTTTCCCCAAGAATGTTTACTTAGTAAAATGTTTGAACGGGGAGAACTAACGGAAAAAGCGATCGAGTCTTTGGCTGAAAAAGTGGCAGAATTTCATCGTCAGGCTGTGACTAATTCCTATATTACTCAATTTGGCAATTTAGAAATTATTAAACAAGCTTTTGATGAAAACTACCAACAAACTGAGAAATATATTAATTTTGTCCAAACCCAAAAACAATACGATGAAACAAAAGCTTATACAGATAAATTCTTCGCAGAACACCGAGATTGGTTAGAGGAAAGACAAATAAAAGGGATGATTCGTGAATGTCATGGAGACCTACATTTAAATAATATCTGTCAGTGGCAGGGAGAAATACAATTATTTGATCGCATAGAATTTAACGAATCTTTTCGCTTCGTTGATGTCATGTATGATATTGCTTTTACAGTCATGGATTTAACCGCTAGAGGGAGAAAAGATTTCGCTAATTTATTTGTCAATACTTATTTAGAACAAACCGCCGACTGGGAGGGTTTAAAAGTCTTGCCTCTCTACCTGACTAGACAAGCGTATGTGAGGGCAAAAGTCAATAGTTTTTTGCTTGATAGTGACAGTTTTTCCGAGGAAATTCAAGCCAATGCACAGGATTATTATCAATTAGCTTGGCAGTACACACAACCGCAGAAACCGAGATTAATTCTGATGTCGGGATTTTCTGCATCGGGTAAGAGTACCATAGGGAAAGTAATTGCTAAAAATCTTAATGCTATTCAGATTCGTTCCGATGCAGTTCGCAAACATTTGGCTGGAATTGACTTAAATCAAAGAGGAAGTCTAGATATATATAGTCTCGAAATGAGTCAAAAAACCTTCGCTAGACTGGCGGAATTAGCCCGAATTTTAATAACTTTAGGTTATCCAGTTATTCTCGATGCACGCTACGATAAATATGCGTGGCGAGAACCTTTATTAACCTATGCCCAAAATTTACAGATTCCTTTTCATATTGTCCATTGTCACGCACCTATAGAAGTTTTAAAACAACGGATTGCCGCTAGAAAATGCGATATTTCTGATGCTACTATCGAGGTTTTAAATGCCCAAATTGAGAAAACAGAACCTTTTAATGAAAAAGAACAACCCTATCTAATTTCCCTAGACACTACTAATCCCGATTGGCTAGAATTTTTAGAGAGTCAATTAGGTAAATAGGTTGAGATGAATCACCGATATAGCCATTCTTAGGATTAAGTTATAGCGTTTACTGTTCACAAGAGGTACATTATCGGTGTTAAAAAGCTTAATCAGCAAAGGTTTAAATGTGCCACACAGGTGTGAGAAAAGCTATATCTTGTATAAAGTAGCAAAAAGGAGAAGTGATGGAAACTGTAGTGTTAAATCTAGAGACAGTTAATTTGACTGATGAACAATTTTATCATCTCTGTCAGGCTAATCAAACATGGAATTTAGAACGTAATCAGAAAGGAGAATTATTAATTATGCCTCCCGTGGGTGGAAATAGTGGTAATCGAGAAGCTGAGTTAATTGCTGATGTAACGATTTGGAATCGTCAAAGTAATTCTGGTAAAGTCTTTAGTTCTTCGACAATTTTTCGTTTGATTCCTTAACCTCTTTACGGGAAAAGATGCGCGAATATTTAGCCAGTGGTTTACGTTTGGGTTGGTTGATTAATCCGCAACAGCAGCAGGTGGAAATCTACCGACTAAATAGCAGTGTGGAAATTATTAATTTACCTGCGATTTTATCCGGGGAAGATGTCTTACCTGGGTTGGTTTTGCATTTAACGTAGGAAGGATTGAGTACCCAGACAGAATTAATTACACATATTTTTCCCTGAACTGATAAGTGATACAGCAGTTCTGGCGTTCTCTAAAACCAGAGACTTATGAGTTATCTTGTATAAAGTAGCAAAAAGGAGAAGCGATTATGGAAGCTGTAGTGTTAAATCTAGAGACAGTTAATCTGACCGATGAACAATTTTATCATCTCTGTCAGGACAATCAAACATGGAATTTAGAACGTAATCAGAAAGGAGAATTATTAATTATGCCTCCCGTGGGTGGAAATACTGGTAAACAGGAAGCTAATTTGATTGTTAAAGTTGGGGTATGGAACGAGCAAACTCAACTTGGTGAGGTGTTGATTCCTTAACCTCTTTACGGGAAAAGATGCGCGAATATTTAGCCAGTGGTTTACGTTTGGGTTGGTTGATTAATCCGCAACAGCAGCAGGTGGAAATCTACCGACTAAATAGCGGTGTGGAAATTATTAATTTACCTGCTATTTTATCCGGGGAAGATGTCTTACCCGGGTTTGTTTTGCATTTAACTTAGCAAGGATGACAGGGAATAATACTAAATCCAGTTATTAAAAACTGAGTAGAAAACGGGTTTCTCGGAGAAACCCGTTTTCTGTGCGTTACTCAACGGATTTAGTATAACAAAGGGAATGAGACAGAATCAGGATATCTTTGTCAAAACATTTCCAGAAAAGCGATCGATTGTCAGCCCGGAGGTGTATAATCTCTCAAAGGCCAGCATCAAGCTACAAAGTTCTCAATATTGCCCAAAAAAAACATCAGGATTTCAGGAACAGATGCTCTGGCTACTTCTTCAAAGAAAGAAGAAACTCTCAGCCATAACATTGATATTTGTCAATAATGTCCCCTAAAATTTTCAATCATCACTTTACTCCTCTTAAATCCCTCTCTCTGGGATTATTTCTCCTACAAGCTTTCACTCCCCTTACCCTAGCAGCCCCCCCGCGAGAACTGGATCAAAGCGTCGGCTGTGATATTCTGGTGGTGGGTGGTGGTTTAGCCGGTGCCGGTGCAGCCTACGAAGCTTTATTATTAGGAAAAACCGTCTGTTTAACCGAGATTACCGACTGGGTGGGGGGACAGATATCTTCTCAGGGAACCTCCGCATTAGATGAAAGACGGACACAAAGAGAAAAATTATTTTTCCCGAAAGGTTATCTAGAATTTAGGGAAAGAATTAGAAAGCATTACGGGAAACGCAACCCCGGAGAATGTTGGGTAAGCGGGTCTTGTTTTTTGCCTTTTGATGGACATAAATTATTATTTCAACAGTTAGAAGACGCTGCCAAAAAAGGCAAAGGAACCCTGAAATGGTTTCCCACCACGGTAGTCAAAGAATTAAATATTGAAACTTTACCCAATCGCGGTACCGGTCAACAGATTACCAGTGTAATTGCTATTCAACATAGTCCCGCAAAAGGTACTCCTCCCCTAAATACCGAGTTTTTATCGCAAAAAATGGAGGATATCTATCGCTACGAAAATTCTCCCCGTTTTGATAAGAAAATCCTCCGTTTTGTCCCCAAATCCTCCCAACCGAATCAATTAGCAGATTGGTATGTGATTGAAGCGACCGAAACTGGGGAAATCATCGGATTATCAGATATTCCCTACCGTTTAGGGGTCGATAAGCGCAGTTATCTCGAACCTTCTTCCTCTAGCGTCACTGGCGACCCCTACTGTACCCAGGGTTTTACCTATACCTTCGCCATGGAGGAAACAGAAAAACCACAAACCCACGAGAAACCCGTTTATTATGAACGCTATGCCCCCTATTTTAGCTATGAATTGCCCCGATTAGCCGATTTTGACCTCGTTTTCACCTATCGTCGTATTTGGAGTCCGCAACTGGGTAAAGAGAAAACCTTTGGGGGAATTACTTTTACCGAACCCGTCCCGGGGGATATCTCCATGCAGAATTGGACCTGGGGAAATGATTACCGTCCGGGGACTGCAAAGGATAACTTTATCTACACCCGTGAACAGTTGCAACAGTTAGGACAGTTATCTCCGGGGGGATGGATGGGAGGATTACGCACCGAAACCCTCGCGAGGGGCGAAGAACACGCCATTTCCTACTATTATTGGTTAGTAGAAGGAACCACCGATTCCCAGTTAGGAGACGGAGTAAAAGTTCCCCATTTGAATAACCGTTATCTGTCCGGTTTTGATTCTCCCATGGGTACTGCCCACGGTTTGTCAAAATATCCCTATATTCGGGAAGCAAGACGGATTATCGGTCGTCCTTCCCTGACTTTCCCCGCTGGTTTTACCGTCACAGAAATCGATATTTCCCGACAAAATTTTCAAAGCGATTTCTATCGTCAAAATCTTTCCCCAGCAGAATATCGGCGCTTAATTGCCACCTTGGCAGGATTAGAGGGATTTTCCGTACTTGATGGCACATTATCCCCCGACAAGGCCGTTAAACGCAAGCGATCGACTATTTACCCCGATTCCGTCGGTATCGGTCACTATGCGATTGATTTTCATCCCTGCATGACGGAACATCCCCCCGAAAAACCGGGTAATACAGAAAAAGCAGGAGAAAGACAGGGACAAGGGCAAGCTTATCCCTTCGAGATACCTTTAAGGGCTATAATTCCCCAAAAAATCGATAATTTACTGATAGCGGGTAAAAGTATCGCCCTCAGTCATATTGCCGCGGCCGCCTATCGTGTCCATTCCTTCGAGTGGTCCTCTGGGGTAGCTGCTGGCATCACGGCAGTGTATGCTTTAGATAATAATGTACTGCCCTATCAATTAGTAGAAAGTGATTTTCTCATCGGCAATAAACAACTGCGAGAATTACGGCAAAAAATCGACGCTAGTGGTAATCCAACTATGTTCCCCGATGCCTCAATTTTCCAGTCGATGGATAATTGGTATTAATTAGGGTTTACTGAAAAAGTTTGTTGGTGGGGTTAGGAGTCAGTAGTCAGTAGTCAGCTTTTATTTATTCTCCCCTTTCCCTTTTCCCCACTCTCCTATACATTTTATACTAAATCCAGTTATTAAAGACTGATTATCTATTCCTCCTATTGCCTTTTGCATGAGTAGAAAACGGGTTTCTCGGAGAAACCCGTTTTCTGTGCGTTACTCAACGGATTTAGTATTAAACAGGATTTAGTATTACAAAAGGTCTAATAGAAAAAAACCCCATCTTTCTTCAAGATAGGGTCAGGTAAAAATCAAATCAATCTAAACAGTAACAGGTTCTCGATCGAGGGGTTTAACGCGATCGAGCAGTGCTTGCAATTGTTCCCCTTCAATCACCTCTTTACTGAGGATTTCTTGGGCAATTTCTTCGAGTAAATCGCAATTTTGAGCCAGGATATCCAGGGCCTGCTGATGACCATTTTCGACAATCTCTTTCACTTCATTATCGATCGCTTTGGCCGTATCATCGCTCACCAAGCGCCGGGGATTCATCATACCATCTCCCAGAAAACTATTCTGTTGACCTTTTTCGTAGGCCAGGGGACCTAAGGTCTTACTCATACCATAGGTCGTCACCATGCGTTCGGCCAAGTCCGTCGCCCGCTGCAGGTCATTAGCGGCCCCAGTAGTAATACTACCAAAGATAATTTCCTCGGCCGCCCGACCACCCAAAAGAGTAGCAATTTGGTCGCGTAATTCCGTATCATCCATAAGGAAACGGTCTTCCGTGGGCATTTGCAGGGTATAACCGAGGGCTGCCATACCGCGAGGCACGATCGAAATCTTAGCAACTTTACCACCCCCCGGCATAACTGCACCGACGAGAGCGTGACCAACTTCGTGATAAGCGACGATTTTCTTCTCTTTTTCCGAGAGAACCCGGCTTTTCTTCTCTAAACCCGCCACTACCCGCTCGATTGCCTCATTAAAGTCCTCTTGGGCGACGGTGCTGCGTTGATTACGCGCTGCCAATAAAGCCGCCTCATTGACTAGATTAGCTAAGTCAGCACCAGCAAAACCGGGGGTACGGGTAGCAATCTGTTTTAAATCCACACCCGATCCTAATTTTACCTTACCTGCGTAGATTTCGAGGATTTTTAAGCGTCCAGCCAGATCGGGGCGATCAACTAACACTTGACGATCAAAACGGCCGGGGCGTAAAAGGGCGGTATCAAGAGTTTCGGGGCGATTAGTAGCGGCTAGAACGATCACCGTCGCATCGCCAGCGTTAAAACCGTCCATTTCCGTCAATAATTGGTTTAAAGTCTGTTCCCGTTCATCGTTACCCCCCATAAAATTACCGTTAGCGCGAGATTTACCGATCGCGTCTAATTCATCGATAAAAATAATACAGGGGGCTTTTTTCTTGGCCTGTTCAAACAGATCTCGCACTCGGGCTGCACCCGCACCGACAAAGAGTTCCACGAATTCCGAACCTGAGATACTAAAGAAAGGAACTCCCGCTTCTCCCGCGACTGCTTTTGCCAGCAGGGTTTTTCCTGTCCCCGGCGGACCGACTAGGAGGACACCCTTGGGAATCCGCGCCCCGATTTGAATGTAACGTTGGGGATATTTGAGAAATTCGACGATTTCGGCCAATTCGGTTTTCGCTTCTTCCACACCGGCCACATCTTCAAAAGTGGTTTTGGTGGTATCTCCTTCCACATAGACTTTAGCGCGACTTTTGGTAATCGATAAAGCCCCGGCTGGACCACCGCCACCGCTGCGAGCGAGGAAAAATTGCCAAATACCGACAAAAATCAGGGGAGGAATCACCCAACTAAGGACACTACCAATCCAGCCATTTTTTGGCGGTGGTGCGGCGGCGAATTCTACGCCCTTAACTTCTAGACGTTTGGGCAATTCTAGGTCAAAAATCGGTGTAGTGCTGAAAATTCGTCCGTAGTTGCCCTCTTGGTCGTTTTTAAGCTGATAACGAATCTCATTCTGTCCCACGGATACCCTAGCGACGTTACCATCTTCCACTTGGTCGATAAAAAGACTATAGGGAACTTTGGGGACGCTAGGGCCAAATAATTGCGGGAAAAGGAGATTAACAATCAGAAATAAGCCGCCTACGGCTAATAAAACATTACCGATCAGGCGAGATTGTGAAGGAGGTTTGCTTTTTATACTCATTGCTGGGCCTGATTGATTAAAATTAGTCTCTATCCTTCCCCCATTGTAGGCTGTTGACTGCTCAAGTTCAGATTGAATCAGGCGGGGGGATTACCGTCGTCTTCGGGCGGTTTTTGCCCTAGTAAAGCCTCTAGACGGGTTTGGGCAAGCTCAAAATCCGGCGCAATCCCCAAAGCTTTTTGATAACAGGCGATCGCTGCTTGGGTTTCCCCTAAATTTTCTAGGGTACTGCCGCGATTGTACCAAGCTTGATAAAAATTATCGTCCGCTTCTAGCACCTGTTGCCAACATTCTAAAGCCTCTTGCCAACGTTGCAGTCCGTATAGGGCGCTGCCTCTAGCGTTAATGATTTGGTGATCGTTGGGGGTGATTTCTAGGGCGCGATCATAACTATTTAACGCTTCTTCGTAGTTACCGACCATGGCTAAGGCACCACCACGATTATGCCAGGCCGAGGCTAATTGGGGATCGATCGTCAAGGCCTGTTCCCAATCGGCGATCGCATTTGACCAATTGCCTAAATTTGCCTGTTCTAAGCCCTGATTAAACCAATCTTCGGCAGTTTCAGGGTTTTTAGCTTCCTGGTGGGAAAATTGAGCGATGAGACTATCAATAATGCTTTCTGCGTCCTTATTTTCGATGCCTAATTGTTCGGCGATTTGGCCCGCTAGGGTAGGATCGTTTTGCAGACGGTTAAATAATTCATCGAGGGTGAGGGTTTCTAATTGGGGATTTTCTGGGTCAGCACCGTTAAAATCGCTAGTTTCACCCGAATATAAGAAATTTTCTGGGGTTTGCGGCTGGGAATAACTGCCCGGGGCCTCATCGTCGCCGGCGTATTCCCAGATTAAAGTGGCAGTTTCTTTGGTGTAGAGTTGATAACCGATCTCGTAGGAAGCTTCACCAATACGTTCAATCCCGGGGAAAGCGCGAGCTAATTCTCCCAAACGGATCATTCTGTTGGCGAGAAGTTGGTTAAGGGAAGCGGAGGATTGCAGACGGGTGCCAAAACGCTCTAACCATTCTACCCAATCTTTTTGCCGACCTCGATCGCCCAATTTCTCAAAAAATCTCAGAATTCTGCCTTCGTGCCAACCGTGGGCCACTCCATCGAGTAACTGCATATAGAGAAACTCGTAGTCTGTATCGGTTAGGGGAACAGATTCGATCGCTTTTCCCCTTTCCCCCTTGTCCCCCCAAAAGTCGGGTAAAAAAGTCTTCTATCGCACGCCAAAGTTTTCTTAAAAGTCCCTGCATTCTAATCTCGACACTGGTTTTATTAATCTTGTAAGCATCCCCCAATTAGTCTAGCAATTATCAGTTATCAGGGAATAGGGGTTAGGGATTGGGGAGCTTTTTCAGTGATCAGTAAACAGTAAACAGTAATCAGTGAAAATACTCCTCATCTAATACCGCTTACCGCTCACCGATAACTTAATTAGGGTTTGCTGAATAAAGCTAAAAACCTTGTTGGGTAAGACTTTTAGACCTTTTGGAACTTAAAAAGTACTGGATATGGGAGTGATCGGGGGGAAATTTAGGCACTTTTTCCCTGAAAATTAGGTAATTGGCCACCTCAAAACTGGTAAAACCCCACACCCCACACCCCACACCCCACACCCTACCCCCACCGAAAAACTTTTTGCCGCAAACCCTAATTACTGGCCATCACCCAATTAACTAGAGTGCGGACGGGAAAACCGGTGGCCCCGGCATTATTAACGCCATTTTCCTTGTCGGACCAGACCGGTCCTGCGATATCTAGGTGGAGCCAGGGAGTATTATTAATGAATTGCTTCAAAAATAAAGCGGCTGTAATGGAACCGCCGGGGCGCGGGCCGGTGTTTTTCATATCGGCAATTTGAGACTTCATCCCCTCGAAATATTTTTCTTCTAGGGGCATTGGCCAGAATTTTTCGCCGGCTAATTTAGCGGCCTGTTGGAGTTGAGCAGCGAGACTCTCATCGCTACTCCATAAACCGGCGATATCGTCCCCCAAAGCAACGACACAGGCCCCGGTTAAAGTGGCTAGATCCACGATCGCATCCACCTCTAATTTTTCCGCAAAAACCAAGCCATCGGCCAGGGTTAATCGTCCCTCGGCATCGGTGTTATTGACTTCAATAGTTTTGCCATTAGAAGCGGTTAAAATGTCCCCAGGGTGCATGGCGCGACCACTAATCATATTTTCCGTAGCCGGACAGATAAAGTGTACTTCCACTTCTGGACGTAATTGAGCGATCGCCTTGGCTGCGCCTAGGGTGGCGGCACCACCCCCCATATCCATTTTCATGGTTTCGATGCCACTGCCGGCCCCTTTAATATTCAAACCGCCAGAATCAAAGGTTAGACTTTTACCGACGATTGCTAGTTTACGTTTCGGGGTTCCTTGGGGTTTATAGATTAAATGAAGGAATTTTGGGGGAATATCCGAGGCTTTGGCCACTCCTAGGAAGGCTCCCATGCCCAAGCTTTCGCATTCTTCCTGTTCCAGAATTTTGAGACTTAATCCGTATTCGGCGGCAATTTGCTCGGCGGTTTCTGCCATGGTTAGGGGGGTGACGGTGTTAGCGGGAGCATTGACTAATTCTCTGGCCAGAATCACCCCAGAACAGATTTGCTCGGCTTGGGCGATCGCTGATGCTTGCTCTCCTAAACCCAATAACTCGACGGTTTCTAATTTGGCTCCTTTTTCCTCTTTAGTGGACTTGAAGCGGGTATCCTGATGGGTGGCCAGCAGCAGCCCTTCTGCGATTGCTCCGGCAGTGGCGGACTGATCGCCAACTACTGGTAAACTGATGGCCAGAGCTTGGCTTTTTTGTTGTTTGGCCAGACGAGCGATGGCAGCGGCCGCTAGACGCAGGGTTTGCAGGTCGAAATCAGTAGTTTTTCCCAATCCCACCAGGATTAATTTGCGAATCGGACCACCACCTAGACGAGTCGCCGCACTGCTGCCTAATTTTCCCTCGAATTCCGTCTCGGAGATGAGATCCCCTAGGTTTCCCCCTAGTTTATCGTTTAATTCTGCCAATTCTCCTGCAATCTCGATGGCTCCTTCTGGTAAACCTAGGGCTAAAGTATCTCCTGTCCAAGTAAGGAGCGAGGTGTCAGTCGATCGAATATCCATTCTTTATCTCGATAATTCTTTGCAAATTGCTTCTATTAATCACTATACTGTAAGCTCTATCAGTTATCATCGATCATCTATTGAGGTTTAGTGGCTCCCTGTCAAGAATCAAGGTCTAGCTCTTGCTAAAATCATTGTCCCTGATTGCTGATGCTGACTGGGGATAACTGCCATGGGTTCCACTACTTAGAAAAAATTATCAAGTTTGTGTTGATCACTCAAGGAGAAATTTTTATGGAAATATCTCGTCCTAATCAAGCAGAATTAACCGCAGAAGAACAACAGGAACTAGAAAAGTTGCGAGCTATTATCGAACAGGCTAGTGTTGATGGCGTGATCACTCAAGGGGAAAGGGAAAGAATCGCCCTAGCTATGAGGTCTGATGGTAAAGTAACCCTAGAAGAATTAGAGTTAGTCAGAACTTTAATTACCGAAAAAGTGAGCAAAGGGGAATTAGTTCTGGATTATCTTTAAACTCTGAAAAATCACATAAAAAAAGACGGGGTGAAAACCCCGTCCTATTTGTTAAGAATTATGACAAATCCTTGACTTGTGATACTAATTGTGCTACCACATCTTGAGCGCTACCAAAGAGCATAAAAGTTTTAGGATTGTAGAATAATTCGTTTTCTACCCCGGCAAAACCCGATCGCATACTGCGCTTAATCACGATCGTGTGCTGTGCCTTATCCACGTCGAGAATCGGCATTCCATAAATGGGACTAGCTTTATCGTGACGGGCAGCGGGATTAACCACATCATTCGCCCCAATAATTAACGCCACATCGACGCGCTCAAACTCAGGATTAATATCATCCATGTCGTAGAGTTGCGGATAGGGAACATTAGCTTCGGCCAATAATACATTCATGTGGCCGGGCATTCTTCCCGCCACGGGGTGAATAGCATATTTAACCTCAACGCCATTTTTTTCCAACTGTTCAGCTAATTCTCGCACTGCGTGTTGTGCTTGGGCCACTGCCATGCCGTAACCGGGTACAATCACCACAGAACGCGCATAACCGAGCATCATTGCCCCTTCCTCTGAATCGATCGCATGAACCGATTTATCAAGGCTAGAAGTGGTGCTTGCTTCGCCTCCGGCACTAGCACCGGTACCAAATGCCCCAAATAGTACACTAGCCAGCGATCGATTCATGGCTTTACACATGATCTGAGTTAGGATAATCCCCGACGCACCCACCAAAGCACCGGCGATGATCAACATACTATTCATCAGGATAAAACCGACTACGCTGGCGGCAAGTCCCGAAAAAGAGTTTAAGAGGGAGATAACTACGGGCATATCGCCGCCGCCGATGGGAAGCACGAATAAAGCCCCGAAAATTAATGAAAGTCCCACCAAAGTCAGGAAAACATCGATCGAGGTGGGATTAAAAAAGAGATAGACACTACCCCCTAAAAAGGTGAGTAGCAAGAGAATGTTAAAGGGTTGCTGGAAAGGAAAAGTTACGGGTGCGCCACTGATTAATTCCTGTAATTTGGCAAAAGCGAGGACACTACCGGTAAAAGTGACACCGCCGATCAATATACCCAAAATAGCGATCAGTATCGAGTCAAAGGCAATATTTTCACCACTTTGCAGTAAACGCCAGTATTCGCCCATGGCAATTAAAGCGCTGGCAGCACCGCCTAAACCGTTAAAAATCGCCACCATTTGGGGCATAGCTGTCATCGGGACTTTTTGCGCCGAAACCAGGCCGATAATTGAGCCAATCACCAACGCCACGGCGATTAAACCATAGCTGAGGATTTCTTGATTGATTAAGGTGGCAATAACGGCGATTAGCATCCCGATGGCAGCCAGAAAATTGCCTTGACGGGCGGTAGCGGGGGAAGATAATTGTTTAAGACCGATGATAAATAAAATGGCGGCGAGTAGATAGGATAACTCGATCCCTGTGATCAGGGCATTATTCATGATTTAGCCTCTTTTTTCTTGAACATTTGCAGCATTCGATCGGTAACGACAAAACCACCGACCACGTTAACCATCGCCAAAATAACGGCAATTAACCCTAAAATTACGGTTAATTCATGCCAATCCGTGCCTCCGGCGATGAGGAGCGCACCGACAACGGCGATACCTGAAATTGCATTCGCTCCCGACATCAGGGGTGTATGGAGAGTGGGAGGGACTTTATTGATTACCTCGAAACCGACAAAGGAAGCGAGGACAAATACCACTAAAGCGGTTAAAAGTTGGGCAGTCATTGGTTAAGTAAAAATGGGATGGGGTTTGGGGATAGGGAAGTGGGGATAGGGAAGTGGGGTGTGGGGTGTGGGGTGTGGGGTGTGGGGTATGGGGTGTGGGGTGTGGGGTGTGGGGTGTGGGGAGAATAAAGCTGCCTTTTGACTCCTGACTCCTGACTCCTGATAGCTAAAAAGCTGATAACTGTTCACTGAGGGCGGATTTAATGCGTTGGTTGCGGATTTCGCCAGCGTGGGTGACACAGGCACTATCAATGATGTCATCGGCAAAATCGAGGTTTAAACTGCCCTCTTTGCTGACTAGAAGTTGTAGCAGCATTTGCAGATTTTTGGCGTACATCTGGCTGGCATTGGTGGCCACTGTGGCAGGAAGATTAACGGCTCCGACGATTTTTACCCCATTTTCGATGATTTCTCGTCCCGGTTGGGTGTAGGCGCAATTTCCGCCCTGTTCCGCCGCTAAATCAACGATTACCGACCCCGCTTTCATGGTGGCGATCATTTCTTTGGTGACTAGCAGCGGGGCCTGTTTCCCCGGTACTTGGGCGGTGGTGATCACCACATCAGCCCGCTTAATTGGTTCGGCTAGGGCTTGACAAATGCGCTCCTGTGTGCTAAGAGAAACCTCTTTGGCATAACCGTTATCGGCGACGGTATCTTCTTCTAGGGGCATTTCAATAAATTTCGCCCCGACACTCTGCACTTCTTCTTTGACTTGGGGACGAATATCAAAAGCCTCCACCACTGCCCCCAAACGGCGGGCGGTGGCGCAAGCTTGCAATCCAGCGACTCCTGCCCCCAATACCAGCACTTTGGCTGGGGCGATCGTACCGGCGGCGGTAGTCATCATCGGGAACATTTTCGGCAGCTGCACGGCGGCGAGGAGTACCGCTTTGTAACCGGCGAGGTTAGCCTGAGAGGAGAGGGCATCCATACTCTGGGCGCGACTACTGCGGGGAATTAATTCCATGCTCAAAGCGGTGATTCCGCGATCGGCTAATTTGGCAATGCGCCGGGGTTGCCGCAGGGGATCGAGAAAGCCGATGAGGATACCGCCACCTTTCAGGCGATCGATCTCGCTATCGCTAGGAGGGACGACTTTGAGAATAATATCGGCAGTGTCATAGATATATTCGCTGTTTTCGCTCAGGGCGGCTCCCACGGCACTATAGGCACTATCGGCAAAGTTGGCACTAATTCCCGCCCCATTTTCGACAATTACCTCAAATCCCGCCTTGACTAAACGGGCGACGGTATCCGGCACTAGCGCCACCCGCGCCTCGCCTTGGTCACTTTCTTTGATTACGCCGATTTTCATGGCTGGGTTTCTCCTTAATAAGTCCTTCTCTTGTCTTATGCTGTTAGGGTAAGGGTTTCGTTAAATTCGATCGATCCCTTGGGATAATTTCGAGTCAAAATTGCTTTTCACTTCCATCCTAGCTATCCTCACCTTTCTGGCTCTTTTTCGGGCTAAATCTTAGGATTATCTTCAGAATTAAAGGGTTTGGAGCGCCATTGTTTAGAATTTTTTCCTAATGATGAGGTACAATATTTTCGTTCTGGGAAACGTCGAAACGGTTAACATTAGCCGATCTTCGGTCGTTAATACCAAATTAAACTATACTTCATCCTTATGAGAAAGGCTGTAAGCTATTTCTCAATTCTCTCTGACCGAGATTATAAACTAATAAATTGCCTCGATTCTTTCTGGGTTTTTGACAAAAAAACTATTGTGCTATCCATCAAGAAATTACCTTATCCCTCTTCTGTCAAAGTGGGAAAACCATTGTGATTTGTGAATCCCAGAACCTTTACCTAGACGGCGATCACCCAATTATTTTCTATTAAGAAATCTATTTTGAGGTCAAATCGCTGGAATAACCATTTCATCAAGTGTTGGGGGATCGCCGTCTCCGAGAGTGACAAAAGAGGGTTATAGCGGTAAGCGCTTGAGTGAGATACAGACCAAGCTTTGCCTGGCATGGTTTATAGCTCGTGACACTGTACCTCATACGACTGCACACCGCTATAAAGTTTCTAAAATTAATGACAAAGGTAAATCGAGGACTTGAGCAATTTGTTCGGCAGTTAGCCCTACTTGCACCAGTCTGGGAACTGTTTCTAGTTTTGCTTCTTTTAATTTTTCTTCAATTATCAAGTTTTCTGTTTCAATTATATCAGAATTATCCATCGCTAAGTTTTCAGGAGATTGAGGAGAGTTGTGACAAAAGTTAAGTTTGTCAATTCGTCCAGAATTAACCAAGTTATTGCTACTATTAGTAATTATTAATCTTTCAATTGCTGATCGAACATTTGATTTGTTTAAATCTTCGCCTAATGCTTCTGAGAGAATGTGCCAAAGTTCATAGGCTTTATCTCTAGCATGACCTTCACTGCATTTATAATCTTGGGCGATTTGAGCATATTTATAACCATTAAAAACGCTTTTTAAAATCCCCAATTGTAAAGTGTCTAGGTGTTTTCCAGTTTGCCTAAAAACTACCTCATCAATAAGTTTAAAAATCTCTTGAGTATCCATGTTAATGACTTGTGCGCTTTCAGCTAGATTACCGTCATTATCCGTTATTATCCGACTTTTGTAAAGAGACTCAACAAAAATACCGACAATTTCCGTTGTTTACCGTTTAGTAACTAGCATTGAATCAATAAAAAAATGAAGAATTAATTAAAGAACATATTGATAGTCGATCCAAATGTTATTCTCACATCAGTCGGATAGACTAAAAATATCAAATGAAAGTAGAGTATTAAATATGGCAAAAATTAATGGTATTCAATTACCTACTGACTTAAGTGGTAGCTTAGGTGGCACTCCTGAAGAAGCTGCCAAGGTCTTTTTATCTGCAGCAAGTAAAGGTTTAGCTAAAGTTATTGCTGATGCACTTGTGGATGCAGTGGGAGAAACCATAGGAGATGGTGCCGCTCCTGATTGGACAAAATTAATTACAGGTGCTGCAATTCATCTAGACTGGGAAACACCTCCTAAGACTCTTCCTCAGAGAATAGTTGCTTTTGCTCAGACGGGGGAAGATGCTCTAGGTCGTGTGTCTGTTGGAATTTCTATTAGTGCTGAGTTTTAGAATCACTGTTCTAATGACAATTAAGAGTAACAAAGTTGTGCTTCTGAGTTACTCTTTTTCCAATTACTTTATGTCACTACCAGAAAAAATCGATGCCTTTAAGAGTTGAACAAGGAAAGCCGATCATTTTACAATCAGCAGCTTTTGTCAGCGATGATACCCTAGGGCAAGCTACTAGAGTTAATAAAATATCTTGGATTAAACAAGAACAAACCCAATGGTGTTGGGCTGCTTCAATGCAGATGGTTTTTCAACAAAATGATGACATCACAACGCAGCAATGTAACCTTGCCAATGTTGCTTTTGAATTAACAGGTTGTTGCAGTTCACCCAATAGTTCATTATGCAATAAACCCTTGCCAATTCTTAATATTGCTCCTATGTGGGTAAGGTATAGTTTTAATCCAATTTATATTAATGGTTTGATTGAATTTACCACCTTACAAACTGAACTTGATAATCAACGTGCAGTAGAAATCGGTTTTAAATGGAATGGAGGAGGGGGTCATGCAGTTTTAGCAATCGGTTGGGATATAATTGATTCAGTTCCCCAGGTCATCATTTATGATCCTTGGCGAGGTGAAATAATTATTCCCTACGATCGAGTTAAAACTGCCTATGGCGAAGGTCAATGGCGATGGACATGGATTAATATTAGGAGATAAACTAAAATGGCACATTTTAAAACCTTACCCGATGACGTTTTAACTCAGTTACAAAGAAAAGTAGGTTTTAGCTTGTCTAGAATAACTGAGTCTCTCGGTGCAGTTTCCCCTGCTTTGCATGAAAGTGTAGATGTCTGGAATCTACCTGCAAATGCAGTGGTTGAACCAACCAACGATTTAACCCGTTTAGCTCATCCATCAGGGCAATGGCATCTGCAAGTAAAATCAGATAATACCCCGATCGCCTACGCTCGCTCTAGTAGCCTTGGCAGTGAACCTACAGATTGGTCTGTGGATGGAATTTTTCAATCGGAATTAGCAGAAAAATTCGATCAAGCTATTAGCTGGATTGATGAAAATATCCCCGAAGAAAATATCATAGTCAGATTATTAGTGATTCCAGCTTATCAAACCCATGCTTTATGGTTGATTGACGAAAGTAACATCAATAATCAAAAAATTCTTGTTATTGATGCTCCTCTTGAATATGGCTTTAATTTACCGCCCAAGATCGATAAAACTCAAGAAATAGAGCAGTTTCTTAACCAACTACGCTCGGTTAAACACGCTGAAGGATTAACGGAATAGAGACGTACCATAGATAGTACGTCTCGACGCTCTCAAAGTTTTACAGTTCTTTTAACTTCGATCGCAATTCCTCTAATTCCGCATCCACTGCCGAATCCCTGACGGTGGTTGCTTGGGGTAAAGTGGGTTGACTAGAAGCTGTACCGGGTAATGCTCCCCCGGACATTTGTGCTTTCAGCATTGCTAATTCATCATCCACATCGCTGCCCGATTCTAGTCTAGCGAATTCCTGTTCGATGCCGACACCACTGATTTCACCGATCGCTTGACCACGGGCTTCTGACTCGATAACTTTTGCTTCCATGCGCTCAAAAGCGGACATGGAACTACTGGTATCGATACTGCCGAGGGTTTTTTGGAGTTCTTCGTTAGCTTTTGCGGCTCTGGAGCGAGCTACTAACATATTTTTCTTGGTTTTTGCCTCAGAAATCTTACTTTCGAGCGCAATCAAATTTTTTCTCAGACTTTCTACCTGTACCGTTTGCTGATCCAGTTGATTTTTGAGAATGGCGGCGGTTTCCGTGAAATCTTTCTTGCGTTTAAGAGCTTCTCGGGCGAGGTTTTCATCCCCTTTAGAAAGGGCTAATTTGGCCCTTTGTTCCCATTTATTGGCTTCTGACTGGTCTTTGCTGTATTTTTGTTCCGTTTGTCGTTGTTCAGCGATCGCTCTAGCGACCGCTTGACGTACCTGTACTAGATCCTCTTGCATATCACTGACAGCTTGCTCCAGCATTTTTTCTGGATCTTCAGCCTTGCTCACCATATCATTGAGGTTAGCTCGGACAACTCGGCTAAGGCGATCGAATAAACCCATGACGCTCTTGTTCCTCTCGGTGTGTACTAAATCAGTTAACTGTTCTTAAAATTTCCCATCTTGCCTAACGGCTTATTATCCAATATAAACCACGAGAGCTAGGATAGGGGATAGGAGTTAGGAGTCAACAGTCAGGAGTCAAGAGTCAGGAGACAGCTTTTTTTCCCCACACCCCACACCCTACACCCCACACCCCACACCCTACACCCCACACCCCACACCCCACACCCTACACCCTACACCCCACATCACTCATCCAAGTTTTCTTGTTTTAACTTGAGTAATTCGGCTTCAATTTGTTTTTGTCCCTCCAAATCTTGGAATTGTCGCTCTAAGGGGTCTTTATACTGGATTAAATCGGCTTGGGATTCAGCTTCTAGGACTTTTGCTTCTAATTTCTCGAAAATAGTTCCCATCTGACTGCTGTTCAAACTGCCCATAATTTCTTGGGCTTTTTGGCTGGCACTCGCCGATCGCAATCTGGCCAGATAAAGGCTTTTTTGTGCTTTCATCTCAGCATATTTGCGTTCAATTGTCAAGAGTTCTTTCTTTAACTTTTGTATAATAGCCGTTTGTTGTTGCAGGGAGGTTTGTAGGGGGGTGATCTGACTTTGATAGGTTTGCCATTGAGTCAAAGCTTGGCGGGCGAGTTCCTCGTTACCGTGATTTAGGGCTAATTGGGCGCGTTCGTGCCAAGTTTGAGCCGCTTTTTCCTGTTGTTGTCGTTGGCGCTCGGTGCGTTTCTGGGTAGCGACGGCTGCCGCCAGGGCTTGTCGCATTTGGATCAATTCCCCTTCCATCGCCAAGATCGCCTTTTCCAGTAGTTTTTCTGGATCTTGATTTTCCTGAATCAGACTATTGACTTGGGCGCGAATTGCTTGGCCCATGCGATCGAACAAACCCATTGCCGTCCTCCCGATACCAACCCTAATAGTTTACCGAAGTGCCGCTCCTATCAATAATGATAGAACTAGGGACGGGGGACTGGGACGGATTGGCTGTTTCTGAAGGTGCCGGACTACTGGGAGAGGGAGAAGGGGATACTTGTAATTCTGGCGGTAACTGTTTCATTAACTCCGTGGCATCCTGTCGGTTTTGATTAGCCAGACGACGGGCTTTTTCCCGTTGAAAAAAGGGTAAATTGGCGGGTGATTCTTCCCTTTGGCGCAATTCCTCTAACATTCGTTCGTTAATGATCGCAGTCGAGGGTGCAGGGGTGACTTGGGGCGGTGGTGGCGGTGGTGCCGAAACTAGGGAAGATACGGGCGGAGTGCCGGGGTCCGGGGGGGCGACGGGTAAAGATTGCTTGAGCTTACTGACGGGTAATTGATGGGCCGGCATTGGGGACGGTGGCGGATTCGGGGGTAAGAGGGCATTAGTCAGATTTCTAGCCCTGGGGGGACTCTGAACCACCGGTGGGGCGGTAATATTAGTTATCGGGCTAGTTTTAACGGGAGCAGCGGGAATATTAGCGATCGGACTGGTTTGAGGAGTTTTCTGCACTGGACGAGCGATCGCTATCAATCGATCGAGGTGGCGGGAGTTATTTTTGCGCTGCCCCAGCAGGGAATTCTCAGCTTTCCTCGGGGTGGGGGGGGTGGTGGTTAACCATTGATTGAGACTGAGGAGAATATTAGCAATTAAAAAGATCGCCATTGCTCCGACACCCCAAGGGGTAAAAAAGACATCTTTAGCTGGGGGATAGACTTTAATGATAGAAGCTTCTAGGTGTTCTGGTTCCTGAGCGGGATCGATGGCTAAACTGGGTTGATGGACGATCGAGAGAGAGGAATCTTGGGAGGATGGGGATCGATCGGATTTCATGGCGGATAACTAGGGCAGGGGTATTAAAGGTTATGCTGAAAAGTTAGCAGGTTTTTTCGTCCTAGTCTAACGTGGTATTCCCTAGATTTTCCCGATGTCTTTACATTCTCTTGACAAAATTTTAGCGGCTATTACTCAACAGGCGGGTTGGGAAGAATATCGCCACTACGATCGAGTGCTGCAATTATGGCCAAAAATTATTAATCCCCGTCTGCTCGCGCAAACCCGGCCTTTTTCCCTCAATCGCGGGGTTTTATCGGTGGCTACCAGTAGTGCCGCTTTAGCGCAGGAATTGTCTTTACAACGCTATAGCTTATTAAAACGGCTTAATAGTCAGTTAGAGACTCCCTTGAGCGATATCCGCTTTTCTGCTGCCCGTTGGCAGCAGGATAGTCAGTTAATTCCGCTAGAAGCGATCGCACCTAAATCCCTGAGAGATCATCCTAGTTATGTCACCCCAGAAAAACCGCCAGAAAATCCCCAGCAACCGGACGGTTTAGAGAGTTGGAGCCAGAAAATACGTCATAGAAGCCGATCTTGGCCGATTTGTCCTCGTTGTCAGTCTCCCAGTCCCTCCGGAGAGCTTGAGCGTTGGCAATGTTGTGCTTTTTGTTTTGCCCAGTCGGGCGGGGTAAAAGATGCAATTTTTTTATAGTCTTGTGGAAAGAGTGGTTTTGAGTCAGGAATCAATAGGCCGATCTTTTCTGTCTTAATTGAACCTGTATTCATCAATTCTATCGAGCTAAGGCTTGATCCCCGCTTTGTTATCGCCGATACTAGAGCCGATAACCTCGGCCACAACTGAGTTTAACTCCTCAGTTTTGAGACAATGCTGCTTTTTGCAAAGTAACTATTAAAAGATTCTAAAAATAAAATTTTTTTTGGGGATCACTAAAAACTATATGGCATATCAGTTCTAGCTGTGGTAGTCAGGAAAATACCCTTGGCACAGGGTAGGACAATATTACACAGAGCGAAAAGAGAGTCATCCCTTGAGTTCCCTATAATCATCTTCCTTTTAAAGCCAACCCATGCAAGCCGCAAACTTTCTTACCTCTTCCTGTCGATACTGCCGATACTATCAAACCCAAGGTCGGCGCGGTGGCACTTGTCAACAACTAGATGTTCCCGTCGAAGCTCATTGGAAAGCCTGCGCTCTAGCGATGCCTCCTTTTAGTACTGAATGGCAACAACTCAATCGGGTGGTTAGTTTAGAACAGTCTCTAGAATTAACCTGTGCAGTGTCGCCCACTCCCGTGGTGGTTTCCCCTCGTCGTCAAGCTCCCCGACAACCGATCGCAGTTTAGAATATCTGGGGCCTAAACAGAAGCAAAAAATTGGCGTTGCCCATTTAAAATATGAATTCACCCTCCCACATCTTTTAGGGCGCTATTTTTGAGATAATAGATGAGTTGATTGCCAAGATAAAGCTGGGAAAGGCAAGAGGCAGGAGTCAGGAGTCAGGAGTCAGGAGTCAGGAGATAGGAGATTATTTTATTTATTCTCCCCACACCCCACACCCCACACCCCACTTCCCACTTCCCCACACCCCACACCCCACTTCCCGATAATTAATGTCGCCAGAATGCCCCTGATGACTTCTCATCGTCCCCTAAAAATTGGTATAGTTGGCACAGGGTTCGCCGCTCAACGTCGCGCTGAAAGCTTGCAAGCCGATGATCGCGCCCAGCTTCTGTACTTTAGCGGTAATAGTCCCGAATCGATCGCTAATTTCTCGCAAAAATACCAAATTTCTGCCCTAGATTCAGCAGTAACCCTGGCCAGTCATCCCGATCTCGATCTGATTGTCATTGCCAACGTTAATCAGTCCCATGCCTCGATCGCCCGTACTGCCTTAAAATCTGGTAAGCACGTTATCGTCGAGTATCCTCTGGCTTTCCACCAGGCAGCGGCAGCAGAATTAATCACCCTAGCCGAAACCGAGAACAAATTACTGCACGTCGAACATATTGAACTTTTGGGGGGACTGCATCAAACCCAACAGCAATACTTAGCCAGCCTCGGCAATATCCACCTAGCCCGTTATACCACAATCGCCCCCGGCAGACCAGCACCCCGGCGCTGGACATTTCATCGGGATTTATTCGGTTTTCCTTTGATCGCTGCCCTTTCCCGTATCCATCGCTTGACTAATTTATTTGGGGAAGTGGAGTCCGTATCCTGTCATTGTCGTTATTGGAATGCTCCGGAATCTGATTATTTTCTGGCCTGTTTGTGTGAGGCGCAGTTATTATTTAAAAATGGCTTAATTGCCGAAGTTACCTACGGCAAAGGCGAAGTTTTTTGGCAAAATGAGCGAACTTTCACTATTCATGGCGAGGCGGGCAGCTTAATTTTTGAAGGGGAAACAGGGCAGTTAATTAATAGTGAAGGTAGTCAAGCTTTAGAAGTGGAAACCCGTCGCGGTCTTTTTGCCAAAGATACCGCCATGGTGCTAGATTATCTGTTCGATCGGGTTCCTCTTTATGTTACTCCCCAAGCTAGTCTTTATGCCCTAGAAGTAGCCTACGCTGCCTATCAATCTTCTTTGTCGGGAAAAACAGTTTTTCTCGGGGCTAATTAAACCGAATTAGACTTTTTGAATCAACTTTCTACCTAGTAAACCCTGGGGACGAACTAACAACATAATAAAGAGAATAGCAAAAGCGATCGCCTCTCGATAACCAGAATATTCTGCGGGAACAAAAGCTTCGGCAATACCCAATAATAAACCACCGATAAGGGACTTGCGTAAAAATAAGATGCCAGCTAGGAGGGTAGAACCGTCACATCCCATTTGGGCAAAGTTTCAGAACGCTGCGTTGAAAGGTGGCAATTGTTCTAATTCTTTAGCCAAAACCTTCACCCCTTTTTCATAAGTTCCTTCTACCAAATTTACTAGAGGCTTTATGCCCTTCCAAGTCATGTTAGAAGCCCAATTAAGAGCCGCATCAATTGAATCTAAAAT
>VYLR01000113.1_pt1 | contig 34024 bp, 37 predicted proteins | sample 5114291 | NCBI WGS metagenome assembly VYLR01 (sample SAMN12291774, study PRJNA351875) | freshwater metagenome | isolation source: freshwater lake | place: USA: Michigan, Lansing Lake | collected 2013-08-14 | reverse complement strand
CCAAAATCGCTGAAACCCAGATAGATCAAGGAAAATCATAAATCGAGGTTAACCCTTTGTCCCGTAATGGTTTGAGCCTTTTTTGCTGCCCGAAAATGCCTAAGTCCCACTAGCTTACCAGAGGTCGATTGCGACGACAATTATCGCAATGACCACAGCGAAAATTATCGCCATTTTCCTGAAAACCAAAGGCATTTAAGAGAAAATGCCAACGACAGCGACGGGTATAGAGGTAGGGAAACATCTCATTTTTGGGTTTAAAAGTCATCTTGGCGGAATTATGGCGATAAATAAGCCGATAATCAAAAGGATCGAGCCATTCTAGGCGATCGAGACTGTGTAAAAGGGAGAGAATGAGCGCACCATCGGGAAATTCGGCACTAATCGCCTCTACTTTGCCCTCTAGGGGAATTTGGGCTAAAATTTGCCAAGCTTGTCGGTATTGACGCTCCTGTTGGCAGTTAAAGAATTTTTGCTGGTTTTTATCGCTATTATCTAACCATCCCGTCGGTTCACTAATTAAGGTGAGAGCCTGCATTTTGCCGCCATCGCGACCACCGCGGCCGATTTCCTGTAGGTATTCCGATAGTAAAGCTGGGGGTTGGTAGTGGACAACCCAACGCACATCGGGTTTATTGATACCCATGCCAAAAGCTGAGGTACAGACAACAAAAGTTAAATCCCCCCGCAGCCAATTTTGTTCTATTTGCCGACGCTGAAAGGGCGATAAACCGGCATGGTAGGCACTGGTGCGATAATGGAGAGATTGCAACCATGCCGCTAAATTTTCACTATGGCGACGGGAACGAGTATAGATCAGGCCGGATTGTCGAGGTTGACTGGTGAGGAAGTTTAATAGTTGATGACGACGACAACCGGGGCTAATACATATTTTGGTGCTTAAGTCAAGGTTTTGACGGTAAGGATTTATTAAGAAAAGCTGCGGTTTTTCTAGTTGTAAAATGCGGGTGAGAGTCTCACGGGTGGCAGGGTTAGCGGTGGCGGTAAAAGCAGCGATCGCTATTTGGCTGCCGGCCGGTTTTGATTGCAGAAGAGCGGGACGGACAGCACCGAGACGACGGTAAGCAGGACGAAAATTATCGCCCCACTGGGTTAAACAATGGGCCTCGTCGAGGATGAGAGCGTTAATTTTAACGTGGGGAAGGGTTAATTTTGACCAGAGGGGCGGACTTAAGAGGGTTTCTGGGGAAAGATAGAGAAGTCGCAGGGTTTGATCTGCGATCGCATCTAAAGTTTTCTTTCTCTGTTGTCGGGGGATTTCGTGATGAATCAGGGCAACGGGTAGTTTTTTGGCTAATAATTCCTCCACCTGATTTTCCATTAGGGCCACTAGGGGAGAAATCACTAGGGTTAAGCCGGTTTTTAATAAAGCGGGCAATTGAAAACAGATAGATTTACCAAATCCCGTGGGCATGACAATCAGGGCATCTTTTGCCGCTAAAATTGTCTCGATAATCTCCTGTTGGGGAAAGCGAAAGCTATCATAGCCCCAAATTTTCTGAAAAATAGTCTGGATGCTTTCGGTATCGTGGGAAGACATGGGTTAACTGCTGGGGTGTGGGGTGTGGGGTGTAGGGTGTAGGGTGTAGGGTGTGGGGTGTGGGGTGTGGGGGAGTTGAGCGGTTTTGACTATCCCGAAAGGGGAACAATTTTTCCCCGTACTTAAATTTTTTTTACACTTTTTTAATAATCTGTTACACTTAGAGCGATCAATCTTTGTCTGGGGAATTACTGATGACTGAACCTGTTAGTGCCACCGACCCCGCAGTAGAAACGGCCACCGAAGCGCAACCCAGTTACGTCAAGCTGGCGATGCGGAATATGGTCAAGAAAAAAGGCATCTCTTTAAAACACTTTTTTTTGACTACAGCAGCCCTATTAGGCTTTTTTGTCGGTGTTTCCTATCTGACGCGTCCCTAGTATGAAATCTGGTGAGTGAGACTTTGCCCCTAGTGGTGGATTTATGCCTACAGGATAATTATTTTGATCCCGGAAATAGTCCTGTGGATGGGGAAACTTGGCACTATTGGTTGGAGACATGGTTAGGCTATCTATCGGATTATCTCCCCGTTGCCGCCGGTTATGAACTAAGTTTGCGTTTAACAGACGATCGAGAAATTCGGACCTATAATTCCCAGTATCGCCACAAAGATCAACCGACGGATGTTCTCGCTTTTGCCGCTCTGGAAGTGGATTTCCCAGTCGATGAGGGCATTTTAGAGACAGAACCTTTATATTTGGGGGATATTATCATCTCTGTGGAGACAGCACAACAACAGGCTTTAACACAAAATCATTCTTTGGCGCGAGAATTGGCCTGGTTAACTGCCCACGCTTGTTTACATCTTTTGGGTTGGGATCATCCCGATGAAACAAGTCTGTTAGAAATGCTATCTTTACAGGAAACTTTGTTAAAAACCGTCGAAATGCCGATACATAGTTAGTTATTTTTGTCAAGCATTATTGAGGAATATGAAGACAAACTATCATAAAGCCAACCAATCTACCAGCCTATCTAATCCCTATCTCAACAATAACTTTATCCCTCGATCGGGACAGGTGAGTGAGGGCAACAATTCGACTCAAAGAGAATACGCTTGGCAAGTCGCCTCGAATCTATTAGTCAGTTTTCGCTACGCTTGGGCCGGAGTCCGTTATGCTTTTGTCAGTCAAAGAAATTTTCGCATTCACACCCTGATTACCCTAGTAGCGATTAGTTGGGGCTTATTTTTGCGGGTTAATGCCATGGAAATGGCGATTGTCACCCTTACCTGCGCTCTGGTGATGGTCTTAGAATTAATTAACACTGCCCTAGAATCAGTGGTAGATCTGACGGTGGGGCAATCCTACCATGATTTAGCCAAAATAGCGAAAGATTGTGCCGCTGGTGCCGTTTTAATCGCCTCGATCGCCGCTTTACTCGTAGCGGCTTTTATTTTTATTCCCCATTTATTAGTTTAAGCTGGAAGCTTTTTTCAGTGATCAGTAAACAGTAAACAGTGAACAGTGAACTGAAAACTCAAATCTGATCACTGATAAGCTGTACTGATTTTAAAATGCGTAGGGGAAACTTCAGTACAAATGCTCGAACTTCCTATCCCTGCTGCCAACTCCGGCACTGCGGTGCAGTCTTAAGCAGTAATATTAGATAGGGTTTGCGGCAAAAAGTACGGGCGAAGCATTCGGATAGAAAATCTCCGGTTTCAGCGATAGGTTATTGCCCGAATGCTTCGCCCCTACAGGACACGGGCCGATGAAGATGCAAGGTTTTGAACCACGATTCTCTCAAAATCTTGCACCTGTTTCGCAAGAAAAGCCCCAAAACCCTTACCTTGCCTACATTTCACATTTATTCAGCCAACCCTAGATACTCAACAGCTTAACTGATCACTGATCACTGATCACTGATCACTGATCACTGATTTGGCATAAGGGGACTCGACAGCTTTTAGCCGATAAATTTAACTTTTCTTAACCTAAGCCTAAACTGGCGAGGGGAGAGGGTTTCGCTATATATAAAAAATTGTAATCGTCGATACAGCAAAAAATCTCTTTTGTCCCCCTATAGGTTAGAATATAGTTAGTGATAAGACTTCTTTTGTAGATCTTGCAGGAAATCTCCCATGAGTGCCATAACTTTCTCCACCGCTCCCACCGCTTACTCTATCAGGATGATTAAGGACGAAGTCCGTCAGATGGTAGAACAGGGGGTAGTGAGCAGACACCAACCGATCTACACTCTCTGTCAGTTCATTCCTCCCCGGGAGTGGGTTTGTGTTGAATGTGAACTAGAACGATGTGACTACCTTCTCAGAGACCAAATTGGTGACTTGATCGCCTCGGAATCTTGGGATAATGATTAAATTCTCCCGGTTGCCGATGGGCAAAAATCGGACTGATCAGAAATTTAGCAGCCTTGTCCACTTTCTTAAACTATTATAATTCAGCCCCGGTTAATTCTGGGGCTGAAACTATGGGGACAGGGGGGTGATAATTGTTAAGAAAAAAGAAGTTTTGGCAAGATTTAGCCAAGTTAGTTCACAAGTTACCCATTGCCAAGGGACGCTATCTCTAACATCCCCAAATTTTCCCTAACTTAAAATCAGTAGTTGGCGCTGTTGTAAAGAACGCACACCAGTTAATCCTAAGGCAACTTGAGCGTCGATTTCTCCCACGCTTAAACGACCATCACAAGCTTGTAGAAAAGCAAATTCTCTCTCCGAGAGATTAACCGGCCGATAATCGTAATCTAGAACACTTGCACTAGGCCAACCGTAAAGACAGGGATGAACTTCGGCCACTGCATTCTCTAGGACTTGATCCCGGGACCAATCGGCAGTCAAAATCGGTGGTTTAGCGAGGAAAAATTCATAGTGGGTGATTTCGGGGTCTAATAATTCCGTCAAGCGATAACGTTCCCTTTCCCCTAAATTTTGCGCTCTAGCCATCAATTCGGGGGATTTACCCAATAAACGCTCTAATTCCCAGTAGGAAGGGTTAGAAAAGCCAATAAAGGCTAATCCTGACGCGTCAATCAGTTGAAAGAGGGTATCGATATTATAGTCCACTTCCCGGGGGTGAACATACATATCAGCGAAGGACTCATCGCGATGATTTTCCATTGACCAACGCTCTTTTTCCCGTTTCAAAATGCGATTATCTTCTGGTAGAGAGGCAAAAATCTCTCGGCCGACAGCGACCCCATCTTTATAATCCCCGCGTCGGTCTCCCTGCAAAAGTGCGATCGCAGATTGCATTAACTGGATTTCCCAGCGTCCCAATTGTGCATAGACGAAAATGTGCAGCAGACCACCGGGGGCCAGTTTTTGCGCGAGGGATTGAATCCCTTTAATCGGGTCCGGGAGATGGTGCAGCACCCCGACGCAGTTAATTAAATCAAATTCTCCGGGGAGATTAGTGGCGGATTCAAGGGGTAAATGGTGAAAAGCGAGAGAACCTCGGTGTTTTGGTGCGACTCCCGAACGATTACAGCGTTCTTTGGCGATTTCTAGGGCTTTTTCACTGATATCTATAGCGACTATATTAGCAAAAGGGTTGAGCGCGAGCAGATATTCGGTTCCCGCACCAGTACCACAACCCGCATCGAGAATGCGGATATCCTCTCGTTCGGGTTTACGATGACAACAAAAGTTATAGGCAGCAATCCAATTCCAGCGCCAATTGTAACCCGGAGGAGGTTCATCTAGGAGCGGTTCGGGGGGGAAAGGATAGGTATTGTAGAGACGTTGTACAGCAGTGCGAATAGTAGCGTCGTCGGACATGAAAATTGGCGGAGTTTAGGATAACACTCGATCGATTGTCTCACAGACGGCAGCGATCGGGAAAGTCAGCCGGGGTTTTTTTGAGTTGGTCGGGGGTAAATGATAAATAATCATTATGACTATCCAGTTCTGTGCCAAAATTAGATATTATTTCTTTGGTCGATATTTTTTTCTATTCCTTGTCCTACTGTCTCTTAACCCTATCTAAGTTTTACTGGCAATTATTCGAGAGTCATTCTCTAACAATTATCTCAAATATAAGCAAATCTTGCCGATACAAAAAACCATGAGAATTAAGTCTATAAAGCTTATTAATTATCGAGGTGCAGTCAGTTTAAACATCGACTTTCATCGGCAATTAAACGTATTTATAGGAGTTAATGGTGCTGGAAAATCCACCATTTTAGATAGTTTGGCGATTATGCTTTCATGGTTAGTTAATCGCCTAAAAAATACTAATGCCAGTGGACGAAAGATTAGCGAAACCGAGATTAATAATGGTCAGTGGACGGCTATAATTGAAATCACTGGGGTGACGGAAGATAGTCAAGAGATTACTTGGAAAATAGTAAAAACTAGGACTGGATATATCCACGCTGGGGAAGGGAGTAATTTTAGGCAATTAAATGATTATACTAAAAAAATACAACTGCAAATTACTGAACATCAAGGACAAATTAACCTACCTTTATTTGTTTATTATTCTGTTAATCGAGCAGTGCTGGATATACCAATGAGAACAAAACATAAATTTGATTCTCTAAGTGCCTACGAAAATGCTTTAACCAGTGGAGCAGATTTTCGCACTTTTTTTGAATGGTTTCGCGAGCGCGAAGATTTAGAAAATGAAAATAGAAAATATCAGTATGATCCAATTAAACCAGAAGGTTTTTGTTTTCCCGATCCCCAATTGGAAGCGGTTCGGGAAACGATCAAACGTTTTCTACCCGATTTTACTAATCTTAGCGTCCGTCGTAATCCTTTGAGAATGGAAGTAACAAAAAAGGATAAAATAGTTACTGTTAATCAACTTTCTGATGGAGAAAAATGTCTGATTGCTATGCTGGGAGATTTAGCTCGAAGAATGGCGATTGCTAATCCTCAAAATCCTGATCCTTTAACGGGTAATGGCGTTATTATCATTGACGAAATTGATTTACATTTACATCCTCAATGGCAAAGATTTGTAGTACCTAAATTACTAGAAGTTTTTCCTAACTGTCAATTTTTTATTTCCACCCATTCTCCTAATATTATCACTCATGTTCAACCAGAAAGTTTACACTTCATGGAACAAACAGAAATGGGAATAAAATTTCATCCCGTGCAGGAGTCCTACGGCAAAAATGTTGATCGAATTTTGGAAGATTTGATGGGATTAGAGACAACTCGTCCCCAGGAAATCGCTGAAGCTTTGAAAGATATCTATGAACAAATCTCTCACAATCAATTAGAGGCAGCTAAAAATAAAATCAATGATCTCAGAGCTAAAATTCAAGATGATCCAGAATTAATTAAAGCTGAAGTTATCATTCGACGCAAGGAAATTATCGGAAAATGAAGTATATTAGGAAAAGACAAGAACCACCGGAGTTTAAGAATTGGAAAGAGCAAGCTAACCCAGATTGGCAGCCCGACTTTAAAAGTTTAGCGGGAAAACCAAAAGAAATACTAATTAAAGCTTTGATGACAGAACAGGGGGAAATATGTTGTTATTGTGAAAGTCGATTGGTTGATGGTGAATGCCATATAGAACATTTTAAACCTCAAAGTGATCCCACTGTTGATCCTTTAGATTATGCCAATTTGCTATGTTCCTGTCAGGCAAATCTTAGGACTGGTGAACCTCGGCACTGTGGTAATCTAAAAAATAGCTGGTTTGATGAAAATCTCTTAATCTCTCCACTTAATCCCGATTGTGAGTCTCACTTTGCTTTTAATTATGATGGTACAATTAAACCCGCACAAGAAAATGATCAAAAAGCAATTAATACTATCGAAAAGTTGGGATTAAACCTCAACAAAATCAAAGCACTTCGTCAGAAAGCCATCGAGCCTTTTTTGGATGAAGAGATAAATAATGCTGAATTAAAAGTTTTTGTCAATCGATATTTGTGCTTAGATGATCAACAAAGATACGGTGTTTTATTGAATAATTTTTCCTTTACAAAAATACAAAAGTTATTATAAAAGTTTAGATAAACAAGAAAAAATATAAAGTCTTATGAAGATTATTCAAGAATTATTGCAAAAGTCAACAATTGATGAGATTCTGGCCAGATAATTGGGGTGGAGGGGTGGATCAACCTTATCCGAAGTTGAACAGAGATTGTTGTCGAGAGTCGGAGAGAAAAGCAATGAATATCAAGGATACGTTACACAATTTTGTCCAGTACCTAACAGAGGCTTTCGCTCGCATTTTTAGTCCCAACAATGATGAATATCCCGATGTGGGGATGCAGCCTTTTGATTCTGAACCTTACCATGCTCCCAAGGGTAATTCTTAACTAAAAATGACAGATAATTGCTTTGAAATAAAATCAGGTAGGGTTATTATCCCTACCTAATTTTCTGGAAAAATAATTAATCCTCTGCTTGCCAATCGGGACAACTATCACCATCCCAACCGTAGGGATGGAAACCGCAGACGAGAAGATTACCTCCGTAGATATAACCGTGATAATTACGGCAACCGATACAAGCAGGATGGGTGTTAGGATCGGGGTTAACTTTAGGAGTGAGGGTAAAATCCGAGGGTTCATCTAATTCCGAAAATAGGGATTCATCGGAGTTAAAAAATTCTTCTAATTCCTGGGGTAAAACCTCTTGAATGAACTGTTCCAGATCGATGATAATTTCCTCATTAATTTCTTCGATAGTTTGGGTCACTTCTTGGAAAAAATTTTCAATTCCTAGCGCCACAGTTTCGATCACTTCCCAAAAATCCTTCTGCCAATCGTCCATGTTTATACTTGCATCCCTTGTCTGGTAATAATTAATTATTTGTCGCTAAAATCTAGGTTTTAATCCTGTTGCAGTTTCCGTAATTCCTCCTGAAGACGTCCCACCTGTTGCCGCAATTCATCTACTTTTGGATTAGCTGCCTTGGTGTCTTCCTCGTCTTCAATAATTTCTATCCGTCGGGGTTCATGGGGAATATTAGATTCGTTAGCTGCCACCGCTTGTTGTTGTGCCTGTTTCACCAACTCATCAACGTATTTGCGCGCTTCTTCTGCGTTTATTTCGCCGCGAGCAATCATCTCATCGGCTAATTTTTGGGCTTGATTTCTTAATTCTTGTAAATTTACTTCAGCTTTTTCGGCGGCATAAGCGGCAATGCCTACACCCAAATAAACTGCTTTTTTGACTAAATCACCTAAGTTGACCATAGCAAAAATCCTGAATTGATCGCTCTTACTTCCTAGAATAAACGATCCTTCTCCCAAATGGAGATGGGTTTTGGGAGTCAGTGAACAGTGAACAGTAAACAGTAATCAGTGAACGCTTGCGCCGCTAATGTAACACTGTGAACATTTTTCAGCCAATATCCAAGAGAGCCATCAGTGAACTGAAAACTCACATCTGATAACTGATAACTGATAACTGGTAACTGATAACTGATCAGGTAAAGTTTTGTAAAGAGATGCGGTGGTGGCGACAGCAAAATTTATCCCTATAAAGATTAAATTTTAGTCAAATTGCTGGTTTTTAGACCTCAAAACGACGATAGAGATTTATTAGGTCATTTTTGACCTAAATAGGTTGATTAAGCTCAAAATAACTAAATATTGCGGATAGCTGCCGGCAGCCAGCAGCCGGCTGAATCGATTTGTGTTCATCCTCAGCAAAGATTTAAACTAAAGAATCGAGACAAGATTCCCGATTTAATCACAAAAAACTATGTTTCCTATTCATCGCCCCCGTCGTCTGCGTCAAACCCCTCAAATGCGCCGTCTGGTGAGTGAAACCGTCTTGACAGCCAATGACTTTATTTATCCTCTTTTCGCCACGACGGGGGAAGGTATTGCCTTAGAAGTCAAATCGATGCCGGGGGTGTACCAATTATCAATCGATAAAATTGTTGACGAAGCCAAGGAAGTGCGGGATTTAGGAATCCCAGGGATTATTTTATTCGGGCTGCCGGAAAGTAAAGACACAGAGGCGACGGGAGCATGGCACGATCATGGTATTGTCCAAAAAGCGGCCACAGCAATTAAAGAGGCAGTTCCCGATCTACTCATTGTCGCCGATACTTGTTTGTGTGAATATACCAACCATGGCCATTGTGGTTATCTGCAAACGGGAGATTTAACCGGCAGGGTGTTAAACGATCCTACTCTGGGATTATTGCAAAAAACCGCCGTTTCTCAGGTAAAAGCGGGAGTGGATATCATTGCACCGTCGGGAATGATGGATGGTTTTGTGCAGGCAATTCGTCAAGGATTGGATGAGGCGGGTTATAGTGATACACCGATTCTTTCCTATACGGCTAAATATGCCTCTGCCTATTATGGTCCGTTTCGGGATGCGGCTGATTCTACCCCCCAATTCGGCGATCGCAGAACCTACCAAATGGATCCGGGTAATGCTAGGGAAGCCTTAAAAGAGGTGGAATTAGACGTATTAGAGGGAGCAGATATGTTAATGGTAAAACCTGCTCTATCTTACCTGGATATTATCTGGAGAATCAAGGAAATGACTAATTTACCCGTGGCTGCCTACAATGTGTCGGGGGAATATTCAATGATTAAAGCGGCGGCGTTAAATGGCTGGATTGACGAAAAACGAGTGACTTTAGAGACTTTAACCAGCTTTAAACGGGCGGGTGCCGATATTATCTTAACCTACCACGCTAAGGATGCCGTGCGCTGGTTAGCAGAGGGTTAAACTTGATGATTTAACCCACCATGCCGATTATTAAGTAGGTAGGCACAATTCATTCAAGCAACTACATAGCGCACTGCTGCAACAATTTGTTAACCGATCGTGGAATCTATGATGCCTTTTATTTTTGGCTGTTCAAGTGCCGACGGTTCCACAGTTTTAGTCCTTCAAACCAGAAAATACTGACAACTCCAGAAACTAAGCTAACCAGCAAATCATCAGTATGTAGCAGTGAAAAGCTGAACAGGTGTCGTAACAAGGGAACATAGAGAACTAATCCCAAAAACAGGAGTCCACCGCCGATCACCCACCACAAAGCCTGATTAGGAGCTTGGAGCATTTCTGGAATCGTTCGGGACCAGGAACGATTGGTTAAAATCATAGCCAGGTTGGAGATAATCAATGTCGTAAATGCTAAGGCACGAGCATCAAATTCACTATTGCCGTTGTTATAGGTGATCGCAAATACAATAACCAGTACCACTAAAACGCTGATCCCCTGAAGCAAAGCCAATCGCAACGTCCGACGACTGAACAAGGGTTCTTTGGGATTACGGGGGGGGCGACGCATAATATCGCTTTCTGCCGGTTCAGCTTCAAACACAACCGTGCAGGCTGGATCGATAATCAAGTGCAGAAAGGCAATGTGGATGGGGAGTAGCACCAAGGGCCAGCCAAACATGACTGGAATCAACGACATACCCGCGATCGGAACGTGAACGGCCAAGGTATAGGCCATCCCCTTTTTCAGGTTGTCAAAGATACGTCTTCCTAGTTTGACCGATTCGACGATGGATGAAAAATCATCTTTCAACAGGACCAAATCGGCAGACTCGCGCGCTACATCGGTCCCCCGTTCACCCATGGCAATGCCGATATGAGCAGACTTGAGAGCCGGGGCATCGTTGACACCATCACCGGTCATGGCCACAATTTCCCCGGAGCGTTTCAGTGCATTGACAATCAATAGTTTTTGTTCGGGGACGACACGGGCAAAGATGTTGGTGCTTTGAATGCGATCGCGCAGTTCCGACTCACCCATTTGCTCCAGTTCCCTACCGGTGATCACCTTGTCTAAAGGCCTGAGTCCAATCTGACGGGCAATATTCTGGGCTGTTACGGGATAATCACCCGTAATCATCACAACGCGAATTCCCGCACCATAGCATTCAGCGATCGCAGGTGCCACAGTAGGACGCACGGGGTCTTCCAGGCCGATGAGTCCGACAAATTCAAACTCAAAGTCGTGTTGTTGAACAGGTAAGCGATCGTCAGATTCTAAGTAGGCTGGAGGCCCGGATGACTCAAGAGCGTGGGTTTTGGGTAATGTTCCTATTTTGCGTCCTTGGGCAACTCCCAGAACTCGCAAACCTTCTCTGGCCATTGCCTGGATCTGTTCGACCAGATCCTGTTGTTGAATCGGGCTGAAATGGCAGAGATCGGCGATCGCTTCTGGGGCTCCTTTTGCCGCAACGGTAAGCTCCCCCGTCAGGGATTCCCAGACACAGGACATGGCCAAGAGATCGGTGGACAGGGGATATTCGCGCAGTAGTTGCCAATCGCTATGCAGGTGTTCAGTCTTGGCTAGGTAATTCCAACCAATTTGCTGCAAAGCTTTTTCCATCGGGTCAAAGGGATCTTTGCGACTCGCTAGAATACCAAACTCGATCAGGGGATGAAGGACTTCTGGCAAGGGTTCGCGCTCGTGGAGCGTCACATCGTACAGATAAGCATTGGAGCCGCTGTAAACCAACAATTGTTTGACGGCCATTTGGTTCAATGTCAGGGTTCCAGTCTTATCGACACAAAGAACGGTGACAGAACCCAGGGTTTCAACCACTGGAATGCGACGGGTTAGTACCTGTTTTTGCGAGAATCGCCACGCTCCCAGAGCCAGAAAGATGGCCAGCACCACCGGAATTTCATTGGGCAAAATTGCCATCGCCAGGGCTAATCCTGCCAAAAAGCCATGCAACCAATCGGCCCGGGTTAATCCATAAATCACGACCACCGCCGCACAAATGGCCAGCGCGATCATCGTCAATTTACCGACAATGCGACGGGTTTCTTTTTGTAAGACCGTGTCTTCCGGTTCAACCGTTTGCAGAGCTTTGCCAATTTTTCCCATTTCAGTGCCGATACCCGTTGCTTGCACCTGGGCAATGCCCTGCCCTTGTACCGCCAGAGTGCCAGAATAGACAGTGGGTAAGTCGTCTCCACCCGGTCTCAAGGTGGCTGAAAGTTTCTCTGGGTCTTCTTCTAGCTGGATGGTGCGTTTCCTGACCGGAACAGACTCTCCGGTTAACAGCGATTCATCAATCGTCAAGTGAGTGGACCACAGCAAAATCGCATCCGCAGGAACGCGATCGCCCTCCTCCACCACGATCAAATCGCCCTGTACCACTTCTCGGCCGGCAATCCGCTGCCGTTCCCCATCTCGAATCACCAAGGCCCGCGGACTGGATAAGTCCCGCAGTGCTTCTAGAGAACGTTCCGTTTTTTGCTCCTGGTAAAGATTGATGCCAATAATAAAAAAGACAAACCCCAACAAAATCAGAGCTTCTTGTGCATCACCCAAAAAGAGGTAGATGACACCACAGGCAATCAGGAGCAAGAAAATCGGCTCTTGGATAATGTCTAGGGCGATGGTTAAAAAAGTACGATGCTGAGTTGAGGGGAGTTCGTTGTAGCCGTGCTGTTTCAAGCGCTCACTAGCTTCTTGACTAGACAACCCGTTAAACTGCCTATTTTGTATAGGTGCAACCATAACAATTACCTAGGTTTTTCACACAGGCTATTCTCGCACATAGAGAGCGGGTAATTGGATCGGGCTTACTTCTGTCTGAGATTAGATCAAATCTTGGAGAAGGTTGTCAGGAAAGCAACGGCGATCGCACCTGCCCAAAGAATAATTAGGGTTGGCTGAAAAAGTTTTTCGTGGGGATAGGGTGTGGCCCCCCGACCCCCCCGACATCGGGGGGGTCGGGGGGCAGGGGGGGTGTGGGGTTTTACCCATTTTCATCTGGTAAATTAGCTAATTTTCAGGGAAAAAGTCCCGGAATTTTCCCCCCGATCCCTCCAAGGGTTGGCACTTTTTGAGGGAAAAAAAGTCTAAAAGTCTTACCCAACAAGGTTTTTAGATTTATTCAGCAACCCCTATTTAACTGTTCGTCGATTTGGTCAAATTTTTGGTTAACATCTTTTTGGAGATTGTCAATTTTCCCCTCAATCCTCGTCAAAACAGCTTCTAGGTAATAGATAAAGGTTTCGTTAGACATGGTATCAACTTCCATTAAATCATATTTTCTCGGTCCGCTATCGGGGACTATTTTAAGACTAAACCAGTTCGAGGTTGTCTGAGAAGATCGTTTTTCTGGGATGACAAAACTTGAAACTGTGACTAATAGCCACGGTTTAATTCTAGGGATTACCTGAAAAAAATACTTTCCAACCAGCTGTAGCGATCGCACTTGCCAAAAGAATAATTAATGTCCAAACCTGATTTTTTTGGGTTCCTTCCACTGATTTTAGGCGATTATCGATGCCCTCAACCTTTTCGGTTAACTTGGCCTGTCCTACCTCTAGCTTATTTAACCTTTCGTCGATTTTGTCAAATTTTTGGTTAAAATCTTTTTGGAGACTTTCAAATTTTTGGTCAACATCTTTTTGGAGATTGTCAATTTTCCCCTCAATCCTAGTCAAAACAGCTTCTAGGGAATAGGTAACGGTTTCGTTAGACATGGTATCAACTCCCATTAGATCATATTTTCTCGGTCCGCTATCGGGGACTATTTTAAGACTAAACCAGTTCACCGCTTTCTTGTAAAGAGTGGAGAGGTTGATAGATTCCCTGCTGATTTAATAATTGGTCATGGCTACCGATCTCGACAATGGGACCATTATCTAAGACGACAATTTGATCAGCTGCTCGAACGGTACTGAGACGATGGGTGATATTTACCCTGTCAGAAGAGGACGACGAGAACTTGGCAACATTCGGCACTGTCTCAAGAACAGGGAATTAGTGCAAGGTGAAGGGGAAAATTGGCACTAGAGCTATGTTCAGAGATTTTCAGCGATAGTTTTAACGTCTGGCGGTTTCCTTTAAAATAATAGACACAATTGCCTTTGTTCAGTTGTCGGTCTTCGGATATAAAAATAAAATAAGAATTGGCTAGGACATATTTTAAAATAGCAATTTTCTGGCTTTAACTGGCATCTTGCTCGTTTTGAGCGATAATTGTCTGGCCAACAGCCACGACTTTAACTATTGCCCTCATCCCCTATAAGTACATAGACAAAATTAATTACACCTATCGAACCACCTCTGGCCTGTTGTCTATCCTAACCAAGAAATGAAAAGAAAAGAGCTTAAAATCGGTCGCCGCTACTCTAGCAAACCCCTGCAAATATTTTTAATTATTGCCTTCATCGTCGCCGCTCCCTTTGCTATTTTTTATCTTATTGCCTTGGCTTATCTCTGGCAAGGCGATCGACTTTTGGCCGCAGGGGAGAAGGAATCGGCTCTGTCTGCTTACCGAACAGTTTTATCTTTTGACGAAAATTCTAGTCAAGCCCATATAAAAATCGCTCAGGTCTTGCAAAGTCAAAAACGCTATTCTGAAGCCTTACAAGCATATAATCGTGCCTTTATCGTTAATAATAAACCACCGATGGAACCCTCCCAAAGTAATCATTTAGTCGCTTTGGGAGATATCTTCGCGCAAGAGCAAAAATGGTCAGAGGCGATCGATGCTTACCAAAAAGCAATTATCATTAAACCAACTTTTAAAGGGCAATTTCAGCTAGGAAAAGCTCTCTATAGTTTACAACGTTGGGATGAAGCGGCGAAAGCTCTGCAAGCAGCGGTTTTTCTCGATCCTAGTCAGGGAAAAGCCTATTTTTATCTGGGAAAGGCCTACAGTGAACAGCAACTCTGGCCAGAGGCCAGTTATGCCTATCAGCAAGCTCTAGAATTGATACCTAATCAGGGTGAAACCTACAAAAAATTAGGAGAAACCCTAGGAAAACAGGGAAAATGGCAGGAAGCAGAGCAAATCTATCGACAGGCTTTAATTTACGCCCCTAAAGATGGGGATATTTATAATTATCTGGGCGAAGCTTTAGCGGAACAGGGAAAACTAGGGGAAGCCATGGCAGTTTTTCAACAGGCGCGCCAAATTAGCCCTAAAAATGCCAAGATTTACGAAAATCTCTGTTATACCTATATCAACAACGGTCAGATCGATGAGGGTCTAAATTGGTGTCGGCAGGCCGTAGAAATTGATCCCAATTTATCAGAAGCTAGATTTATTTTACAGGAAATCCAACGGGGGCGATTAATTCATGACAATCCCGAATTATTAAAAATGCCAGAGATAATTCCCAGTGTTAAGAGTGATCCTCTGGTAAATTTAAAACGCTCAATTGTTAAAATTATCATTCGCGGCCAAAATAAAAATGGCATCGGCACTGGTTGGTTATTAAAACGAGAGCAAGACACAGCTTGGATCGTGACTAATCGCCATGTGGTGACGAATTCCCGTCAAGAAATCGATGCAGAGGCGCGCATTTTTGTCGAGTATTATAGCCAACCCACCCAGGGGAAAATTCGCAAGCGTTCAAAAGCTAAAATTATCCACATTACCCCCCCTAACGACTGGCTCGATTTAGCAGTCTTAGAGGTAAAAAATCCCCCCCCAGACTTGAAACCTTTAGCTTTAGCACCCCTACCAATTGCCGCTAATCAACCAGTAATCTCGATCGGTAATCCTTTTAATCAAAAAGATTGGACTGTCAGCAAAGGCACGGTTAATGATAATAACCAAAAATCCTTAAGTTTGTCCATGTTTGTCGTTTCTGGACAGTCGGGAAGTCCAGTTTTAAACGATAAAAATCAAGTGGTGGGAGTGATTTCCCAAGCGAGTTTATTTTGTGATAATCCCTCCACTCCTAAACCCCTAGAAAATGCCGTTAGATTGGGCTGCGGTTTCGCAATTCCCATTGACAGAGTGCGAGAAAGGTTAAGGGAGTGGGGAACTTTTTCAGTTATCAGTAATCAGTGGATAGTGGATAGTGGATAGTGGATAGTGGATAGTGGATAGTAGTTAGTGGATAGTGATCGATCACTGGTCACTGATAACTGATAACTGATAACTGATAACTGATAACTGATAACTGGTCACTGATAACTGATCACTGATAACTGATAACTGGTCACTGATAACTGATAACTGCTATGCTACTCTAGGCAGAAAACCATTCGATCGAGAACACCGTGGCTAACCAAGAAGCAACTTCCCCCGCTATTCGTACCCCTTTATATGACCTAATTGCCCAACAAACCAGCAAATTTACCCCTTTTGCGGGTTGGGAGATGCCGATACAGTTTAGCGGCTTAAAAATCGAACATAATGCTGTCCGCAATGATGTCGGGATGTTTGACATCTCCCACATGGGCAAATTTATCTTAACTGGAGATAATCTGGTTCAATCTCTCCAAACCCTAGTTCCCTCTAATTTAGCCCGTTTAAGGGCAGGAAAAGCACAGTATAGTGTTTTACTTAACCCAGACGGTGGCATAATCGATGATATTATCTTTTACTACCAAAGCGAAAGCCAGGGCCTGTTAATTGTTAATGCCTCAACCACCGATAAAGATCGAGAATGGATTTTAGGCAATTTAGAGGGTTCGGGGGTCAAATTAAAGGATTTATCCCGAGAAAGGGTCTTAATTGCCCTGCAAGGACCCAAGGCAGCCACAATTTTACAGTCCTTGGTCGGGGAAAAATTAAGCGATTTTGGCCTATTTAATCACTGGGAAAGCCAGCTTTTCGGGGAAAAAGTTTTTATCGCTAGGACCGGTTACACGGGAGAAGATGGTTTTGAAATTATGGCCCCTCCTGAAATCGGGCAGCGACTTTGGACGGAATTCTTAAATTTAGGGGTGACTCCCTGCGGTTTAGGGGCCCGGGATACCCTGCGTTTAGAGGCAGCTTTAGCCCTTTATGGACAGGATATCGACGATAGCACGAGTCCCCTAGAGGCTGGCTTAAATTGGTTGGTTCATCTGCCAGAAAAAGGCGATTTTATCGGTCGCAATGTCCTCGAAAACCAAAAACTTAATGGTGTCAATCGCCTCTTGGTGGGATTGCAGATGTCCGGCAAACATATCGCCCGTCACGATTATCCGGTAGTATTTGCCGGGGAAGCGGTGGGTAAAGTCACCAGTGGCACTTTATCACCAACTTTAAACACAGCGATCGCTTTAGCCTATCTTCCCACACCTTTCGCCTCGATCGGACAGGCGATCGAAGTAGAAATCCGCGGCACCACCTACCCCGCTACCGTCGTTAAAAAACCCTTTTATAAAAGTAAAAAGTAAAAAGGTGATGGGGGTTAGGTGGCTTTTCAGTGAACAGTAATCAGTAATCAGTCAAGAAAAAACGGCAACTGCTAGATAACACTGTCCACTTAAAACTCAAATGTGATAACTGATAACTGATGACTGATAACTGATAACTGAAAATGCAATCCCTAGACTTTACCACCCTCAGTGCCACTTGTGCCGAAATTGCCGCCGCTTGGCTGCCGGCGAGACTAGAACAAGTGTATCAAATTGATCGCCAAACGATCGCCCTCTATTTACGAACCTTCGATCGCAAGGGATGGTTAATTATTTCTTGGCATCCCCAAGGAGCGCGGCTGCATATTGGTGATCCACCGCCAAAAGTTCCTGATACCTTCACTTTCAGCGATCAATTGCGTCATCAACTCAATGGTTTTGCGCTGACAAAACTAGCATTTGTTGCCCCGTGGGAAAGAGTCATCGATCTACAATTTGCCCAACGTCCCGATGATCCGGCTGTGTGGCATTTGTATATAGAAATTATGGGCAAATATAGCAATGTGATTTTAACTGCGGCTGACAATCAAATTGTCACCGTTGCCCATCAAGTCAATGCCACCCAGTCTAGTGTTCGCACCGTACAAACGGGACAAATCTATCAACTACCCCCCGTTTTATTGGCAACAGACCCCAGTTTAGAAGAATCCTTGAGCAGTTGGCAAGCCAGAGTTAGTTTAATCCCTAAAACTATCGAAAAACAGTTAGTTAGTACCTATCGTGGGGTTAGTCCAGTCATCGCTCGATCGCTGTTGCAAAAAGCCAAGATTAACCCGAAATTAAACACGGATCAGTTAGATAATACTGATTGGGAAAAGCTCTTTTCAGCTTGGCAAGAATGGTTAAAAATCCTTGAAAATAGAACTTTTCAACCGGGATGGACAAGCAAAGGTTATACAGTGATCGGTGGGGAAATGCTGGCAGCGGCTAAAGATGTCCAAGAATTATTAAACCGTTATTATAGCGACCAAATTAATCAAGAAAGCTTTCGACAACTACAGCAAAAATTAAATCAAAAAATCACCTATTTACTGACTAAACTGCAAACTAAAGCGGCAGGATTTCAAACAAGACTAGCAGAATCTGCTCATGCTGATCGCTATAAAGAGCAGGGGGATTTATTAATGGCCCATCTGCAGCAAATACAGCAGGGAATGACTAGCATTACTTTGGCAGATTTCCAGACAGGAAAACCTGTAATTATTCCTCTCGATCCCGAAAGAAATCCCGTACAGAATGCCCAATATTTGTATAAACAACATCAGAAATTAAAAAGAGCGCGGTTAGCGGTGGAACCTTTATTAGAGGAAGTGGTTAGTGAAATTAATTATCTCGAACAGGTGCGATCGAGTTTAAGTCAACTAGAAAATTATAGCAGCAGCGAAGATTTAGAGGCATTAGACGAAATACAAGAAGAATTAATTCAACAGAAGTATCTAGAAAGCAATTACCAGCGTAATCGGACGAATAATAAAGAATCCGAACCCATGCGCTTTACTACTCCCTCTGGAGTAGAATTATGGATTGGCAGAAATAACCGTCAAAATGATCGGCTAACTTTTCGTAGCGCCAGCGATTACGATATCTGGTTTCATAGTCAAGAAATCGCTGGTAGTCACGTTTTACTCCGTTTAACCCCCGGTACAGTTCCAGAAGCCGCCGATCTGCAATTTGCCGCCGATTACGCCGCTTATTATAGCCGCGCTCGCCATAGTGAACAGGTTCCCGTCGTCTATACCCGTCCCAAATACGTCTATAAACCCAAGGGCGCCAAGCCCGGTATGGTGGTTTACAAACAGGAAACGGTAATCTGGGGCTGTCCTCAGAGGGTTGAGGATTACCGCAAAAAATAATTTTTTACCAAATTGTTTACTTTTTTTTACACAAAATGGGTATTGTCTGTTACAATTTCTATTATAGAGACGAATGCAGTTCAGGCGCTTGGGAACGCAAGAACTATATTTCCTCGGATTACAACAACAAACAACAGCAAACCAGTGGTAGCAGCCGATAGTCTCGGGAAAGACACAAAAAACCGACTATTCAGGTGATATTAAAGCGACCACTGGTATTTTATCCTCACCTAACCGGTTCTGTCAGTTTCCTCAACTTTCTTTTCGGTTTCCGAGACTTATTGCCCAGTTGAAAGAGGGATAGTTAGCATCCAGCTTTTTGTAAAGAAATTTAAACTTCACGCATAGTTAAGCCTCTTCGGCCTAAATAAACGACTAGAAACAGTTTTTTTCGGGAGGCCGGGTTTATGGATAGCCCATTAGGGACGATGAACTTTCAACAGACAGAGCTATACAAAAGAATTCAGGCATTTGCCTTGGATCGGCCAGATAGTCAATTATCTTTCAGCCAACGATTAGCAAAAGATAACGGCTGGTCCTTAGGCTATACTCAGAGAGCGATCGAGGAATACAAAAAGTTTATATTTCTAGCCGTTGCAGCAGGACATCCGGTCACGCCATCCGACCAAATCGATCAAGTTTGGCATTTACATCTGACCTATACGCGATTGTACTGGCAAGAGTTCTGTCCCAAAATTTTGCAAACCACATTACATCACGAGCCGACTCGTGGGGGTTCATCCGAGCAATTAAAATTTGGCAGTTGGTATAGCAAGACGCTAGAAAGTTACGAACAGTTTTTTGGACATATTCCCCCAATAGATATTTGGCCTAAACCCAAAGACCGATTCGGGCGAGATTTGCATTTTATCCGGATCAATACTCAACAAAGCTGGGTTTTGTCAAAACCTAATTTCACAGTCTCCGTCAAACCACAACTGCGAAAAATAGGCATCTTTACCTTTTTAGCCTTCCTTTCACTGATGATAACTGGCTGTCAGATAATCTCCCAAATTCCTAACCCAATGAATTTTACAGGTCCGGAATTTTTAACCTTCTATATTTCCCTAGGAGTAATGGGAATCGCTTTGGCAGCCTGGCTACGTTTTTCCCTGTGCCTAGTTAGCACTAATACAAAGCAGCAACCTGATTTAAATACTTACGAGATAGCTTTCTTGGCGGGTGGCAATCATCGCCTGATTATGGCCGCAATCACCAGTTTGATAAAACAAGGCTATGTGGAGGTATTAAAAGAAAAATCACCATTTGGAAGAACACAAAGCAAACTGGTGGTGACAGGAAAGATCGATGCTATTGCCGATCCTGTAGAAAAGGCGGTCGCCCAAGATATTTTGGCCACTGATGGGGCAATTAAACAGGTTTTCCAGAAGTCTACAGGAATGAAAGATAGCATTCGTTCCCGCCTAGAACAGCTTGGTTTGTTTCTGAGCGATGCCCAAGCATTGAAAGCGCAAATTTATCCATCATTGATTGTGGTTATTCTTCTAGGAATAGGCTTGTGCAAAATGGCGGTGGGAATTTCTCGCGATAAGCCCGTTGGTTTACTTCTCATCTGTATATTTGGGCTTCTAGTTTTGGGAGCAAGGTTTTTTGTCAAACCACAGCGTCAGCGCAGCCGTTATGGAGAGATCATTTTTAATGATTTAACAAATCGCTTACAACATTTAAAAACAGCCAATAGCAGCGATTCTGAACTTGTACTTGCGGTTGCGTTGTTTGGAGCAACAGTTCTGATGGCGGATATGGCTTTAGCAGACTTGTATCAAATGCTGACTCCCATAGCCGCTGCTAGTAGCGGCAGTGGTGGCGGCAGTGGCGGCAGTGATGGCGGCGGCAGTGGCGGTTGTGGTGGTTGTGGTGGTTGTGGTGGTTGTGGTGGTGGTGGTTGTGGTGGTGGAGGTTGATTGAGTTCAAGGCTATTAACAGCCGCTCGATCGTTCCGTTGAACATTCCCGCCACCGTAGCCCTGTTAATTTTTGCCTTAATCTCCTCCCTGGTTTGATTGCTTAAGTAGGGTTGGCTTAATAAGCTAAAACGCATCTTAGATGCGTTTTAGCTTACAAGTAGTCGTGCAAAATTAATTTCCCTGCAGCCAGAACTATAACCTAATTATCCACTGGTTAAGCGTCAAAACATCTAGGCTTTTCCTTGATCCCAGTAATGTAAACTTTAATTAAGAAAAAGACTTCTAGCCCCGATCCGATGTTATATTAATAATTGAAGCTAAAGAAAAAAGCTTCCCTGACAGATCAACTGGCAAGGTTATAAGGTCAAGTTCACAAAGGAGTAAACCCTGTTAAAGTTACATTCTGTCTCGATGACGACGATAACAGCGATCGACCTGAACGCTCATATTTCCTAGAGTAGAGAACAAGGGAGTTAGGCAATTGGAACTAGGGTTCAGTGCTTCTCCAACCAGTCTCAAGTTGTGAGGGGAAATACCTGAGAATCGGTAAACTGATCGCTGTTATTGTTTGTCAACACAAGTAATTGATAATTGCAGTCGTTCTCCTTTGGTGAGATAATAGAAAGTCTTCTGTTCAAAAGGATATCGATAGGATGCGACTCTCTCAACAGCTTTTTGTCACCCTCCGGGAAGATCCGGCCGAGGCGGAAATCCCCAGTCATAAATGCTTGGTCCGTGCCGGTTACATTCGTCGTATCGGCAGCGGCATTTACGCCTATTTACCCCTGATGTGGCGGGTTTTACAGAAAGTCTCCCAGATAGTCCGGGAAGAAATGAATAAAGCCGGCGCCCAAGAATGTTTACTTCCCCAACTGCAACCGGCGGAACTCTGGCAAGAATCAGGCCGTTGGGACACCTACACAAAAGCAGAAGGGATTATGTTTGCCCTGACGGACCGGCAAAACCGGGAGTTAGGATTAGGACCGACTCACGAAGAAGTAATTACTGCCGTCGCTCGTGATTTAATTCGTTCCTATCGACAATTACCGGTTAATTTATATCAGATTCAAACTAAATTTCGCGATGAAATTCGCCCTCGTTTTGGTTTAATGCGGGGACGGGAATTTATTATGAAAGATGCCTATTCTTTCAATCTCGACGAGGAATGTTTAAAGAAAACCTATCAAGCGATGGATATAGCTTACCGCAATATTTTCCGCCGTTGTGGGTTAGCTTTTCGGGCAGTAGAAGCCGATTCTGGAGCGATTGGCGGTTCCGCATCCCAAGAATTTATGGTCTTAGCTGATGCCGGAGAAGATGAGGTTTTATTTACTGCCGATGAAAAGTATGCGGCTAATGTGGAAAAAGCCGTTTCTTTACCAGCAGATAAAGTGGCTTCTCCCTTTAAAAAGTTGGCTAAAAAAGAGACTCCTAACACCAACACGATCGAAAGTTTAGCTAAATTTCTCGATTGTTCTGCCACTGCTATCGTCAAAAATGTTCTCTACGAAGTGGTTTATGATAGCGGTATAACTGTTTTAGTTTTACTGCATATTCGCGGTGATCAAGAGGTTAACGAAGTTAAACTACAAAATGAATTAGTTAGACAGGCGGGCCGTTACAATGCTAAAACAATTTTGGCTTTAAAAATACCCGATGCTGCCGCTCAACAGCAATGGGCAACTAAACCCTTACCTTTGGGTTATATTGCTCCCGACTTAGAAGATAATTTGCTCAAAAAAGCCAGCGATATCGCTCCTAAGTTTTTACGCATAGCAGACAACACGGTGACAGACTTAGAAAACTTTATCACTGGTGCTAATGAAACCGGGTTTCATGTAGTGGGAGCCAATTGGGGTAAAGATTTTATCTTACCGGAATTAATCGTCGATCTACGCAAAGCCCGGGTAGGCGATCGAGCTATTCACGATCCCAATCAAACCTTGCAAAGTGCTAGAGGAATTGAAGTCGGTCATATCTTCCAATTGGGATATAAATATTCTCAAGCCATGAATGCTTTTTATACTAATGAAGCGGGAGAATCTACCCCCATTTGTATGGGTTGTTATGGTATAGGAGTATCGCGTTTAGCCCAGGCAGCCGTAGAACAATCCTACGATAAAGATGGCATTATTTGGCCCGTAGCTATTGCCCCCTATCAAGCGATTGTGGTTATTCCTAATTTAGCCGATGCCGAGCAGGTAAAAACCGCCGAAAGTTTATACAATGAGTTAAATCAAGCGGGCATTGAAACCCTTTTAGATGACCGGGATGAACGTGCAGGAGTTAAGTTCAAAGATGCGGATTTAATTGGGATTCCCTATCGCATTGTCACGGGTAAATCTCTCAAATCGGGTAAGGTGGAATTAGTCGAAAGAGCCAGTAAAAAAGCGTCAGAAGTGGCAATTAATGAGGTAGTTTCCTATTTGAAAACTGCTATTTCAAAGGTAAAAGCTTCTGATTGAGTGATTAAATATACAGATAATTTTGCTTGTTTATGGTCTGATGAGCGAAGATGACTGGTTGAAGGCATCAAAAACTGTTGCCCGGTTTTTGGCATAAGTTGCTGTTTGCTTCGTTTTCTCTTTAATTCTATCAGCTAATTTCAAAAGATTGACTCTGTAATTCTGGCCTGCTCAAAAGCTTGGCGATGATCTAATCCCTCCTCTTGCCGCAATAAGGAATCAGTGATCGTATTTTTTTAGGAACGTAGAATATCGGACAAAATATCTACAATTAAGACTGGTAATTAGGGCAAAGATAATGTGTTGATAGCTTCCAATTTGATTGGTTAGGCAATAAGCAGGGCGAACTTTACTGGAAGATAAATCGTCCCAGGTAAAATTAAAACGATTTTACCCTTCATTGCTTACCGGTTGTCCATCGTTTAGAGTATAAATATCTTCTTCGGGATCATGCAGAAAAGCAAAGCTAGGGTTATGGGAAACGCTATCTAGCCAGTTTTTTTCCTTCAGTTCATCCTCCGACATCAAAAGAATGACGCGCACAAACCGATCTTTTTCTTGGGGAATAGGATGATCAAGTTGAATTTGCCCTTGGGTGTTGAGGATACCAGTGGTTTCAATCGCACCCATAGCAAAGTCTAAAGGGAGGTATTTGATTCTAACATTAAAAATTATCAAAAGTGGAAGTAGCTTTAGCGATCGCAGTTTTAAAGTTTAATTAACAAGAAGATAGCGATCGCACTAGATAAAAGAGTTTCGGCTCTTCGGTTTAATTTTTGTCAATTGTTTTTGATCTAGAGCGAACTAATCAATTAAGTCTCTTGCCAGATAAGGATTTAGTCGATTTATGCTCCCCTATCGAACCATACCAAGTAACGAAGAGCCAGAGTTTCTAACGCGATCCCCAAAGGTTTAAGGATGCGAGGGATTGATGTTACAATGTCTTCAGAGAAAGAGCTAATAGGGGCTTCTGATCAGGAATAGTTAGCTTATGCTTTATTGCAAAGCCGAGTTATTTTCACTTTCGATGATGGTGATCGCTGATGCTTCTACGCGCTGTGCTAACATCTCCAATATTATAGGTGTTTTTGCTTTATGAAAAATCAGTTATTAAAATTAGCTTTTGAAGTAGAAATTGAAGAAGGGGAGCAACTCAATCTTCCCAGTTCTATTGTGCAAGGAATTGGTAAAGGGAAGTGGGTGATTACTATTCAGCCCAAAACCTTAGTTAGCGATCACCTTCATTCTTCTTTTTTGAATAGTTATGCCCCAGAAGACGAAGGTTTATATGACGATTATTAAAGGAGGTGAGTTCTGGGTTGCCAATGTATTAAACCTCAATTTTAGATGAGCGCCGTTTACAAGGCTAAAGCGATCGCAGTTTTAAAGTTTAATTAATAAGCAGAGGGCGATCGCCCTAGATGAAGGTGTTTATAAGGCGATCGCCCTAAATACCACCTCTTAGCTCTTCCACATCATTTAACGTCAGAGGTGCTTGGGAACTGTGGCGAACATACAACACATAAACGATATCATCTCGAATGGCAAAAAGCACTCGATACACATTTTTTGCTTTTCCATAGAGAAGTTGGCGTACTTCTTCGGGAAAAATTTCATGTTCTACGGCCAATGCACAACGCTGAGGTTTCTCTTGGAGAGTTGCTATCGTATTCATTAATTCTCGAAACCAACGATCAGCAAATTCAGGATTACGCTCTCGATACCAGCGATAGGCTTGTTCAATCTGAGCTTCTGCAATTGGGGTAATTTCAACCTGAAATGTCATATTTTTGTTGCATTTCCTGAACGAAATCTTCAATCGGGCGAGTTTGACCCGCGTTTAGTTCCTCAAAGCCTTGCTGAATCCCCTTGATTGTTTCCAATTGTTCTAATAGTTGGCGTAGTTTGGCAGAATTAATTTTGTCAGGATCGAGAAAGGTGACGAGAACCTGGGTGCGATCACCCACACATTGCGGTGGTTCGGTGAAGCGGATTTGTCCATCCTGATAAATGCCTTCGATGGTTTTTAGCATGGGTTGCTGTTTGGTTGGTTTCCTCTTCAATTTTAGCAGCTAATTGTTAGTAACGGTAGGATGTGTTAGCGTAGCGTATCGCAATTTGGATTTAAGTGTTTTGAAAAGGGGCTCTTCTGGTTTCTGTGTGGAAACGAGGTCTATACTGATAGAATATCCGCAAAATAGTCCTAAAAGTCTTGCCCAGTAACCATTTCACGATTCCATCAGCAAAAATTATCACACAAAGTCGAGAAGAGCTTTAAGGGAATGGGTTAAAAGTTGTGGTCACTAAAAATCATTTAGAGTAACACGCCGATCGCCGCTTCATTTCTCCCTAATTTACTTAAACTTATGCAGATGCTTTCAGGGGGACGAGGGGGAGTTGATTGATAATAAATTCACCGAGTTGCACTTTTTTGCTGGCATTATCAATGTCTAAACCGACTAGGTTCCCTAATTCATCGTAATCGGCAACGACTCCTTCTGAAATTTCTTGGCTATCAACACTGGATTTGTCTGCAAGGTGGATATAAAGGGAGTCTGTTTCTGGGTAGTAGTTAATCTTCATGGTTTAAAGCTCCGGTCTGGAAAGGCGTTGTGGATAGTCAGCTTATCTTCTAGAGTAATGACTCTCAGGTATCGATCGCCAAATTCTTTTATCTGCGCCCAAAAGCGAAAACGATTATCTTCTTGAGGTTCACAGCGAATAGGGTTTTCGATAACGTAAATACACCATTCTTTTTTGAGGTAAGGGCGTTTTGTTAAAACATCATTTTCAAAAAGGGAAGTGGGTGATCACCATTCAGCCCAAAACGTTGGTTAGCGATCGCCTTCATTCTTCATTCCTGAATAGTTATGCCCCAGAAGACGAAGGTTTATATGACGATTATTAAAGGCGGAGCCAATCTTTCAGCCCGTTTTCAATTAATTTCATCTGTGATTCCGATAGCATTCCAAGCTTTTTCACAAAATAGGGTGGAGGAACGGTTACAAAACCCTGAAGTAGGAAGGCACCTTTTCTTTTCAGAAAGGGAAGGTCGATCTGAATCTCATATTGGGAGCCTCTGATACTAGTTGTATGAGGAATCACACCAATCAAAGCTCGATCCTCATCTCCATAAGGTTCACTCACAACAAGAGCGGGGCGTACTTTTGCTGCTATCCCAAAATCAATCAACCAAACTTCGCTACGAACTGGCTTCGGATTCCCCATCTGCTTCCTCCTCTGCATCTAGACGAGCAAACGATTGAGCGGCAAAAAGAACTGCATCATCATTACTCCAATCACCATAGTCTCCAGTCGGACTCAGGCTGGCTGAAAGGAACTCAGATTTTTCTCTAGCTGAAAGTTTTTTGAACTGTCTAAGAAGTGTTACAACGGCTTCACTCATGGCTTCAACTGATCGCTTGTAGATTACTTTCTATCCATTAGGTTAGCACAGCGATCGCTCTTTCAAAAACCAAAACAATCGCGGTTTTAACGTTTAATTAACCAGAAGCGGGTGATCGCACTGGATGAAGGTGTTTCTAAGGCGATCGCCCACACCTTGCGGTAGTTCGGTGAAGCGGATTTGTCCATCCTGATAAATGCCTTCGATGGTTTTTAGCATGGTTTGCTGTTTGGTTGGTTTCCTTTTTAATTTTAACGGCTAATTTCAACGGACTGGCTCTGTAATTCCTGTCTGCTCAAAAGCTTGGCGATGATACAAGTATTCCTGATGCCGCAATAAAAGGCGCGTTAAGTAACACATCCGACACGAGCAGTGATCGCATTTTTAAGAAAAATGCTACAATCCATAGAAATAAATTAAATTAACGATTATGTCATCTTTAGTTTTTACACAACACATTGAAGTAACACCTGGTGTTTGTGGGGGCAAACCTCGTATTGCGGGTCACCGTATTAAAGTACGAGATATTGTCATCTGGCATGAAAAAATGGCAATGTCTCCTGATGAAATTGTTTATAATTACCCAACAATTACTTTAGCTGATGTTTATGCGGCTTTAGCGTATTACCATGATCATCGAGAAGAAATTCGCCAAGATATTGAAGCCAGCGAAAATTTTGCTAAACAGTTACAAGGGGATCAGCCTTCTTTGGTCGAAAAAATTTTAAAGGGGAATAATGGCCAATAAGCTGAAGTTTCATCTTGATGAAAGTGTCTCTAATGCGATCGCCAAAGGTTTAAGGATGAGAGGGATTGATATTACAACGTCTCCTGAAGAGGGATTAATTGGGGCTTCTGATAAAGAGCAATTAGCTTATGCTTTGTCGCAAGGCCGAGTTGTTTTCACTTTTGATGATGATTTTCTGGTTTTGTCTTCAATGGGATTGGAACATTGTGGTATTATTTATTCGCGTCAAGGTCAATCTATCGGAAAGATTATTAGCAATTTAGTTTTGATTTGGGAATGTTTAGACCCTGATTATATGTATAGAAATGTTGAGTTTTTATAAAAATCACAATTAAGAGAAAAAGGGCATATTGGGTAAGGCAGTTTACGGGATTGAATCTTTATGTTGTGATGATACCCATGACAATCCAGGCCGGTATGGGTTAGGTTTAAAACCGCAGGATTTGCTGTTTTCTAGGGTTTATCGGTTTATCAGGGGCTTTATCTGACCGATTGGGGAATGATAGAAATTCCCATTATTCCTGACGATATTGACGATGAGTAACGGTAGGAGGGGTTAGGGTAGCGTAACGCATATAAAACACAAAAGGCGCGTTAAGAAACGCACCCTACAAGATCGGCGATCGCACTGTTGGGTTGGTTTCCTTTTTAATTTTATCAGCTAATTTCAACGGGCTGGATATGCCATTAATTCGAGATGAATGAGATTATGCTTTACACGGTGATTATATTCGTTATTATCCTATGCGGTAGGGGTTTGATTTAAAATCCCAAGATCGCCCTGTTTTTTGGTATCTATTGGTTGATTGTTGAAGGTTTTTATCGCTCTGATTTGGGTACGATAACAATTCCTGACGGTATAGGCAATGAATAATGCAGGAGATGTTAGCGCAATGTAAGGCATTGCTATTTAGATTAAAGTGTTTTGAAAAGGTAAAAGGTGCGTTCCACGCACCCAATTAAGAACGGTGATCGTGTTCGGAACAACAATTTAAGAAAGGATGACTTTGTTACGCTCATTGCGAGCTTGCTCTAAATAAAACTCCATGTCGTTGATAATTGTCATTAAGGTATCCGCCGTAACCGCCTGATTGTTCAAATCTCGAAGTGTTGTCGCGAAACTAAAGAATGCTGTGGACAGCTTAGTGGCTTCCGTAGCAAGCGTTGTCATGGACGTTCCCGCCGTTCCAATTGTGTCTAGCTGTGATAGCGTCGCGTTCTGCGCCCGCAGACGTTCTTGAAAGGCTTCTACCACAATGCGCTGCGTCGTTGCCGCCTTGCCGACTTCATCGCGCATTTGGGTGAGTTGCTCGAATTTAATGACCTTGTCAACAGCCGTCAATATTTTCTGAATTTGCTTTACGGCTTGCTCGATTGACTTCTTCGCGACTGCAACCTCTGGAGCAGCGGCATCGCCCGGGCCAGCATCAAGAAGGCTCGACAGTTCCTCTTCATCTGGCAAGAGTCCAACAAGCTCTTCGGTCGGCCCACCCCGCGCTTCATCAACGGCTGCAGCTAGGGTATCATAGCGCTCTTTGAGGGTTTTGAGACGAGCGGACTCACGATCAACGTCTTGCTTTAGGCGTTCATGGTTTGCTGTCTCGGTGGCTATGGCATCCTTAAGTCGCACCTCGGTTTCTTTCCCAACTGTTGAGAGGCGATCAGCAGAGTCAGAAAGCTTAGTCGCAGCATTGTTAAAGTCTGTGAGGGTGGATGAGACTGCATTACTCAGCCTGCCTTGCAACTGTGCCCGTGCGGTGTTAGCTTGCTCAGTAGAAATACTGCCCGTGCGTTGGGCTTCGTCAATCTCACCAATTTTTTGTAGAAGCAGTTGGACTACCTTCATGTTGTTCAACGAGGTTGGCAGCGAGGCAAGAGCGTTGCTGATCTCTTGATTAAGGTCGTCTGCTACAGTGGCGGCGAGCTTAAGGCGATCGGTAAAGTAGGAATATGCTCCATCGCTCATCGCAGGAACGCTTCGCTTAATAGTTTGGACAGACTGTGCCACAGACTCAAAATTCGGGATACTAGCTTTAGAATTGGAAAACTGCATAGTGCTCATGATGACCTTATCCTATGTTTGAAAAGTGTTTGGAAAGCGTGGCTTGTACGCGGAAATATATCGAGGTGAGCTTTCACTAGGAATCGTAGGTTTTTTTGAACTCCTCATAAGCCTTGTCAAAGACTTTCCCAAGATCGGTGCTCATGTCACCCACTTCCTTCCACGGGTTGACAATGCCTTCAAGGTCAGTAACAAAGGTCAGCAACATATCGCTGTCCTTGACTTGATTCCACTTATAAACCGATTGCTCAATTCTTGCGATGATGTCAGTCCACAAGAAGTCGAGGTGCTCTAGGGACTGCTGAGCATCTAGGAGACGCATTCCAATATCTGTAAATTGGGTTGCAAACTGATTGAGTATGCCCTGTACCTGCTGTTTCCGCTTGAGATCGTTGGACTTGTCATCCTTTTGCTGGATTTTTGAGTTCATCTCGTTCCGAGCCGCCTCGGCCTTAGCGCCAAAAATGCCGCCTGTAATGGCGAGACCAATAATTCCGCCTGCGGCACCAGTGAATGCAAGCCCGACATACTTGTCGTAGTCTTTCTTCAGTTGATCGATCTCCTTTTCAAGGCTATCAATACTGTCTTGGAGTTCTTTGATCTGACCATCCAAATTGGCTTTCTTAGCCCGCTCTTTCTTGTCTACGATCGCTGGCTCAAGACCATTCACTGTTCTGTTGTCCGATAGGGTGCCACCAGAGATCTCGGTTTTGTAGTCACGCACTGCCATAAGCACCTTGAGCGTCCGTTGCTGCTGGTCGGCGCAGGTTGCCTTTAACCTTTTGATGACTTCTGGCAACGCCTTTTGAATTTTAGCGTCCTTGTCACTAGAAATTGGGATTATTACAGTCGGGTCGTTGATGGTTTGCATCTGCTCAATGATATCCATCTTGTTGATGGTATTGATGACTTGGCCACCAATTCTAACGATGTCATCCGATGCGACTTTGAGGCTAGAAGCCTGCTCCTTCACCAGGCCCTCGACTGGTGTCCAGCGGTTAGCATGGTCAGTGATCTTTTGGTACAAATCGATGATTTCGTTAGGCTCAAGTCCAGGGATGCCTGTGCTGTTGCTGCCGATGTCTTTCGTGAACTGTTCGAGGCTCTGCGGTAGCTTCCTGGCAGCGCGGACATACAGCAAGATTTTGATTAGGTCGTCGGCAGTAAAGATGCCAGCTGCGCGACCGTCCTGAGTTTGACTGCCTGTGAGCAACTGCAACATCACGACTGGAAGCTGTCCAGCTTGAATAGATTTAGACTCAATGGGTACGGAACTGTCAACAACCATTTTAATTTTCTCCCAAATTATCAGAATTAAGTCGAACTTAAAGAGCAGTCTATTTTATCTCAACACCCAACGCAACCGAAGTTTAGGAACTTAAGGAAAAAGTTAGTAAAATTCCCCCAATCCCTTATCCAGCCCAACTTCCAGCCACTTCACCCTCTCAGAAAAGTCCTTAACTTGGGAAAAATTCCCAACTTTACCAACTTAAGCCCAAGCCTTGTCAAAATATCCTGACAATCTCCCCCCTCTCCCAACCCCAAACTTCTACTTCATACCCAAAACCACAAAAACCGAGATAGAAATATCCCACTTTTGTCATCTCGACAGGCTAGAGAGCTTACGCCACAGTAAAAATGGGTAGCGCATCTTGCCAGAGCAAACTTAGGATGATCCCACCGCGACACACCTATAATGAAAAAAAGCCAAGCCTTAACGACCCTGAAATTAACTTTAAAACCCGAACACTAAAAGCTGATCGAAGCCAAACTAGATACAGGGCGTTATGCCAATCCAGATGAAATCATTGCCGAAGCCTTGCAATTACTGAGTAAATGCGATCGCTATCAACAATGGGCAATCGAGTTTGATCCCCCTAAATCCCCCGTTCGGCTGAGCTCACGGCCGAAGCCTTAAAAAAGGGGACTTTCTTGAAGAGGCGAAGGAATTGATGGAGAAACCGCGATACAATCAGCGATCGCCCGATAAATCTCTATAATATTCTATAATATCGAGTATTCCCCCATCCCAAACCAGCCATGACAGCCAAAGAACAACTCCTACAGGAAATCGAAACCGCCTCCGATGAAACCATTGACCAACTCCTCAACTTCCTCCATCAAACCCAAACCACCAAACCGAAACAACCCTTTTGGCAATTTATCGAAGAACTCACCGCCGATATTCCCCCAGAAGTCTTAGAAACCCTACCCACCGATGGAGCCGAACAACACGATCATTATCTTTATGGCACACCAAAACAATAACAATGAAACTCATCTTTGCTGATACTTTTTATTGGATTGCCTTGATTAATCCCAGGGATAACTGGCACTTTATTGCCTTAAATTATGCCCAAAAATATACAGATGATTATCTAATAACTACCGATGGCATTGTAGATGAAACACTCAATTATTTTGCAACTAAAGGTGCGATTATGCGTCGAAAAGCTCTTGCGACCTACTTTCAAATCCGTCAAGAGCCGAACATGGAAATTATTTCTTATACGCCTCAACTCAGACAAGCTGGAATTCAACTATTTGATGAACGTCCTGATAAGGGCTATAGCCTGACAGACTGCATTTCTATGATTGTGATGAAACAAAGGAGAATTGCAGAAGTATTAACCCATGACAAACACTTCACCCAAGAAAACTTTCGGATTTTGTTCCAAGATTCTAATTTTAATAATCTTACTTAGAATTTGATTGCTTAGAGCAGTATTTCATTATTGATCTCCACAGAATCGGGCATCGTCGGGAAATTTATGAGGCATAGCGGCGATCGCCTAACCCTAACTTTCAAGAACAATATAGACTCTTTTCTGCCGAACCTCTTAAATTCAGACTAAACTAGACTATCACTGCAATATCATAGACTTAGTTAAGAAAATTGTTAGAGAACCTTAACCATGCTCAAACATTATGACGTGACCATCGAAGGCGATCATATCCAATGGCTAGGGGAAAAGCCCAAAGCACAGACCCTCCGCGCCATCCTTATCATTGAAGAAGAACCATCTCCCTCGACCCAAACAAAACGCACAATCCCGACTCATTTGATCGGTAAAGGCAAAACCTTAGGGGATATTGTCAGTCCTATCGTGGATCAAGAAGATTGGGAATGTAAAACTTCTGCCCCTTCCCCACTAAACAACAAACCGATTTGGGAAATCGCCGATGAAATAATCGCCACCATCCCTGAAGAATCCTTTGACCAGATCCCCACCGATGCGGCGGCCAACTTGGATTACTATCTTTATGGCAATTCTCCTCAAGAATAATGCAGACCCTCTTCGCCGACACATTTTATTGGGTTGCCTTGATTCATGCTAAAGATCAATGGCATAGACAAGTGCGAGCTTTTAGTACGTTAATTCAAGATTATTCTTTAATTACAACCGATTTAGTCTTGGTGGAATATCTCAACTTTTTTGCCAAATTTGATCAACCCATGAAACAAGGTGTCGTCAATTTCTATCGCCAAATCCGAACCTCTCCAAATCTGCAAATTATTAGCGTTGATTCCTATTTAATTCAATCAGGTGTAGAACTTTATGCCAACCGTCTAGATAAAGGCTATAGCCTCACAGATTGCATCTCTATGATTGTAATGAAACAAAGAGGCATTATAGAAGTCTTAACCCATGACAAACACTTCACCCAAGAGAACTTTCGGATTTTGTTCCAAGATTCTAATTTTAATAATCTTACTTAGAATTTGATTGCTTAGAGCAGTATTTCATTATTGATCTCCACAAAATCGGGCATCGTCAGGAAATTTATCAAGCATAACGGCGAGCGCCTAACCCTGACTTTTAAGAAGAATATAGACCCTTTTCTGCCGAAACTCCTAATTCGGGTTGGCTGAAAGAAGCTACAACCTTTATTGGAAAAGGCTTTTAGCTAGATTGAGAGTCGCTCAGGTGCCCCTGAATCTGCTAAAATTACTCAAAACCCTTGCATCT
>VYLR01000079.1_pt1 | contig 35953 bp, 22 predicted proteins | sample 5114291 | NCBI WGS metagenome assembly VYLR01 (sample SAMN12291774, study PRJNA351875) | freshwater metagenome | isolation source: freshwater lake | place: USA: Michigan, Lansing Lake | collected 2013-08-14 | reverse complement strand
GTCTCCATCGCTGGTAATTACTAGGCTACTAATTCCTAAGTCAATTCCGATGGCTTTATCTGTTACTGGTAATGGCTTAATTGTTGGGTCATCAAATCTAATTGAAATATGCCAGCGTCCAGAAGGATGTAATCTGACTGTTACTGTGCTTGGTTCACAGCTTTCTGGTATTTGTCTTGACCATCGAATAGGTAAAGGTTCTGTGCATTTAGCTAAATAGATTTGTCTGTCTTTAAATTTAAAAGCAGACTTAGTAAATTCGGCACTTCCTCCCTGATGTTTTTTCTTAAAGTTAGGATACTTAGTACGACCAGCAAAGAAGTTAGTGAAAGCTGTTTGTAAATGTCTTAACCCTTGTTGTCAAGGTACACAGCTTACTTCATTGAGAAAGTTTAATTCTTCTTGTTTTTTCCAATCGGTCAACATTGAAGAAGTTTGAGCGTAGCCTACTCTTTCTTGCTTTTCGTACCAAGCTTGTGTTCGTTCGTGGAGAGCTTTGTTGTCAACTAATCTTACACAGCCCAATGTGCGCCGCAATAGCGACTCTTGTTCTGGTGTTGGGTAAAATCGAAACGAATAGGCTTTTTCCATACCTCACATTCTAGCATATATCGTGTAAATGCGCTAATATTTAACAGTAAAGCCGTCGTAGAACGACGGGGTTTCAGACCCAAATTTTCGATGATAATCCTTCTTTAGCAGTAACGGGATTTTTTCTTGCCCAAGAACAACTGTATCCACCCTCTTGCTGGATATCGTCTCCTTGAGCTTGTACCCTCCCACGATAAGGTTCTGACGAACTCGACATATTAAATGTTCAAATTTATTCATTTAAGACAATTATATAGGGTTTGCTGAAAAAGCTTTTCCTGGGGGCAGGGTGTGGGGTGTGGGGTGTGGGGTGTGGTGTGGGGTTTTATCGATTTTCAGGTGGTCAACTACCTAATTTTCAGGGAAAAAGTCCCAGAATTTTACCCCCGATCCCCGCAATGGCTGGCACTTTTTGAGGGGAAAAAAGTCTAAAAGTCTTATCCAACAAGGTTTTTAGATTTATTCAGCAAGCCCTATATAGTAATTATCAGCAAAAATGTCAAAAAAAGCCCAAATACTTGATTAGAATCAATTATCGAAAGTTTAGCTATAAAATTATGTAGGGCTTGCTGAATAAATGTGAAATGTAGGCAAAGTAAGGGTGCGTCTTCATCGGCCCGCGTCCTGTAGGGGCGAAGCATTCGGGCAATAACCTATCGGTGAAACCGTAGATTTTCTATCCGAATGCTTCGCCCGTACTTTTTCAGCAAGCCCTATGTAGAATGCTTTCGACGACGTACTGGGAAATTACCTGACAAAAAAAGTTGATAGAACCAAAACGGTCTATCAACTCTTAAAGTTATCCATTCAAGAACTAAAAATTAACGTTCTTGAAAGACAATTTTTTTGTCCAAGGAAGGACGGTTATTCGACTTAGAGGGGTACTTACTACCACCACCGCGGGGAGTTTTATTAATCACCGGTTTACTGCTCGTCGCTGCGGGAACTTCCCAATCGGTTTTCATCCACTGGGGACAATTTTGATCGTAGATCATTTGCAGGGCAGCCGCTGCGATCGCTTGGGGATCGTATTCTTCACTTAAATCCCGCACTAAAGGCAAGAAAGAAGCCATCCGTTCCCCCGATAAAGCCTCTTTTAGCTGATTTTGCAGCTTGGCCAGGCGTTTTGCTTCTACTTCGGTGCGACTAGGAATGGGACTAGATTCCAGACGTTGACGCAAACGCTGTTCAATCTGACGTAATAAACGCCGATCGATCGGTTCTACTAAGGATATAGCAGTTCCCGTTTTACCGGCGCGGCCGGTGCGGCCAATGCGGTGAATATAGGTTTCGGCATTATCTGGCAGATCATAGTTAATAACGTGGCTGAGATTTTCCACATCTAGACCGCGGGCCGCGATATCCGTGGCTACCACTAATTTAATTTTGCCCTCGCGGAAACGTTGCACCAGTCGTTCCCGTTGCACTTGGCTTAAGTTACCGTGGTATTCATCCACCGTTTGCCCCGCTTCTTGCAGTTTGCTGGTTAATTCGGCCGCGGTTTGCTTGGTGCGGACGAAAATAATCGCCGATTCTAGGGGTTCGATCTCTAACAGGGGTTGCAGGACTTTTAATTTCGTCCAACCGCGAGGGATCAGATAAATTTTCTGCTCGATCTTAGCAGGAGCGGCCTGGGGTTGAGAAACCGTCACAGAAACGGGAGATTTCAAGAAATTAGCGATTAAATCGCGGATTTCCCGGGGCATAGTGGCCGAGAAACAGGCGGTTTGACGGGTGGAGGGGGATGCTTGCAGAATCTTCTTAACATCATCGATAAAACCCATACTGAGCATTTCGTCCGCTTCATCGAGGACTACCCAGTTTAAGGATTCGAGATGGAGTTTTTTGCGATCGAGCAGATCGATTACCCGGCCGGGAGTCCCGACCACAATCTGGACACCTTTTTCCAGACTGCGGATCTGACGTTCCATGGATTGACCACCACAGACTGTCAGGATAAAGAGACGACGATCATCAGAGAAATCTTTGATGGCGCTGGCTACCTGTTGGGCTAATTCCCGGGTGGGGGTGAGGATTAAAGCTTGAACGTTAGGATTTTTGGTGTCCATGCGTTCCAGTAAAGGCAGGGAATAGGCGGCGGTTTTGCCGGTTCCCGTTTGTGACATTCCTACCATGTCATGCCCTTCTAGAAGGAGAGGGATGGCTTTGGTTTGAATTTCCGTGGGGGTGGTGAATCCAAGCGTTTCTAGGTGTTGAAGACGGCTATCGGATAAACCTAAATTGTTGAAACCAGTGGTCATAGGGATTGTTTTGTGGGAATTAAATAAGAAAAATGGAAAAATTAGACTATTTCGCCGTAGAGATCGTAGGTATCGGCCGCAGTGATTCGGACCTGTACGATCGCACCTAGAATCGCCTCCCCTGTCACATAAACCAAGCCATCTACTTCTGGGGAAAAACGAGCGGAACGCCCGATTAATTCGCCTGTTTCTGGGTTTTCCTGTTCGATGAGAACATCGACAGTTTGACCGATATAAGCTTGATTTTTGCGCTCCGAGATTGGTTGCTGAGTTAACATCAACCTTTCGCGGCGTTCGTCCATAATTGCCTGTGGCACTGGATTGGGCAGGCCAAAAGCGGCTGTACCTTCTTCGGCGGAGAAGGTAAACACCCCGACGTGATCGAACTCATGACGCTTGACAAATTCCAGCAGATGGCTGAAATGTTCCTCGGTTTCTCCGGGGAAACCGACGATAAAAGTCGTTCGTAAAACCGCGTTCGGGATAGCTTGCTTGATCCGCTCGATAATGCCATCGTTGACTCGTCCTTGCCAGGGACGGTTCATCGCCCGCAGGATGTCGGGATGGGAATGTTGTAGCGGCAAGTCTAGATAGGGTAAAACATTCGGGCTCTCTCGGATCGCCTCGATAACCTTTGGCGTTAACCCGGTCGGGTAAGCGTAGTGAACGCGAATCCAAGGTATATCGACTTCTCCCAGCGCTCGCAAGAGTTCCGCTAATTTGGGTTCGCCATATAAGTCTAACCCATAATTGGTGGTTATTTGCGAAATGAGAATTAATTCTTGCACCCCTTGGCTGGCCAATTGTCGCGCTTCGGCCACAATTGACTCGATCGATCTCGATCGCTGATCACCGCGCAGGTGGGGAATAATACAGAAAGCACAGCGATAATCGCAGCCTTCGGCCACCCGCAGATAGGCGACTCCTTCGGTAGTGGTGCGATAACGGGGTAGATTTTCATCAGCGATAAAAGTGGGATCGGCGCTGACTTCCTTGACTCGTTCTCCCGTCTCTACCCGTTCCACGATCTCGACGATTTTCTGATAATCTCCCGTGCCAACAATGGCCACGGCTTCCGGCAATTCCGTCAGGAGTTCATCTTGGAAATGTTGGGCCATACAGCCGGAGATAATAATTTTTTTATTAGCTTCCGCCAGTTCCACGAGGGTGCGAACGGATTCTTCTCTAGCTGCTTGAATGAAACTACAGGTATTAACGATAACGTAATCGGCCAACTCCTCGTCATTATCTACGGGATAGCCAGCCTTGGCCAGCAGTCCTAACATATGCTCGGAGTCGATCCGGTTTTTCTCACAGCCTAGGTGTGAGATGGCGATGGTTGGCTTATTGCCCATGCGATCGAGTATCAACCAAATCTTAAACTTCTCTTTTAATGTTAAGACATTGTGAACTACTCTCAACGGATTTGAGAGCTTCCTGCTTCAATGGGATGCGCTTTCTACCTCGAAAGATAGCAAGTCTTACCTTCCCGACCCAGGCAGGAGTCCTAGTTCCTAAGACCCACACTTTTTCTTGCAACACGACCCGTTGAGCTTGGTTATCGCTTAAGGAATAGTGGTCAAGACCCGTTTATGATAACATAGTTTTTTGGAATTGTCTATATACAAAGTCAGCATTCATGAGGGGAACTGTGGGGCGAATTACTTCGCCCCTTTAAAAGCCCTGTCCCATCGCACTAAGCGCGAGGGACGAATGCTGACACTAAGTTAAAATAATTTCCCCCCCGTGGAACCGTGGCTAGGCTTTCACCCTGTTAAAATGGGTGAGCGGCGCATGGTTTGGGACGCTAAGAGTAGTAGACGCTGTGAATTTAATTGCAACTTTCAAGACAAAAAACCCGATTATTGGCGTGGTTCATCTCGCCCCCCTGCCCACTTCCCCCCGTTGGGGTGGCAGTCTCAAGACGGTGATCGAGCGGGCTGAACAGGAGGCGACGGCTTTGGCTGCCGGCGGTGTTGATGGTTTGATTATCGAGAATTTTTTTGATGCCCCCTTTACTAAGCAACAGGTGGATCCGGCCGTGGTTAGTGCCATGACTTTAATTGTTGATCGCATTAAAAATCTGGTGGTCTTACCGATTGGTCTTAATGTTCTCCGCAATGATGCCCATAGTGCTTTAGCGATCGCTACCTGTGTTAATGCCCAATTTATTCGGGTTAATGTGCTAACGGGGGTTATGGCCACCGATCAGGGCATTATTGAGGGTCAGGCCCACGAACTCTTGCGTTATCGGCGCGAATTGGGGTCTGAGGTCAAAATTTTAGCGGATGTTTTGGTTAAACACGCCCGCCCCCTGGGAACTCCTAATCTGACTACGGCAGTGCAAGATACGATCGAACGGGGACTAGCAGACGGGGTAATCCTCTCCGGTTGGTCCACCGGTAGCCCCCCTAGTTTTGAGGATTTGGAACTGGCAGTGGCGGCGGCCAAGGGAACACCGGTTTTTATCGGCAGCGGGGCTGATTTGGACAATATTGGGCGGTTGCTGCTGGCTGCCGATGGGGTGATCGTGGCTAGTTCCCTCAAGCGTCATGGCAAAATTACTGAACCAGTGGATCCGATCCGGGTGTCGCAATTTGTGGAAACGGCCCGGCAGATCAACGATCAAAAGGCAAAAATTAATAATTCTCTGCCTTCTTTGCCTCTGTCCACATAACCTCTTGCTAGAATGGCGGATAGTTATCGGCCGTGGTGCGATCCTAAGTTTTTAGGAATTGAAAACGTCCTAATTAACACAATATCGTTACGGGATTTTTCCTTTCGACAAAGTACATTTAGATTTCCCTCCTGACTCCCGACTCCTGACTCCTGAATTCTCCTGTAATTTAATCTAAATAATATTATGCGTCGTCGTTCTGTACCTTGGATTCATCGCTACTCCCGGCCCCTAATTGGGGGCGTTTCGATCGTGGGGGCGATTCTGACCGGCTATTTAACCATTACCAAACTGACGGGAGGGGCCGCGGCCTGTACCGCCGGGGCTAGTGATGGGGTTGGTTGTAGTGGTGTTCTTAATAGTCCCTACGCTACGGTTTTCGGACTGCCCTTGAGTTTGTTCGGTTTTTTGGCCTATATTGCCATGGCGGTTTTTTCCCTCAGTCCTCTATTTATCAATGGGGAAACTCAGAAAAATCTCCGCAAAAGTTTAGAAAATAATACTTGGTTATTGCTGTTAGCGGGGGCGACGGCGATGGCGGTATTTAGTGGTTATTTAATGTATATTCTAGCCACGGAATTAAAGGAATTGTGTCCCTACTGTATCACTTCGGCTTTGTTCGCTTTAACTTTATTAATTCTCACAATTGTCGGGCGCGAATGGGAAGGTTTAGGACAAATTATACTGCCGATGGTTGTAGTGGCAATGATTACTTTAGTGGGAACTTTAGCGGTTTACGCAGGAGTAAATTCCCCCACGGTGACAGGAGGAAAAGAAGAAATTACCCGGCCAATGACAGCTGCTACACCTCCCTACGGTTGGGAAGTAACTACGGTTTCGGGAGAGGCAGAAATCGCCCTGGCTCAACATTTAAAAGCAATTGGTGCGAAAGAATACGGGGCTTTTTGGTGTCCCCACTGTTACGATCAAAAACAGTTATTTGGTAAGGAAGCTGGAGAAATCCTCAAAAAAGAAGGGGTTTATATCGAATGCGATCCCCAAGGGGTTAATGGTAATCCCCAAGCTTGTCGCGATGCCGGAATTAAAGGTTTCCCCACTTGGATTATTAAGGGTCAAGAATATTCGGGAACCCAAAGATTAGAGAAATTAGCGGAGGTTTCTGGTTATACTGGCCCGATGAATTTTAAATATACAGTTCCGGGGCGCAAGTAGGAAAATATTGAGGGGTTGAACCTTGTTCAGCCCCCATATTTTATGGCTTTTATGGCGTTGCTGATTTTAAGTATTAAGTGTCCTCTAGGCAATTTTTCAAACTTAGTCCTAAGCGTTCGTTGTGGATACGATGCACAATTACCATTCATATCTCAATTCAACAACACCAGAACAAGTTCTTAGTTTTAAATAAGATAAACATTTCTCCCACAAAATCCTGGTTCTTCCGAACTTACACTGTAGAAAATTCCCTAAGCTCCCTCTCTGTCCAGCAATGCTCTAAAGTTGATAAATATCAATCTAACAAAAACTCAAAGCTTTACTATACAAGCTTTACAAGCATGAGTTGTTAATAATTTTGCATAACAGGTTTGGTAGAGTCTCGTTTATTTTTGTCCAGGTACTTATTTTCTATCAAGATGTCGAGAGAACAAAAAAATGTTTGGTAAATTGTTAAAATATTATCAAAGCTAATAAAGGAGTAATTTCTCATGATTGCCATTAAAGAAAACTTTCCCCAACTTACTCCAGAAGAATACTTTGCTTGGGAAGAAAAGCAACTAGAAAAACACGAACTGATCGATGGTCAAGTGTACACTATGAGCGGCGGCAGCAAAAACCATAGTCTCATCTCAGTTAGATTTATTACCCTGTTTTCCAACCACCTTGAAAGCACTGGCTGTGAAGTAGGTAACTCAGATCTGAGAGTCAACATTGTCGAAACAACTAACTACACTTATCCTGATGTTAGCGTAACCTGCGACGATCACGATAAAACTACAACCCAATACATTACTTATCCTTGTCTCATTGTTGAAGTTCTTTCACCTAGTACCGAGTCCTATGATAGAGGTGGCAAATTTAGAATGTACCGCAAAAATCTAGTTTTACAAGATTATTTATTAGTGAGTTCCACCAGCATCGAAATGGATTTATATCACAAAAATGATGCTGGTGAATGGCTCATTATTAACTACCAAGAAGGCGATACCGTAGAACTCAAAAGCATTAATCTAAGTTTTCCAATTGAACAAGTCTATCGCAACCTCGACCTTACCCCAGAAACAACACCTTGAAATTGAAAAATCTTGTTAATAAGTTGGAAGCAATCTATCTATCTATACTAGGGAGTAAAGTATGCTCAAAAAATCATTATCTATGACTATCACCATAGCTACTTTGTTGGGAGTATTATGGTCAACCCAAGGTACAACGCAAGGTCGGAGGTCAGAGATTGCCTGTAGTCAGGTAATTACAAACCGCCCACACCGTGACGGTATTCTGACAACAAAATGGAACAATGGTCGCACCTATACAGAGAACGTTTTTTTAACTGTGGATACGAATGGAGTTTATTTAAACTGGGAAAACTCACAGGATAGGTTTCTCATCAAAACCAATGGTTCGGCTTTTGAACTTGTAAGAGGTCAAAACTGGCAAACTTACAGGGGTACTTGTCGTGCAACTGACATACCAGGAGTCAATATCGAGGGATCTGCTTATTCCTACCCTGATCAAGTTGCTGGAACTTTCCTTTTAAGGTTGTCGTATAGTAGGCGTGTACCTTGATGAAAACAACGTTAAGCCGTTCAGTAATGAAATCAGAATTTGGCAAATTAACTAGCAGGATGGCATTAATGTCTATCTCAAATTGTGTGACTTTTCTCTTTATTTCAACTAGCTTTCTGCTACTAATAGAACCAGTAAAAGCACAAGATTGCGGTAGCAAAAATGGCATTAGCATCCCTTGCTGGGATAATTTTAAGGACTCTGATGAAGGCAGTGAATCACTCCCTTTTTACCCCTATGCCAAAAGACCTAATGGTTGCAGTATTCCGGGTGAAAGACCGGGAGAATATGATAACTTTGGTAGCCTTGGCTACGACTTCAGTTTTAGAGAACCTTGCAATAACCACGATCGCTGTTACTATACTTTAGGCACAGATGCCAATGATTGTAACACCAGATATAGAGCAGAACTTTTTCAGGTTTGTCATAATGGGGCATCACAAGCCCTAAAACCCCAAGATTTTCTCACGGGTGGCGCATCAAGGGCTGCTGCTATCAACAACTGTCTGACTCGTGCTGATTTTATGTCACAAGCAGTTTTTGCCGCACAACAGAGGTATCATACAGAGGCACAAAATACGCAAGCGGATTATCTTCGCGCTGTGAATAATTATATTGCTAATCGAAGCCCATCTCGTCCTAGTCCTAGTCCTTCTCCTGAAGAAGAAACAGTTTCTTCACAATTCCTAATTACGAATAATTGGCATGGGGGTTGTTTAGCTAGTATCGGCAACAGTCGGCAAATTGATAATCCTGTCGTCATGACTTTAGGTGGTGCTTGTGGACAATCTAATGCCCAATGGGAAATTAGGGGCCGTCATATTATCAATGTTTGGCATGGGGGTTGTTTAGCTAGTATCGGCAACAGTCGGCAAATTGATAATCCTGTCGTCATGACTCTAGGTGGTGCTTGTGGGCAATCTAATGCTGAATGGCAGATCAATCGAGGGCGATAGCGATTGCCCCCAATAATCGGGCTAAAGCTCAAAATAATCCTAAAATTTAATGTTTCCTAACCTTTTAACCTTAGTAATTAATTTCCCAGGAGAATACAACGATGTTTGTGCAGAATTTTCTTACAACCTTTAGCGTTACCAGCCTAGTCTCAATATCAGTTTTAAGCAATACTTTTCCTGTCTTGAGTCAAAATTTATCTCTAGAGGAAAAAACAGGAGTAATCTACGCTGAAGTAACTGATGATCAACAAAAGCTAGAAGAATACAATCGAGCTATACAATTAAATCCTCAAGATGCCCAAGCCTATAAAAATAGAGGAGATATTTATACAAAGTTAAAAGAGTATCAAAAAGCTGTAGCTGATTATACTCAAGCGATTAAAAATTAATGCTCTACCGAACCTGTCATGCAAAACTATTAACAACTTATGCTTGTAAAGCTTGTATATTAAGGCTTTGAGTTTTTGTTAGATTGATATTTATCAACTTTAGAGCATTGCTGGACAGAGAAGGAGCTTGGGGAATTTTCTACAGTGTAAGTTCGGAAGAACCTTGTTTATTATCTCGATGTCGTTATAGCTGGTGTCTAATTACTATTTGTTGATATTACCACCGGCGGCAATTAAATTAATAGTTTTAAGCAAAAAGTAAACAATCCCAACCCAGCAACTAACTATAATGAGCTATTTATACTCTTATCGCCATAACTTGACCCAATTATTAGAAGAAATTAATTTACAGAAACCTTCGATCAAAATTCCTACCTTTGTTACTCATGACTTGGTAGATACTTATCAAATTTGTCGTCTAATTGATGATTTCATTTTTGAATATTTTCAAGAAAATAGAAAAACAGACACAGACATTGCAGACAATAGGGATCAAAAAATCGATGATGCTTTGGATGAGTTCCAGTCTAAAGTAGTTGAAAAAATCCTGAAAGAAAAACAGGATTTTAAAAATATATCTCTCAAAAAGAAGAAAGGATTTAAAAATATTTTTGAGTTTGCTCAATGTGAAAACTTGTACTTATCGAATAAATATGTCAATCTTATCTCGGAAAGTCTAGGTCATACTTTAGAAGAAATTGCTTCTATTAGTTCACAGGTTTTTGTACCAGAAAAAATTCTAAATTTTAAAATCAAAGGTGTGGATTTAGTAGTTTTTAATCAAGGAATAATCAAATACACTCAATTAAAAACTAAAAAAGATACTCTTACTGGTAGCCAGAGTGATCGGAGTATCAATGAATTAAAAATACATCCTAACTCAGTTTTTGCCGCTGCTTTAGATATGGGCAATTCTTGGACAATTAGCAAAACCAAAGCTAAAGAGAATAATATTGAGCTATTAGCAGGGCAAGCTTTTTGGTCAATGTTGGACTTAGATTATGAAACTATCCTGAATAAGTTAAAGATGACAGTCAGGAAAATCGAAAAAGAACTTTATCAAGTTTAGCTACTTTGATGTATAATAGAGAGGTAGATAAGTTGCTAATTATTGGTTATGACTCAGGTAAATCTACAAAAAGCTGCTAATATTCTCGGTGTAACTACTGCAGAAATACTAACATGGCAAAAGAAAAAATTAATCAAAGGTCAGAAAATCAATCAAGTTGATTGGTTATTTGATCTCGAGCAATTAACCAATCTTAAAAATAACCAATCCCCCGGAGAATTGAGAATTTTACAAACTGTTGAGCCAACTAATTACACAGTTATTGAATTATTTGCTGGCTGTGGTGGTATGGCTTTAGGTTTAGAAAATGCGGGACTAAAAACCCAATTACTGGTGGAAATTAACCAAGATTGTGTTAATACTTTAAGGCTCAATCGACCGCAATGGAATGTTATAAATCAAGACATAAAAAAGATTAAATTTTCTGATTTTAGAGACAAAATAGATATTGTAGCTGGAGGTTTTCCCTGCCAACCTTTTAGTTATGCTGGGTTAGGAAAAGGATTAGAAGATTTGAGAGGAAGCCTATTTTTTGAATTTGCTCGTTGTTTACAGGAAGTGCAACCTAAAATCGCTATAGCCGAAAATGTTCGAGGATTATTAAGCAATAAAAAAGGAGAAACCCTGCAATTAATGCTGCAAGCTTTACAGGAAATCGGTTATTATGCTGCTTATCAAGTTTTATCAGCCCAATTTCTCGATGTTCCCCAAAAAAGAGAAAGATTAATTATTATCGCCACCCGTCAAGACCTAAATATTAAACCGATTTTTCCCCAATATAAAAACTATACTATTTCTCTGAAAAAAGCCCTAGAGAATTGTCCAAGTTCTCCAGGAGTAGAATATAAAGAAAGAAAAAAAGAGATTATGTCCTTAGTTCCCCCAGGAGGAAATTGGCGGAATTTGCCGATGGATATTCAAAAAGAATATATGAAAAATAGTCTTAAAAATCACGGCGGACGGACAGGATATGCTAAAAGATTATCTTGGGATGAACCAGCTTTAACTATTACCTGTAGTCCGGCACAAACCCAAACAGAAAGATGCCATCCCCAAGAAACTCGTCCTTTGACTGTGAGAGAATATGCACGAGTGCAGTCCTTCCCCGATGATTGGCAATTTACCGGTAATTTAACCTCTCAATATCGACAGATTGGTAACGCGGTTCCCGTGAATATGGCCTATCATCTTGGTGGCTGTTTAATTAATATGTTGCAAGGGGATTATCTGGGGGAAACACAGCCAAAAACTGAACAGTTAAGCATTCCGGGGTTAGAAGTTAATTAATTTTGACTAAAAGTAAATAGGGCTTGCTGAATAAATGTGAAATGTATGCAAGGTAAGGGTTTTAGGGATCGTCGCCCGTACTTTTTCAGCAAACCCTAACTATTCGTAATCACTGACACGCAAAAACTATTGATTTAGGATAAGTAGGGAGGCACAATTATTTGTAGGATGGGTTAGCGGTAGCGTAACCCATGCGGGCGTTGGGTTTCATGCCTCAACCCAACCTACGTTCTGACACGCAAAAACTATTGATTTAGGATAACAAAGACAATTATAATACTTTTAAATCACCGATAACTGTTTCAGTTTTATTGTTAGATGGTATAGGGAATCTCAATAAATGGATGTTGATTGAGATCAACATCTTGGCTATTACGAGTGACTAATTTGAGATTATAGTAAAGGGCGATCGCTGCTTGAATGGCATCGGGCAATTTCCATTGAATAACCTTTTTGTTAGGCTGTTTGGTTGCCTTTTTTTTGATTTGTTCACGACGGATTTGAATGACTAAATCAGTGATGTTGACATCTAAATCTATCAGGGGAAAATGGCTTAACAACTCTCCTGCTTTTTCAAAGGAATTATCATCATCAAAACCAATGAGAACTTCGGCTTTAGTAATGACAGAAATATAACTTTCATCTCGGTGAGCTTTTAGATAAACTGTAGCTTGGGTAATACCATTAAAATGGTCGATTAAAATACAGGAGTCTATTAATCGTTTCATATCCACTCCTCCCGAATTTTTTGCTGATATTCTAAGCCATCTCCTTTAGTCCAGATTCCCTTAGTTTTATCTAATAAAGCTTCAAAATCGGCTTCTGTCTTTTCATCCTCAACTACTTGAATGTTAATGGCTAACTTTGTTCCTGCTTTAAAGGGTAAGTTAGAGAGGATAATCTTCTGAGAATGATCGATGATTAAATAGGTTTGATAACTATTCATAATTATTGACAAGCAAAAACTATTGATTGAGGATAACAAAGACAATTATAATACTTTTGAATCACCGATAACCGTTTCAGTTTCATTGTTCTTAACAAAACTTAATATACTTCAATTTTCTCAAAAAAATTGACCCGCCTAACGGCGAGAAAAAAGTCAAAAAGGGGGAATAAATAATTAGTTTTTAATAACCAGATTTTGTATGACGGAGAGGAGTGTAAATATTTTAAAAATGTAGCTTAGAATACAGTTGTGGGGGGGGAATGTGTATCATTCCGCTATCTGCTATTACGGTTGGGTTGGGCTGTTGGTTGATCTGGCTGTAATAGGGTGCGAATGGCATTAATTTATTTTTTATTTACACCAACAAAAACACGATTTAGGACTAAAAGAATGAAAAACCGCGCTTTTGCTCTTGGAACAACTTTTTTGGCTACACTGTGTCAAATAGGTTATGCAAATTCAGTTAAAGCTTTTTCTATCCCTAATCCATACCGACACTTCCAGCATCAGACGGAAAATACTGGAGTATGGACGGAAAAACTTATAGGATGTTGTTACGTCACTTCAGCAGCAACTGTCGCCATGTCCATTGCAGATAATAACGCTGGAATACAATTGAAGGGTTTCACGAATACGAGTCTAGGTGCTGAACTCTTTGAGGGTAATTATCTTAACTTTGCTAATCTTGTAGGGAATGCTAATGGTGTAAACTTTGTGCCGAAGTGGGTAGGTAATGGTGGCTGGGTAAATGCGCCTTGGTTTGTAGGAAATGATAAAGGTAATTTGAGAGTCAAAGATTATTACTTCGGAAAGAATTGGGCGACTATTCCGGAAACATTACCGAACTTGAACGTTGTGGGAGCGTTCGCCCTTATTGATGAAGTCTCCCCCACTGCGCCACCATACATCCGTGCTGGCAATAACAATCCTAATGTGCCTGGTGATTTTGAGTGGTGGATATACCATGTGGTTGGTGTCCATGAATTTAATTTTGATAATAAAACAATGAAGATCACTGATTCAAATAAAGATCGTGCAGATAACGAATTTTACGAACCGGATGGAGGTAATGGTATTTATCAATTGGGAGGAAATATTCTAAAAGGTCCTGGGGTATTAGATGATCTGTCATGGGATAATGCAGGAAAATTAACTAATAATGGTGGCATCGGGATAGATGATGAGGAACTAATTTCACTGCGTGTTATATACTTATTGACGACTCCTAATGATTTTGGAGATGCCCCTGATAGCTATAAGACTTTGCTTGAATCAAATGGTCCTCGCTATGATGAAGGTGTTCTTCAAAGACTGGGAGCGCAGTGGGATAGCGAAATTGACGGTCAACCGACAATCCTAGCAGATGGTGATGACAAGAGTATTTTGGGAGGATTTCCTACCCCAGTTGATGATGAAGATGGTGTAATCTTTGGGGATAGTTGGGTAGATGTAATTTTTAATATTACTCGACCTGAACAAGCTCAATACAATCTTCGTGCTTGGTGGGATCTCAATAAAAATGGAGTATTTGATCATGCGAACGAACTAATAATTGATGACAGGCTCGGACTGACAGCAGGGGTGTTGACCAAACGCTATAATAAAAACAATACATCTGGAAAACTAAACTTTGATCCACGTCGCTTTTATAGTCGTTTCCGTTTAACTTTCGATCCTATTGGCGACGTACTTCCTTTTGGTGAAGTCTTTTCACGAGATTGCCCCGATATTAATAATCCAACTAACTGTGTCTCTCATGGAGAAGTTGAAGACTACGCACCTATTCCCGAACCCAGTTCTATCTTTGGACTTCTCGCTTTCGGGGGACTCGGATTAATGGGACTTCGCAAGAAGCGTTAATCCAACATATTTGGTTGGTAGTTCTGTTAGTTAGGGTTGGCTGAAAGAAGCTAGATACAATTGAGTAACGCACAGAAAACGGGTTTCTCGGAGAAACCCGTTTTCTACTCATGCACTCATGCAAAAAGGGGGAATAAATAATCAGTCTTTAATAACCAGATTTAGTACAACTACCTCTTGCATGAGTGCCTATCCTCAGCCAGAAATTGATTTTGTCCGATTTTACTGTCCAGGGTCTGTAGGGTTGATTCATGAATCAACCCTACCCCACCAGAAATTGATTTTGTCCGATTCTACTGTGCAGGGGGAATAACTTCTAACGGAATACTTTCAGTTTCTCCCTCTTTGGATGGATTGACATCGGGACTTTTTTCTGCATCTGGAGTTTTTTCCACCGCTTTGGTTTCTGAGGTGGGGGGATTTTCGGGGGTTACTTCTGGACTGGGGTTATTTTCCGGGATGGGAGTGAATTCTACTGGGGTTTCGCTTTCAGGAGACGGGGAAACTTCGGGGGAAGCTTCGCTATTACGGGTTGTTTCCGCGGGAGTTTCTTCTATCCGGGGAGATTCTGGGGTAGTTGCGGGGGTAGTTGCGGGGGTAGTTGCGGGGGTATCTGGGGGGGTGTCTTCACTGATGTTTCGTTCTTCCTGGGGACAGGCTGCCGATTCTAAACCGAGATGACATCGGACTTCCTCCCGTCCCAAAGACACGGCAATTCCCGACACCGACATTAACAAAGCTAGGATGGGTAAGATATTCTTCATAAAATTAGACTTGATTCTACTCCTCGACATCACATTATCTATTTTAGATAGGATCGAATTGATATTGAGAACCCTTTGGCCCCTCATTGCCGCGATTAGCACGCACCAAGGGAACTTGGTTAAAAATGTTAAAATCCGTGGTACTTCCCTGCAAGGTGATTCCTCGATTTAAAGTTTCGACTACAGTAGCACGGTCAGAACTTTTAGCGATCGCTTCTCCTAATACTTTCATGGTATCGTAGGCGGTAGCAGTACGCCAACTGACGCGACCGCGCCAACTTTTCAGCGCATCTTTGGCAAAAGGATCTGTTGCTTGGAAACTCCAAGGTACTGCTAGAACTAATCCGTCGATGCTATCTGCTCCTTGAATAAGGATATCGGGTGTATAAAGTTCATTTCCGCCTAATAAGAGCATTCCTGACGATTCTTTGGCAATAGCCACGGCTTGATCAATGCGATCGCCATCTTTACTCAGGGCCAAAAATACCACCCTAGCGCCGGCTTGTTTGGCCTGATCTATGGCGGTTTTGGGGTTAAAATTGGCTTTAGTGGTGTCTATTTCCTTAACTATCTTGCCTCCCGGTTGCTTTATTGCTTTAGCAAAGGAATCCCTTAATTTTTGACTATAGGGACTATCGGAATTATAAAAAAGAACCACTGACGGAGAATTCTCTTGTTTACTAGCATAATTAGCCAAAGTTTTGGCCACTGCTTCCAGATAACTACCCAAAACTTCCTGAGATTTATCCCTAAGGGGAATAGTTTTCAGGGTTGCATTTCCCGTTTGACTGACACTGGTAGTCAGGGGAGAAAGAATCGCTAATCCTTCTTTTTCGTAACTTTCAATCGCTTTTTGACTAAAAGGATCGATTCCGTGGCCCATAACTGCCAAAACTTGACCGGATTGAATCAGATCATCGGCTATCGCTTTTGATTGTAACCCACCGCCATCATTAGCGATGACTATTTCCAAAGGATTACCCGGATTAGAATTATTAAACTCCTCTTGATACCTTGCCACACCTCGGAGAATTTCCTTGGCGCTGTTGGGGTCGTTAGCGATGGGGACAACAACGGCTATAGTCTTTTGATTACCTTTTTGTCTGGCTTTGGCGTTATTGTAATAGATTTTGCCCTCCGGATCGTTTGCTTGGGGAGTGGCTGCTAGTTGATAAGCTGCGATCGCATTTATCCAATCTTCTTTTTTAAAGGCCGCTGCGCCTTTTTCTTTGTTAGGAGTGGAATTAAGCAGTATTTTCTCGCCTTGGCTAAATAAATCGGGATTTTTAGCCGTATTACTCACAAAAGTTGCCTTGGTTTGCTTGTCTGGGGTTTCTTCCCTGACAACTTGGGGAGTATCGGGTTTGGGAATGAGCATTTGCAATAGACTCCAACCCCCTAAACCTGCGGTTAAAGCGGTAATTATCAAAGCGAAGGGAAGTAACCAGTTAGATTTTTGACCGACTCTAGTTGTACCCCCCGGTGAGACCACAACCGTGGTTTTAACCGTCGTTGTGACGGGATCCATCGCTTCCCTAGGTAGGCCACAGATAGGACAATCAGGAGTAGTATTTTCGCAGGGTTCATGACCTCCCGCAATCGCTTGCGGATAAGTTTTACCATCTTTAGGGATACCGTCACATTGCCAAGTAGTCATAATTAGTTATCAGTTATCAGTTATCAGTTATCAGTGGGTAAGTTAACAGTTATCAGATGTGAGTTTTTAAGTGTGCAGTATTACATAGCAGTTTCTTGCCATCTTTTCACTGATTACTGTTTACTGTTTACTGTTTGAGGACGTTGTCGTAAGCTTTGAAAATAGATGCCACCGATAAGCAGTAAAAAGAGGATATAAGCAACAATTTGACTGATATAGAGGTTTTGACGATAACCAAACAGAGATTTAAGGAGAAGTCCGGGGAAAGTGCGATCGCTTAAAATTTGGGAACCGTCCCAAACTTGAAAACCGAGAAGACAGGAGGAGGGGAGAGAAGGACAGAAATGGCGATAAAAAGGGTCAATTTCACTTAAAAGACCGATTCCTGCGTCGATATGTTTCAAAACACCGATGAGTAATCCCGCAACGATTAAGAGTAGGAAAGTCCCCATAATTTGGAAAAAGAGACGGATATTAATTTTTACTCCCCCTGCAAATAGGAGAATTCCCAACAAAGTTGCCACACTTAACCCTGCTATCGCACCGAAGGTTTGTAGCTGCCAATCTTTTTGGAATTGGGCTAGGATAAAGAGAACTGTTTCAAATCCCTCCCGCAAGACAGCGATAAAAACGAGCAGAAAAATCGCTTTTCCTGCCCCATTTTCCGCTTTTAAACCCGCTTTTACCGCACTTTCTACCTCAGATTTCAAATATTTGGCCTGTTGAGTCATCCAAATTAACATCCAACTCAACATCAAAACGGCAATCAGTCCAAAAGTGGCGGCCAGTAATTCCTTAATCATTGGTACAAATGGACTAGGAGAGGCATCCACTTGCAAAAGGATTCCCCCTAACAAAACACCGACCAAAACACTAGCGACTACTCCGGCACCAATACCACGATACACCCATGAGTTAAGTTGCGATCGACCCGATTTTTGTAAACAAGCGAGGACAATTCCCACCACTAAAGCGGCCTCGAAACCTTCCCGGAGAGTGATAATAAAAGTGGGTAAAGCGGAACTAAGATTCATAAGCTAGTCGATAAACTCTAGCTTTGATCCTAGCTTAAGCAAAATCCCGCAGCATCTTGCGAATTTCCAGATTGTGTAATTCTTCTTGTCCAATCATACCGCGAGCGAATTCTTCCAGGTAAATACTGGCATCTTCGACGGTTTCTAGGAGTGCTTTGTACAAATCAAGGGATTTTTTCTCATGATTGAGGCTCTCACTCAAGATTGCTTTGATATTATGTTCATAGCTTTCTTCGATGGGGGCAATTTTTAGGCTAGGATGACCTTCTAAACCGGTGAGAATTTCCCCAACTTGTTGCGCGTGGGTGAGGGATTCCGTGGCCTGAGTCTGGAAAAATTGGACGATGGGGATGCGATGGGGCCCTGTCACCATCAGGGAATAGTGGGTGTAACGGACAACTCCCGCTAGTTCAAATTCCATGATTTCGTTTAGTTGTTCGATGGTTTTGTCTCTGTCTAGTTCTCGCATAAGATTCTCAATAATTTGTCTCTAATTGCAATTGTAGCTAATCCAGACTGGCTAAATAAATCTAAAAACCTTGTTGGCTAATATCTTTAGGCTTTTTTGCCATCAAAAAAGTGCCAGATATTGGAGCAATCGGGGGGAATTTTTAGGCACTTTTTCCCTGAAAATGCCTAAAATCCCACACAAACCACGAAAAATCCTTTCAGCAAACCCTAGGTGCTGCAAAAGGATTTTAGCTGGGGGAATAGCAACTCAAGAGGTCATTAAAGGTTGCATTTTGCCTTAAACCATCGAAAACAAAGTTATTACGCGCTAATTCGCCACATATATCCGGTTCTATGTCTAGAGCTTCCCGTAAACAGTCGATCGCTTTTTGTTGTTGACCGAGGGCGGCATAACAGCAGGCGGCATTATACCACGCATAGCGATCATCTTGATCGATTTTTAACGATTCTTCATAACAGGCGATCGCTTCTGGTAAACGCTGTAATTCCTGTAGGATCACACCCTGTTGATACCAGGACCAGTAATCTTGCGGTCGGATATCGAGGGCGGTACGATAATTAAATAAAGCCTCTTGGGGATTGCCCCAATCCCGGAAAGCGTCGCCGCGACGATACCAGGCCCAATAATCCCGGGGTCGCGCCCCCAAGGCCAGATCATAGAAAGTGATAGCGCGTTCGTAGTTTTTCAGCAATCGATAGGCTTCCCCTTGCCGATAGGCGGCCCAATAGTCCCCCGGACTATGACTTAGGGCCCGTTGAAAACAAGCGATCGCTTTTTGGTATTCCTTTAATTCCTGTAGATAAACACAACCTTGATCATACCAAGCCCAATAGTTATCGGCCTTTACCTGTGCGGCGTTAGAGTAACTTTCAGCCGCTTCTTCATACATTCCCAAGTCTTCTAGTATCATACCCCTTTTGTACCATGCCCAATAGTCATCTGGATAATATTCTAAGGCTTTTTCGTAGCTGATTAAGGCTCCAAAATAGTCCATTCTTTCTTTTAAAATATTGCCTTGGTCATACCAGTCCCGATAGGTATCCGGACGGCATTCGAGCGCTCGATAGACAGTGAGTAGATAGGTCATAGTCATTAATCTTTAACGGAGTCAGGAGTCAGGAGTCAGGAGGCAGGAGAATTAAGAATGAGCATTAATTAGGGCTGGCTGAATAAATGTGAAATGTAGGCAAGGTAAGGGTTTTGTGGCTTTACGAGCGAAACAGGTGCCAGATTTTGAGAGAATCATGCTTCAAAACCTTGTGTCTTCATCGGCCCGCGTCCTGTAGGGGCGAAGCATTCGGGCAATAACCTATCGGTGAAACCGTAGATTTTCTATCCGAATGCTTCGCCCCTACTTTTTGCCGCAAACCCTAATTAGAGCCGTCAGTCTTATCAGTTATCAGTGGGATTGTTCGGTGAGCAGTGGGGGAAACGGCGATCGCAATTGATCGCCATTCCCCGTTATACTTTTAGAACAGATTCAGATCCGTTAAAGCGCCGAGACTGCTAGAGGAGACTAACTTGGCGAATTTGCCGAGAATTCCCGTTTTATAGCGTGGGGGACGCGGTTGCCAATGGTGACGACGACGGGTTAATTCTTCCTCCGATACATTTAACTGCAAGAGACGCTGACGAGCATCAATAGTGATTTGATCCCCTTCCTCGACTAGAGCAATTGTACCACCCACCGCCGCTTCCGGAGCAACGTGACCGACCACCATGCCATAGGTTCCCCCGGAAAAACGACCATCGGTAATTAATCCCACGGAATCTCCTAAACCAGCACCGATAATTGCCGAAGTGGGGGCCAACATTTCCCGCATACCCGGTCCACCTACTGGTCCCTCGTAACGGACAACCACCACATCCCCGGCTTGAATTTTTCCAGCTAAAATTGCCTCTAAACAGGTTTCTTCCGACTCAAACACCCGCGCAGGCCCAGTGATGACCGGAGTTTTCACACCGCTAATTTTGGCCACGGCTCCCTCCGTGGCCAGATTTCCTTTTAAAATGGCTAAATGACCCTCTTTATAGACAGGATTGCTAAAAGGACGGATAACGTCTTGGCCTGAGGGCGGTTGGTCGGGAATATCGGCTAAAATCTCGGCGATAGTCTGACCGCTAATGGTGAGAGCATCCCCGTGCAGTAAACCATTAACCAGGAGAATTTTCATCACTTGGGGAATACCGCCGGCTTTATGTAGATCCACGGTAACGTAACGCCCGGAGGGTTTAAGATCGCAGATAACCGGTACTCGCTGCCGGATAGTTTCAAAATCATCGATCGATAATTCTACTCCCATGGTGCGGGAAATGGCTAAAAGATGCAGCACAGCGTTAGTGGAACCTCCCACGGCCATAATTACCGAAATTGCGTTTTCAAAGGCTTTACGGGTCAAAATTTGGCTAGGTAGAATCTGTTTTCTAATCGCCTCGACTAAAACCTTGGCCGATTCTTCGGTACTATCGGCTTTTTCCGCATCTTCGGCGGCCATGGTTGAGGTATAGGGTAAACTCATCCCCATGGCTTCAAAAATGGAAGACATGGTATTAGCAGTAAACATTCCACCACAGGAACCGGCGCCGGGGCAAGCGTTGCGTTCGATTCCGATGAGGTCTTCTTCACTGATTTTACCGGCGCTGTACTGTCCCACGGCTTCAAAGGAACTGACTACGGTTAAATCGCAATCTTTGTAGCGCCCCGGTTTAATCGTGCCACCATAGACGAAAATAGCGGGAATATTCATCCGGGCCATGGCAATCATTGCCCCCGGCATATTTTTGTCACAACCCCCAATAGCGAGGACTCCATCGAGACTTTGACCATTACAGACGGTTTCAATGGAATCGGCGATTACTTCCCTAGAAACGAGAGAATATTTCATCCCTTCTGTTCCCATGGAAATCCCGTCACTAATGGTGATAGTCCCGAAAAGTTGCGGCATTCCCCCCGCTAATCTCGTGGCTGCTTCGGCACGCATTGCTAAATCATTAATTCCCATGTTACAGGGGGTAATGGTGCTAAATCCGTTAGCGATGCCGATGATTGGTTTGCTAAAGTCCTCATCCCCAAAACCTACCGCTCTTAACATGGCCCGATTGGGACTGCGTTGGGTACCTTGGGTAACAATGCGACTTCTGTAGTTATCTGCCATAACTTTATCTTTCTCCAATGGCGGCTGACAGGTGCGATCGCTACTCAAGTTCTCTAATCGCACCTTTATTTCTATTTTCTGACTTTTGGCCGCTCTGAGCAGGTTTTAGGACAGCCCATCTCTAAAGAAAATATAAAACTGCGGGATGATTCAGGGGACAGCTATCGGGAATCAGCAGTCAGCAGTCAGACTGTTTCCAGAAAACGGGTTTCTTGAAGAAACCCGTTTTCTCAATTTTAGCGGGTGATGTTAACAATTCTTGCGCTTGCACTTGCTGGCTAATCCTAGGGTTAATAATAGTCCGAAAATAGTATCAGGTTCGGGAACTTTGGCGATATCAGAATTATTAGTTAGTTTAATATTATCAACTAATAAAGCTGAATTGATAGTGTTATCTCCTCCCCCTGTCTTATCCACATCAACTACCCCAAACCCTAAAATATAATTTCCAGTCACCGATATTGGTATCGTGTAGGTTTGATAACCTGTTTCTTTCTTTAAATGGGAAAAAGAGGGATTGACTGGAAAAATAGCTTGAATATCTGCCAAAGAATATAAGGTATTATTAAGGGTAAAAAAAGCGAAATCGCTGTAATCTACATTAGCCGCATCTTCATCAGTCAGAAAATTCCAAGAAAAGCTGAAAATATCGCCAGCATTAGCAGTAATAGTCTGTTTGATGGCCGAGCCTTCAATCACCCCTAGATTGCTTAACTCATTAACGGATAAGCCGAGAAATGATTCCAAATCATTAGCATTAGTCAAAGATTGACTGTCATCACAAGCACCAGTAAAAAAACAAGTTTGTAACACGGCTTGATAACTTCCGTTAACTGGTGTAACCTGAAAACTTGAAGTTTCAATGCTCGTTTGTCCACTGGTGTTCCAGTCAGAAAAATTGCCAGTTTCAAAACTTCCATTGACAACAGCGGCGGCGGAAGTTTCAGCCGTCGCCACTAACAAACCAGCAACAGTAATTAAGGTTAAAGTTGGGAGTTTAAACATGAGTAATTTTCCTGATATATGGTTAATTGCGAGATGGAATATTTCGCTGGCTGTTTACTTAAGCTTGGAGAAAAATGTCATTCTCATTTAGCTGTGGGATACTATTCAATGTGACAAAAAGTGCGCCATTGCCTAAGCCATTGCTGGCACCATTTTGGTTGTAGAACAGATTACCTGTTGCTAAATTATAAACGATTTTAGCATTACTGGAACCAACTAGATTTAGTTCGTTAGCAGCATCATTGATGCTGGCAAATTCGGCGGTTTGTAAGCTATTACCGACGGTACTAACAAGAGCATTGAAGGAGGTTTTACTCAGGATAATTTTGTCACTTCCTTTGATAAAGTCGCTGATGCTATCAACTCCAAAATCACTGGTATTAAAGATAGCACCACTGCCAAAGAGGAATGAGTCGCTGCCATCGCCGCCGGTGAGAATATCATTTCCTTTTCCACCCATGAGAGTATCGTTACCGGCGCCACCGATAAGGGTGTCATTGCCATCTAATCCCTTGAGTAGGTTATTGCCACTGTTACCGGTGATGACATTATCTAGATTGTTCCCTGTGCCGTCGATGTTGGCGTTCCCTGTTAGGGTGATATTTTCGATGTTGACAGTGAGAGTGTAATTTACAGAAGATTTGACGGTGTCTTGTCCTTGGCCAGCATTTTCAATGGCTACGTCGCGGCTGCTATCGACAATGTAGGTGTCGTCACCGGGACCGCCTGCGAGTCGGTCATTTCCTGTGCCACCATCGAGAATATCGTTGCCTTCACCGCCGTTGACGCTATCGTTACCAGCACCAGCATTGATGTGGTCGTCGCCGCTAGTACCGTTGACGGTTTCACTGCTGCTGCTACCGTTGACGGCGTTGAGGACGTTGAGGCTAAAGCTATCGTTGGCATTTTCTCCGGCGGGGTCACTGGCGATTACAGTAAGGTTATAAGTGCCGGAAGCAGTATCTGAGGGAGTGCCACTGAAGGTTCCTGTGGCGGCATCAAAGGTGATGCCACTGGGGAGGACTGTTGCTATTGCTAGGGTGTAGGTGAGATTATCTCCATCTACGTCGTTGAAGGTATTAGGGGGAATGGTGAAGCTGAAGGGTTGTCCTTCGGTGGCGGTTTGATTGGCTATTTTCTGTTGTAATGTGGGTGCATCATTGACAGATGCGACTGTTATGGTGAAGCTATCGTCAACAGTTTTACTGTTGGATGTTCCACGAATTGTAATATTAGCTATCCCAGATTGATTGTCTTGATAGTCAAGAATTAACTGATTGTTAACGATGGTAGCGGTGACTAATCCCGGATTGTTATTGACGAATACCGATTTAACAATTGAAGTCGGGTCATTGTCGATGTCAGTGAAGACGTTGGTTAAGTTAATGACGCTATTTTCGGCATCTTCGTCAACATTGACATCAGTAATCGGATTGAGGACAGTTGGTGCGTCATCTACTGGGTTAACTGTTAAGTTAACTTGAGCAGAATTGATACTATAAACACTCCCATCAAACCCGTTCCAACTAAAACTGATATTCCCGTTAAAGTTAGTATTGGGACTAAAAGTGAGATTATTTAAGTCGCTGACAGCAATTTCTTCATTGATGGCAATTGCTGTATTATTCAGTTGGAGAACACCGTTATTAGGTAAAGAAGTAATCTGTACCTTGATGAGAGTATTACCATCGACATCATTGAAAGCTGAAGTAAAGTCAGTTTGGCTAAAGTTGATGGAGTTATCTTCATCGCCACTCTTATTAATGTTATTCAGAGTTGGTGGTTGATTGCTGGGAAGTTGCTGATTACCGAAGTTAATTCCTGTTAGTATTTGTCCCCCAGTTAAGGTGACACTATGAACTAAACTGACGGTATTAGTGACCGTGTTGGACCCATTATTATTGTTATTTCCTGGGTTAACTAAATCTGGATTAGAATTACTGTCATTGAGGTTGAGTATGTTTTCTGCTAAAGCAAGTGCATTGATTCGAGGATAACTGATTCCTGTGTTGGTAACGTTATCGTTTTCGTCATCCCCATCAATAATTAAGTTGCTGGTTGTGTCTAATAAGGTACGAAATTCAGTTAAGGTTAATTCCCGTCCTAAATAAGTTTGAGCAATCTGTTGGGAAAGGGTAGCAATTGCGCTAATGTAAGGCACGGCTTGAGATGTGCCACCCATGGTAATTGTCCCACCAGTTGCATTCGCGCCACTGATTAAAATTCCTGGAGCAAATACATCTAAAATTGGATGGCGTTGGGAGAAACTGGCAATTCGGTCTGCCGCAGTTGTATAATCTTTAGCACCATTACTAAAGCTGCCAGAACCGAAATCATCGGCCCAAACTGCACCGACTGAGATAACATTAGGGTCTGCTGCTGGATAGGCTAATCCAGGACTGCTATTAAAGGTGTAGAAACTGTTACCCGCTGCTGCTGCTATGAGAATATTTTGTCCGGCAATGGCGGCTAATTCATCGCCAATTCCATAGCGTCCGGTGGCGGTTGTCCAGTTTTGATTATCTCCTAAAGAAAGGTTGACAGAGGTGACATTATATGTGTTGGCATTTGTATTAACCCACTGTAATGCTTCTTCTAAGTCAGCAAAGTACCCAGAACCGTTATCTTTAAAGACTTTGAGGATAATTAAGTTAGCGTCGGGAGCAATTTGCGAGGCGATGCTGGCGATGTGGGAACCGTGATTGTTTTTATCACTGGCATCAGTATCATTATCAGCAAAGTCGTATTGATAGATAATTTTATCAGCAATACCATTATTATTAGCATCGACACCAAAGAGGGGATGATTTAAGTCTGCACCTGTATCAATAATAACGATGCTTTCTCCTTGTCCTTTGATGTTAGTAAAGCGGGAATCTGACCAAAAATCATCAAGGTTAATTAGATTGGTGGCGTTACTATTTTGAGAAGTGGAAAGGGTGTTACTGGGATTTGAGATAGGCGGCGTTATCGGATTATTATTGGGAGATTCGTCATCGATAATGGTCACGGTGGCGTTACCTTGATTACCAATGATTGCGCCGTTTGTCGGGTTGGTTAGATGAATTGTAAAGTATTCGTCTCCCTCAACTTTATTATCATTCCGAATGCGGATGGCGTTGGCATTGTTTAAGATGGCGTTTTGGACGGGAATGACTTTACTGATTTCGTTTTCGGCGAAAGTAATGGTAATGGGACTATAGTTAAGGTCGTTATTTATCGAACTAGCGGCGCAACCGCATCCTTTGGCGGTTCCATCGGTAAAGGTGAGGGTTGCTGTGACTGTTTCTGTGAGGTTTCCGCTACGGTTGATGATAATTTCGGTGATGGCGGTTCCGTCTTCTTTGACTATGTAGTTGGCGGTGTTGAAGTTGAGTTGGGTTTGAGTGTTTGTCGAGGAAGGAATGAGGTCTAGGGTGGGGATTGTCAGGGGAATATCCGCAGCGGTGGTGGTAATGTTCAAGATGGGATGGGTTTGTTTCCAGCCTGTTTGTACGACTTGTGCGACGTTATAATTACCAGGACGAAGGTTATTGAAGGTATAGTCACCGTTGGCGTTAGTTTGAGTTGAGGTTTCTCCGGTGTCGAGTTGGTTGTTGTTGTTGGTGTCTAAGTAAACTGTCCATCCTGATAGATTGGGTTCGTTGTTATTAACGGCATTGCCATCAATATCGTTCCAAATATTGCCTTTTATTTCAGCATCGTTGTCTTGAATATTGACAATAACATTAGGAAGGGTTAACCCGTTGTAATTGGTGTCTGTACTGCTGATATTGTGGGTAATGGTAGCAGTATGATTCCCTTCTGTTAGGGTGTCATCTACTGCGGTAATGGTGATGTTTTGGGGAGTATTCCAGTTGGTTGTAGTGAAGGTAAGGGTAGTTGAATTGAGGGTAATTTGATTGTTACCAGTTAGGGTGATGGTAACGTCGCTAGTGGGTTGGGTTTTTAAGACAAGGGAATAGGTGTCAGTGTTACCACCTTCGGTGACGGTTGTGTTTCCTCCGGTTTGGGTTAAGGTAATTCCAGGTGTGGGAGGGGAAGTAATGATAAAGTTGGTGTTTTTGGCTGCGTCTCCGCTGTTTCCGGCGTTGTCTTGTATGGTGGTTGCGTCAACTTTTAGGTTGTAGATTCCTGGGGTATTGGTTAAGTCTCCTAAGCCATTAATCCGATAGGTTGTACCTGAGAGATATTCAACGGTTACGGTATTGGGTAGGGTGAGGGTGACACCATCACGGGTGAGGGTAATATCACTTTTATCGAAGGTGTTGATGTTTATTTGTTCGGAGAATTCAAGGTCAATACTGTTAATTGCGTTGGCGCTTGAGGTGGGGACGTTGAGGAATTGGGTAAGGACTGGTTGGCTGATATCTGCGAAGAGACTGAGGGTTGTACTACTGATGTTTCCTGCGGTATCTTGTAGGCGGATTTCTATATCTCTAGCACCAGGTGAGGGAAGTGGTAAACTACCACTAAATTCGCTTCCTGTTACGGTTGCTTGTTGTAAGAGAGTATTAGTAGTTTTGTCGTAGAAGAAGACTTTTAATCCGGTTTCTCCTAAGTCACCGCTAATGGTGGGATTGGTTGTATTAATGCGCTGTTGTCCTGATACAGTTAAAGGCTGTAGGGGCGCAATGCTTGCGCCCTCAGCAATGTTTGCACTCTGAATATTTATCCCTGAAGGTGTTAGGGGATTGGTGACAGTAATATTAGTAGGAATTGTGGGTGCGATGGTATCCATTACCCAGGTTTCGGACTGGGTTCCACTTCCTGAATTACCAGATAAGTCTTGGATTCCACTACCGTTAACTGTCAGGTTGTAAGTTCCATCGGTGGCGGTTAATCCACTTAATCCATTGATACGATAGGTGGTGTCATTAATGGCGCTAATGGTGACGGTATTGTTAATTAAATTACTTCCACTATTACGGGTGAGAGTAATATCTTGCCAAGTGAAGGTACTGAGGTCAATTTTTTCGGAGAAGGTGACGGTTAAAGAGGGAACCGGTTGATTACGCGGGTTGATTAATAGATTAGCAATATCTGTTACTACTGGTGGTGTGGTGTCGGCATTACCGCCAGCGGTTTTCTCCCAGGTTTCTGTTAGTGAACCGCTACCAAATTTACCGCCGGTGTCTTGGATTCCTGTGGCGTTGATGGTGAGTATATAGTCTCCATCGTTGTTGGTTAGGGTGTTTAATCCGCTGATTTGATAACGGGTGGAAGAGAGGGAAACAATGGTGACGGTGGAGTTGATTAAGTTTGTGCCATTGTTTAGGGTTAAGCTTAAGTCGTTGTAATCGAAACTGCTGGCTTTAATGGCTTCAGAAAAGTCAACGGTAATGGCGTTAACAGCCGTAGAGATAGGGTCGGGACTAACATCAATAATATCGGTGATAGTGGGTCCGCCAGGGGTATAAACAACCGTGTAGGTTTTCGTTCCTCCTGTGGCGTTATTGTCAAGAAAATGTAAGATATTTTCATAAATTGGACGACCTGTCGCAGGGAAAGTTCGGTCAGTTGTCCAAATATTATCTAACCCAATTTCTGTACCATCAGACCGCAAGATTTTAACGATATCGTATTGACTGTCACTGGGTTCATCTAAGCGGAAGTAGGTCCAGCCATTTTCGACGGTGGCGCTAATTTGAACGGTTAAATCATTGAGGGTTGGGGGTGCGTCAAGGGTGGCGTTTTTAACGGCTTTGACTGGTGCGGTTCCCCCACTACTGAAGTAGATTATATCGGGGGTGAATTCTGCGTCAAAGGTTTCGTTAACGAGGAAGTCGGGTAAGTTGTCGGGGTTGGGGTGATTGACTTGGACTGTGTGAATTAATTCGTGGATTTTGACTTCTTTGATGAGGGAGAGTTCGGCTTTACCAAGGCTGTTGATGTGTTCAAAGGTGGCTTTATAATCGATGAATTTCCCTTGTAGGCTGGATTTGAGTAACCAGTCAGCGACGGCGGTTTTTCCGGCTTTGATGTCGCCAAAGTTGACGGTTAGGGAGGGGGTTACGCCTTGTCCGTTGACTTCGGAACCGATGATTTGGAAGTCTATTAATAAGCCTTTTTCGTTTTCGACGATTTTCGGTTGTCCGGAGGTGATTCTCAGGTTTTTTGCGTCTCCTTTTCCTTCATTTCTGATGAGGACAGCGAGGGAGTAGGGGACGGATGTTTCGATAATGTCATCGGTGAAGGGGTCATCGGCGAAGACATCTCGTTGATGGAAGTAGTCGAGGTAAAGTTCGGCTTGCGGGAAAACAGTAATAGGAGTAGAAAGTAGGGGGACGGTGACGGTTGTGCCGTTTTCGAGGTAGGAAAGGGTTCCACCAATACTGTATTGGGTGGGAATTTCTGGTGCGGCTAAATTAGTAGGGATGAAGGTCCATTTGGCGCTACCAATTCCTTCATTTTGGGGTGTGTTGGGGTCGTTTCCGGTTAAGATTCCTGTCCCGTCAACGGCGGTTATGTTGCTAAGAATGGGGTCAGTAATGCCAAATAAGTCGTTGACAATGTTGCCGTTTTGGTCTTTGATTTGGAGGGTGACAGCAAGGTTAGTTAGGTTGGTGGGGTTGCCGTTTTCTATTTCTAAATTACCAAGGAATGCAGCGCGAGTCATTACTGCTTCTTGGTCGATTTGGATTTTGACTTTGGCGCAAACTCCACCTTCATTATTCAGTGCTTTTTCGATCTCTTGACTTAGGGCGAGAGTTGCATCAGATATATCAACAAATCCTTCAGCTTGGGATTGTTCTAATGCTTGGCTGAGACGAATTCTGTTTTGTTCTATGATATCTGTGGCAATAAAATCTTTACTTTGCCCTTCGGGTACATCGGCAATGGTATATATACCTTGACTCCAATAATTTACACTACGATTCCACCGCTCTAGGAAATTGTTAACATCTGTTCCCGTTAGCGGTTGGGGTATGGCGATATTCAAAAGCTCACTGCGTTCAGACTCAGAAATCTTTACTTGATCAAAGTTTGTTCCTTCAGTTTTCGCCTGGAAAGCATTAATCCAATTGCGGTACTCTTCATTATTTTTGACTTTTAACCAATTAGGAGAGCCAAAATAGATAATGGAAGTTCCTAGAACCTGTTGCCATCTTTCGGATTGTCCCACTAGACTTGTCAGCGCATCACTAATCCCGCCACTTGCTGTGGAAATTGCCCCTAAACTAGATAAAGTAGTCCCTAGATTTTCGAGACTAGAGTTTGATGAACCAACAATCGGAGTGTCAAGGAATTTCTCAATAGCATTACAAATATCTTCAATTTTCTGTCCTGCTTCTGAACCCACAATAGGGTCGTAGCAGAAACTACATATTGTTTCAATAATACCCAGTATATCACTAACTCCAGGAATGCAACCTCCTATATCACCTATTGATATTGCTCCATCTACCGCTGCACTGAGACAGGAAAGCACCTCAAGAGCAATTGCTAATGGCTTATAAGGTATCTCGATTAGACTCAATCCCAGACCAATAGCACCCTGTAAGTTTTTCTCCACACAAGGATCACAATCAGAAGGCTGTATATTAACTGTCACGGGTGCAACGTAACCGCCACCAGGTCCGAAACCGCCACCAGGGCCAAAACCGCCACCAGTTCCCCATCCCCAAATGCCACCAGGTCCCACGCCACCAGTACCATAGCAGTTGCCTTCCACATTCAAGACAGGAATAGGAATTGCACGCTTAATTTTTTCCCCACCACATTCATAGTCGTAACTCAATCCCCATGAAATCGAGCAAGGTACTTGAGGTGTGGAAGATGTGCTAATTTCACTACCACTACTAGGTAAAGTGTCAAAGTCCGCAATACGGGTAATTCTTACCGGAATGGTAATCGAACTTTTAGCCGATAAAATATCAACGTTATTAATTAATGGCTCAATCTTATAGAAAGGATGTTCAGGTAAACTTAAGGCAATGTCATTCGCTGCAATTAAGCCATGATTAGTCACTTTCATGTCAATTTGCATCACTTGACCAACAGTTTGCAAGTCGCCTAAGTCAATTGAGGTCGGTTCGATAACTACTGTCGGAATAGGGACGTTGGTTTCAAAGGTTGATTCAATGGTAATGGTATATCGATCTTCAATTTCTGTCGGTGTAACTGTCCAAGTATATTTAACCGTCTGTCTTGACAAAAATGCCTGAACATTCTCTGTTTCTCCCGCACCAATATAGATATTCTTTTCATAAGCATCGTGATTATCCGCAGTAACCCGCAGTTTATAATACCCTTCTGCTAAATCAGTTTTAGACAATATCCCATCGGCATCTTTTTCTGAGGAAATAACGGTTCCTGTAAAGGGATCTAATAGGGTAATTGTCGCATTTTCTAAACGAGGTGAACCTTCTGCAAAGAAGAATAATTCATCGACAACATTAATATTAAGATTACCTTTCGCTTCCGAAATCGCTCGGAAATTAAACGGTAAACTTAAGGATGCTTCATCCCCAGAAATAACGACATTTCCGTTATAAACTGTCAACTCTTGGGTCGCTGATGGTTGTAATAGTAAGGATACTTTCGTCGATTGACCAGGATTTAAAGACGGTAAAGTAACCGCAGAAGCAGACTTTAACCAAGGCGCATCAGGAAGCAGAATACTTAATTGTCCTGAAGCAACTTCACCTTGATTACTCACCGTAAACTCGACTATCGTTTGACCTCCCCGCAACATCGAAGCTTGTAAGCTGCTGGTATCCGCAACTAAACGGGGTAACAGTCGCGCCACATCTACTCGTATTGGTAGATTCGCTGTAACTCCTTCAGTGGTGCTTAATCCAAGACCAAAATTGTAATAACTCCATTTATCATCAGGGACATTAATACTGTAATTGACCGTGATTTCTTCATTACCACCTAAGCTAGTCTTCTCTGGAGTGACATTAACTGTCCAATCACTTGGCGCACCATTGACAGTAGCAGTTAATCCCGATAATCCTAGATTACTCAGGTTTTGTAATTTAACTGACCCATTAAAGGTGGTTCCTTCGGTAATCCGTTGGGAAACCTGGGTTAAGAATTGGTCATTTTGTTCAAACCGCATTCCTAAGAGAGTAAAACTATCTTCGGGGGTGCTATCTTCTGCTGCAAATCCAGGGAAATAAGCGTTGATATTATAAGTTCCTGCTTCTCCTGTTAAGGGAGTAAATTGACGAACAAAATTACCATTTCCATCGGTAAACGCATCAAACTCTCGGATATTTCCTTTGTTTTCTACCCGAACTTTGACAAATTCATAAGCTACAGGAGAATTATTACTATTACTTAATGCTTGTCCCCGTAAAGTAACAGGATTACCCGCAATCGCAGTTTCTGTATCAGTATAAACCGTACCACGATAAGCCGGTGTTACTGTCACTGGGGTAATCGTTGTATTATTGTTTTCCCCAATTGTTACCCCCTCATTAACAGTATTTCCGTTATCTGTCACCCCAATTAAATAATATTGTCCGGGATTACGGGGAGCAAAATAGGTGACTGTACGATTATAGGAGGTTCCGGGTAATAGATTGGCTGGATTTTCTGTACTTCCTAAACCAAATTCTCCTAATAAGGTGTCATTTGCATCTAGCTTATTGTCAGTTGATAAGTAAATTCGGTCTTTCCAACTTCCCGTCGCAGCGATAATCCCATTGTTAGCGACTGTGTAGGTAAATTGGGATTGTTTAGTTGTATAAGTTGGGGAGATTCCTTGTAATTGAGTGACGACTAAATCGGGAACATTAATATCAGTGACTTCTAAGCTGTCACTCCCACTATTTAACCCTGTTGCTGAAGCAGTAATCGTTACCGTTTGGCTTCCATCATTGATTCCGTCACTAATTCCGGTAATAGTGAAAGTGGCTGAAGTTTGTCCCGCAGCAATTGTCACTGTATTGGGAACAGTTGCTTCGGTGGTATCACTGGAATTGAGAGTAACGGTTAAGTCACTGCTGGTATCAGTATTACGGGTAAGGGTTGCTGTTGCGGTTCCTGTTTCTGAGATAACATCTTTGTCAATAACGACTTTTAAACTAGGACTTTCGTTATCAACTATATTTAGATTAGCAGTGGCTGTACCTGTATCTAAGGGTGAATTTGTCCCTGTATAGGTAGATTTGGCGGTGATGGTAACTGTTTGATTACCATCTAAAGCAGTATCGTCAATTGCTGATATTTCAAAGGTAGCAGAAGCTTGTCCTGCTGCGATGGTAACGCTTGTGGGTACAGTTGCTTCAGTGGTGTCACTGCTGCTGAGTTGAACAACTAAGGGGGTTGAAGTGACGACATTGCGGGTGACAGTCGCGATCGCTTTTCCGCCATTTTCGTTAATATTATTAGAGTCGAGAGTTAGGCTGAGACTAACTGCATCATTGTCGATTACTGCTAAGGTATCTGACCCACTAACAAATCCTTGGGATGTAGCAATAATTGTATAGTTTTTCGGTAGTTCAATTAAGGTATCATCAACTGCATTCAGATTAAAGTTAACTGAATTTGACCCAGCGGGAATGATTAATGTAGTCGGGACGGTCAGTTGGGTGTTATCGCTGCTAACGAGGGTGACTGTTAATGGGTCTGTGGTGTCGGTATTTCGGGTGACAGTTCCCTGAATAGTGTTTCCTTCGGTGACTTGTTCCGCAGTAATATTAACGGTTAAGGTCGGTTTGAAATCGTTGTCAATAATATTGACAATTGCGCTATTTTGTGATCCGATTGTTACGCCGTTGCTGGGATTAGATAGACTCAGATTAATGGTTTCTGTAGTTTCAAAATTACTGTCATCAATGATGGGGATGGTAACGGTTTTACTGGTTTCTCCGTTGGCGAAGTTAACGGTAATTGGGTTATTGTAGTAATCACTTCCTACTGTTGCTGTTCCATTTGTGAGGTTAACTGTAACGCTAACTGCGCCATCACTTCCATTAGTACGGGTGAGGGTAACTGCTGTAACCGGAGTTCCATTCTCATTAACTGAGTAAGTCGCATTACTAAATTGAATGACCCCTGGTACTGCGTCATTATCAATGATACTGAGGGTGGCGGTTTGCTGAGTTCCTAATGTTGCGCCACCTGTGGGATTAGAGATAGTTAAGTTGACGGTTTCGGTGAGTTCGTAAATACTGTCATCGGTGATGGGTATAGTAACGGTTTTACTGGTTTGTCCGTCAGCAAAAGTGACAGTAATCGGTGTGTTGGTATAGTCACCAGGTGCGATAGCACTTCCATCGGTAGGAGTTAAGATAACGCTAACTTCCCCGTCACTTCCACCGCTACGATTTAGCGTAATATTCGCTGTCCCATTATTTTCGTTGACACTAATTTGGTAGTTACTAAGGTTTAGAATACCATTTTGGGGGGCAATATTACTGAGAATTTTAGCAGTAAATTCAGTTGAATCTGATAGATCATTATTATCTTTGGGATCAAGTACAAAGTCAACAAATGAACCTTTTTGAACAGCAACTCGAAGATTGTAATTGCTAGTTTCTGTATTAACAACTTGTGATAAAAACTCAATACCGTCAACAAAAATTTTGCCGATAGTACTACCCCCACCTATAGACCGCAAGCTCCCAGAAAGCTGAACTACACCATCAATTTCGCTTATCCAACGACGTACCGCCCACTGTTGAACAGAAAGTCGTCCTCCACTGGTAATTTGCCCGTTGCTATGTCCACCATTTGCCCATAATTGAGTCCAATAAGTTCCGTTTTGAACATACCACGCTGGAGAACTAAATTGAGTCATCTGTTGGAAATCTGAACTGTTAAATGGTTCATCATAATAACCGTAATACCAGTTATTTTGTCCCTGTAACCCTGAAAATTCAGTCTGAGAGTTAGCAATTTCTACAGTAGGAGTGATTGATTCAACAATAGTTAAAACTGCTGTGGTCTGGGTTCCTAATGTTGCGCCACCTTGAGGATTAGAGAGAGTTAAGTTAACGGTTTCGTCTGCTTCAAATTGAGTGTCGTTAACGACGGGAATATTTACGGTTTTACTGCTTTCCCCATTGGCAAAGTTGACGGTAATTGGGGTGTTATTGTAGTCACTTCCTGCTGTGGCTGTTCCATTTGTGAGGTTAACTGTAACGCTAACTGCGCCATCACTTCCATTAGTTCGGGTGAGAGTGACTGCTGTAACCGGAGTTCCATTCTCATTAACTGAGTAAGTCGCATTACTAAATTGAATGACCCCTGGTACTGCGTCATTATCAATGATACTGAGGGTGGCGGTTTGCTGGGTTCCTAATGTTGCGCCACCTGTGGGATTAGAGATAGTTAAGTTGACAGTTTCGGTTAGTTCGTAAATACTGTCATCGGTGATGGGTATAGTAACGGTTTTACTGGTTTGTCCGTCAGCAAAAGTGACAGTAATCGGTGTGTTGGTATAGTCACCAGGTGCGATCGCACTTCCATCAGTAGGAGTTAGAATAACACTAACCTCCCCGTCACTTCCACCGCTACGAGTTATAGTAATATTCGCTGTCCCATTATTTTCGTTGACGGTGTAGTTGTTGCTATTGAGGCTAATGATTCCTCGTTGCGGTAAATCATCGTTAATGATGGTTAAAACTGCTGTAGTTTGGGTTCCTAATGTTGCGCCACCTTGGGGATTAGACAGACTGAGATTGATGGTTTCGTCTGCTTCCAATTGGCTATCGTTAACGATGGGGATGGTGACGGTTTTACTGGTTTCTCCGTTGGCGAAGTTAACTGTAACTTGGGTGTTATTGTAGTCACTTGGTGCGGTTGCCGTACCATTAGTTAGGTTGATTCTGACACTAACTGCACCATCACTTCCATTGCTACGAGTTAAAGTGACTGCGGTAACGGGGGTTCCATTCTCATTGACTGAATAAGTCGCATTACTAAATTGAATGACTCCTGGTACTGCGTCATTATCAATAATACTGAGGGTGGCAGTTTGCTGAGTTCCTAAGGTTGCGCCACCTGTGGGATTAGAGATAGTTAAGTTGACAGTTTCGGTGAGTTCGTAAATACTGTCATCGGTGATGGGTATAGTAACGGTTTTGCTGGTTTGTCCATTAGCAAAGGTGACAGTAATGGGGGTATTA
>VYLR01000159.1_pt1 | contig 36497 bp, 37 predicted proteins | sample 5114291 | NCBI WGS metagenome assembly VYLR01 (sample SAMN12291774, study PRJNA351875) | freshwater metagenome | isolation source: freshwater lake | place: USA: Michigan, Lansing Lake | collected 2013-08-14 | reverse complement strand
CTTAGACTTAGCTAGTGGTGAACAGGCTCCTGTGGCTCTGACTGCTCCTGCTATCAATGGTTAATTCCTAGTCTGAACGAAAAGGCACTCCCGCGAGGGGGTGCTTTTTTGTTGTTAGAATAAAAAATAGGGTAGTTTGTTTGAGGTTAAATTATGATTAGTTTAGAACAAGCTTTAAATACTGTTGAGCAACTATCTTTAGAACAACAGGAAATGTTATTAGAAATTTTACAAAATCGTTTACTTGATATTCGTCGTCAAGAAATTGCTAGGGATGCTAAGGAGTCAATTAATGCTTTTCATCAAGGAGAATTTAAACCTCAACCCCTAGATATTATTCTGAGAGAATTGAGAGAAACTTTAGAATAGATATTATGAGAGAACTGGTCTTAACGCCTAAATTTAAGCGGACTTTCCGTAAGTTTGTTCTCAGAAATCCCCAACGACAGAAAGCCATTGAGAAGACATTGGCACAAATGAGGGAAGATATTTATTTTTTGAACTTGGGAACTCATTCATTAAAAGGGGAATTATCGGGACTTAAAGCTTGTTCTTGTGGTTATGATTGCCGGATTATTTTTTCTATAGAAATTGAGCCAGACACCCAGGAGGAAGTTATTGTTTTACTTGACATTGGTACTCATGATGAAGTTTATTGATAAAATGTTGTTCTCAAACAATCATAATTGATGGGAAATTTTGGATTCAACGAGATGGTACTGAAGAAGGAGTCGCTTCCGACCTCCTCAAAGCTGGTATCCCTCCAGAACCCATTGTTTTAGGGTTTCTTAGCGAAGAATTAAGGCAAGATTCCCAATTTGCTATTACTTAGTACATATATTCTGTAGTGTGCGATCGCTGTTTTGGTGGCTGCGATCGATCGATGCTATTATCACTATCTCTGTAGGCTTTCTATATTTTTCTCTCTCGGTGGGATGTTTTTCTGTATGCTGGTAATAGTTTCCTTTTTTTAGCCGCATATCTCCCCCCCTATGGTCGATAGTCTTCCCCTACGCAATTTAAAATATTATTGTGACTTATTTTCTAAAATTAAAGTCAATAAGTCTAAGCAAAGTGGTGAAGCACCTTATAAGCCTATCTTATTATTATCAGTAATTGAGTTAATTAGTGATTCTCAAATTCAAGACAATAAAATATATATTTCTGATGAATTAATCAATACTTTTGACAAGTATTGGAAGCGTTTAAACCCAGATACTTTCAAAGGTGGGTTAGCTTTACCGTTTTTTCATCTAAAAAATGACGGATTTTGGAAGTTAAAGTTTAGTGATAGCTATGATGGAGGCCGTCCTCAAACTATTCCCAAAATTAGAGCAGATGTAGATTATGCCATTTTAGATCGGGAATTGTATAAACTTTTACAGGAACCTGAAGCTAGACAACAGCTAATTGATACTCTAATAGAAGCTTGGTTTTCTTCTAGTCAAAAGCAATTAGAAGATATTTTAGAAATTAATCAAGTCTTGCAAGAAGATGATGAAGTAGAACTAGATCATGCTGTTGTAACTGAAGAAGAGACAGAGAAAAAGTTTTATTTAAGAAAGTCTATCGTTAGAGATGCGTTATTTCGTAAATCAGTCGTCCATTTATACGATTATCAATGCTCTTTTTGTGGTCTTAAAGTAATTCACTCCTTGACACAAAGTATTGTTGATGGCGCACATATTAAACCCTTTGCTAAATTCTATGACAACCAGATAAACAATGGTTTATCTCTTTGTAAGAATCATCATTGGGCATTTGATCAAGGATTATTTACTATTGATGATCAATACAAAATTATGATTAGTAAAGACTTTCAAGAAATTTCTCCTAATGCTAAAGCTATTAAAAACTTTCATGGTATGAATATTTTATTACCCACTCTAGAAGATCATTATCCAAAACTTGAAGCTATTCAATGGCATCGTCAGAATATTTTTAGAGACTAGATAATGAAATTTATTAATTATTTATGAAATCAGACCAAAAAACCATTTTGCCTAATCGTAATGTTCCTGAATTAATCGAAGATATTCAATTATTAACTAAGGAAATTCAGGAATTATACTGTCAGGATAATAGCCCGTTAGTAGTTGGTTGGAGTGGGGGAAAAGATTCTACAACAGTATTACAATTAGTTTGGAATGCTATTGAATTGCTACCGATCGAAAAAAGAACTAAAACGATTTATGTAATCACCAATGATACTTTGGTAGAAAATCCCATTGTTGCAGCTTGGGTCAGAAATTCTTTGAATAAATTACAAGAAGCCGCTACCAAAAAACAGATGCCCATTAAAACTAAATTGACTTTTCCTTCAGTTGAAGATACTTTTTGGAGTTGTTTAATTGGTAAAGGATATCCTGCCCCAAGAAAAAGATTTAGATGGTGTACTGAAAGAATGAAAATTAAGCCTACAGATTTTTTTATTAGAGATATTATTCGAGATGAAGGAGAGGCAATTCTTGTTTTAGGTACTCGTAAAGCTGAAAGTATTACCCGCGCTAGAAATATGGAAAAACATCGGGGATGGCGAATTCGAGATCGTCTGAATGCTAATCCTAGTCGTCCTAATTCATATTTCTATCTTCCCATAGAAGATTGGCGTACTGATGAAGTATGGATGTACTTAATGCAGTGGGAAAATCCCTGGGGAGGAGATAACAAAGAATTATTAGCAATGTATCGAGGGGCGACTGCGGATAATGAATGTCCCCTAGTGGTAGATACTTCCACTCCTAGCTGTGGAGATTCGCGCTTTGGTTGTTGGGTGTGTACGATGGTAAATAAAGATAAATCGATGGAGGCAATGATACAGAATGACGAAGAAAAAGAATGGTTACAACCACTTTTAGACCTTCGCAACGAATTGGATATAGAAGATGACCGACCAAAACGGGATTTTCGCCGTATCTTTGGGAAAGTGCAATTATTTGAAAGAAACTTAAATGGAGAAATATCGATCGAACCGATACCGGGCCCTTATACTAAACAATGGCGAGAATATTGGCTGAGAAGGGTATTAGAGGCTCAGGAGAGCGTGCGTACTAATGCCCCAGAGGAGATGAAAGATATTACCCTAATTACCACGGAGGAACTCAGCGAAATTCGCCGGATTTGGAGGGAAGAAAAGCACGAATTTGATGACCAATTACCGAAGATTTATAAACAAGTGACTGGAGAAACTTTTCAAGACCCGCGACCGGGGGCGGATAATAATCTTTTGGGGAGTGAAGAATGGGATATTCTCGCGGATATCTGTGCCGAGGATTCCATGCACCTAGAATTATTGGCTAAACTGATCGATACGGAACGTCAATATTTTCTCAAAATCTCTCGCAAGGGTATTTACAAAGACCTAGAAAAATGCTTTGAGTCTAGTTCTCGTAGTAAAGAGGAAGCGATCGAAAATGCTCGTTATGTCTATGATTTAAAGAATGCCGCTCAAAGTGGCAATATTGCCCAGGTGAAAGAACAACTAAAAGAGAGTTTTAGTGAACCGGAAAAAGACCCACAAAAACAGTTAACTTGGGCTAGTATGAAATTCCCTACAACCGATGAGGAGGAGGAATAACGAGCCTATTTTACCCGTAAACGTCCCTGGATTTTCAAAGAGGACAAGGAAGATTGTTTACCTGATCCTACTTTGAGATTCACATTGAAAACCTTGAGCGTGCCAAGTTTCTAAATCAACGGAATTTAAGGGAATGACTTGCCAACAGGGGGGATAGATTAATTGTCCGACAAAAGCCCAAATTATACTTCTAGTCACATCTAACCCAGTTTTTAGCTTTGATTCGCGATTACCCGGCACACCAATTTCTCTAACTGCATCGATTTCTACTGCTATACCGTGGGATTGCAAGTGAATTTCTGCTAACCATTTAGCGCGGGGTAAATGAGTAGGAGAGGTGACAACTTTTACTTTATGTACTTGCCATTGTTTTAAAATTGGCACAGCAAAGAAAAAATTGCCGAAGGTAGAATTAGCACACTTTTCTAACCAGACGTTAGTTTTTGGCGCTTTTGCTCGTTCAAATAGTAATAAAATACAGGGGTCTTTCGAGCCTTGGGAAATTAAAATCGGTATATTGGGGTATTGCCGGGCCAGATTAGCTGCATAAATTTCCCGACGAATGCTGCCCCCCAAAACTAAGATGGCATCAACGGGTTTTTGTTGATTAATTGGCCAGCGGATGGCTAAATTAATCGCTAAATTAAGGATAATAAACCCAAAAACCAGAATTAGAGTTAGTTTTAACCATCTTTGCCAATGCCGGTGTTTACGCGCAACATTTTTCGGTTTTTTCGCCATTGTTTAGAGACGATGTAACAATTGTGCTTTGATAATTTTTTCTGCGGGGTTGAGTTTGACTAATTGTGAACCTGTCCCGTCTTTACCCGTAACCATCACAGTTTCTACCTCTAAGGGTAGTTTTCGCTCCTGATTGGTACTTAATAACACTATACTCCCCGCCCGCGCCGCTACCATGGCCGCTAAACTATCCTGTTTGTTGACGAATTGTAAAGCGGGTGAACCAAGATCGCCTAATTGTGATAGACGTAAATTCTCGATCGCCAGTCTTTTCGCGTAACCTAATCCCGAAATCAGAAGTAGATTTTCCCGATGAGGGAGAGAAACACAACCAGCTAGATTTTCCCCGTAGCGCAATCGCAAAATTGCTAAACCTTGGGCAGATTTACCCATCATTGGCAATAATTCCTCGCGCACGGGATAACGCAACACCCGACCGCTACTGGTGGCGATCGCTAAGTCCAGGCCCTCGTGAGTAAAAATAGCAGCATATAGGCGATCGTCTTCTTTCAATTTCATCAGGGACAAACCCCGACTACCAACCCCCTCTAATTCATCGATGGGAAGCCGCTTTATTCGCCCCTGTTGACTCAGTAAAAGCAATTCTTGATTTTTTTGAGGTTCTGTCAAGAAAAATTGATTTAACACGGCTTCTGACTCTTTTTGGGCGGTTTTGGTCAGCAGACGGTCGATTAACACCGGTTGATTTGCTTGTGGGGGGACTTCCCGGGTAGCAATCGGGTAAGCTTTGGCATTATCGAGGATAACTAGGAAATTTTCCCGTTTTTCGATCGCCTGTTGATAGATAATTAAACCCTGGTCCGGCACTCGCTCTTCTGGTGTCGTCCAACTAATTTTATCTTCGGCATCAAGCAATAAAATCGCATTTTCTGGGGGTTCTTGGGGCGTAAATAGGCTTAAACTCGGTGCATTCTCACTCTCAGACTTTTTCTTAACTTTATTCTCCTGTTTTTTAACTTCTGACTTCAAAGGGGGTGTAGGGTGTGGGGTGTGGGGTGTAGGGAAGGAAACCTCTTTCATCTGTGGGGGTGAAAATTTTTTCATCGGGACTGTCTCCTGTTTTTTTACCACAGAATCCTGTTTCTTCCCTTCTGTCTCCTGTCGACCGTCTCCTGTCTCCTGTTTTTTTACCACAGAATCCTGTTTCTTCCCTGCTGTCTCCTGCTTCCCGTCTCCTCCCTCCTGTTTTTTTACCACAGAATCCTGTTTCTTCCCTTCTGTCTCCTGTCTTCTGTCCCCCGACTTCCCGGTGCGAATTTTTGTCCGTCTGCTATCGGCGAATTTTTTCTTTAAAGAGCGCAATTCTTTTTTCAGAGACTTGAGAAACTCCTGACGGTTATGGAGGAGAGTTTCCAACTGTTGAATTTTTGTTTGTAATTCCGTCGCTTCCGTCTCTAACTTTTGTCTTTCCAAACCGGTTAAACGACGTAGAGGCATAGCTAAGATAGAATCAGCTTGAGCGTCACTAATGCCCAATTCTGCCTGAAAACGATACTTAGCCGTCGTCCCATCGGGGGCATTTTTGAGAATATCCACCACTCGATCGATATTCTGCAAAGCTAATAATAAACCCTCCACTAGGTGTAAGCGATCGCTGGCCTGTTGCAACTCATCGCCATACTGACGGGTGAGAGTTGTTTCTCGAAAGCGCAAGAATTCCTGTAAAACTTGTTTTAAAGATAACTGTCGGGGTTGATTATCGACCAAAGCGAGGATAATCGCCCCGAAATTAGTCTGTAGGGCTGTTTGTTGGTATAAAGCCGCCAAAACCTGCTGCGGTTGACTTTCCCGCTTTAATTCAATCACCACCCGAATGCCTTCGCGATTGCTTTCATCGCGGATATCGGCAATTCCCTCCAATTTCCCTAAATTGACTAATTCGGCGATTTTTTCGATCCATGCCGCCTTATTTACCTGAAAAGGCAACTCAGTGACCACAATTGCCGTCCTTTCCCTTCGGCGCTTGCCCTCAATGATAATTGTTTCAGTTTTTGCCACTCCGCGCACGGGAATAATCCCCCTACCAGTGCGATAAGCCTCGCGAATGCCGGTATCATCTAAAATCTCGCCTCCCGTGGGAAAATCGGGCCCGGGGATAATTTCTACTAACTTTTCCTCGCTTAAATCGGGATTATCAATCAAAGCGATTAAACCTTCTACCACTTCCCCTAAATTATGGGGAGGGATATTAGTCGCCATCCCCACCGCAATACCCGAACAACCATTAAGAATCAGTATCGGTAACTGAGCGGGTAAAACAACTGGTTCCTGTTGAGAATTATCGAAATTACTGCTGAAATTAACGATAGCTTCGCTAATTCCCCCTAAAACCGCCTGATCACCGATGCCTGCCAAACGGGTTTCTGTATAACGCATGGCTGCCGGGGGGTCGTTATCGATCGAGCCAAAGTTACCATGGCCCGATAAAAGTGGGTAACGACTGGAAAAATCCTGTACCATACGAACCAGTGCTTCGTACACTGACTGATCGCCGTGGGGATGATATTTACCCAAGACATCCCCCACCACCCGCGCACATTTGCGAAAAGGGCGATCGGGAGTTAAACCCAGTTCGTGCATAGCGTATAATATGCGACGATGGACTGGTTTTAAGCCATCCCGTACATCTGGTAACGCTCGCCCCACGATCACACTCATGGCATATTCTAGATAGGAGCGTTCCATCTCTTGGTGTAAGGCCGTGGGTATAATTTGACCACTAGCTAAGAAATCCAGTTGTTTGGCCATGAGTCTCTCGTTTTCAATCTGTCTAGCTGTGAATCATAAGGCATTTTGCCCTTTTTAACCTTGTTTATCCCTGAGCATCCCTATGACGACTGTTTTGATTGTAGAAGACGACCCGATAAATTTTCGCGTTTTTGCCAAAATTTTGACCAAACGAGGTGGTCTAGAGGTTAAAGGGACCGAAGACGTGGAAGAAGTGCTTCGTATTGCTCGGGATAAGGAAGCGGACGTGATCTTAATGGATGTCTCCCTCTCCCATAGTGTCTATGAAGGGAAAGCGGTGGATGGTATTAAAATCAGCCAAATTCTCAAAGCTAACCCCGAAACCGCCGATTTACCCGTTATTCTCGTCACTGCTCACGCTATGGAGGGCGATCGAGAGAATTTTCTCAAGCATAGTCAGGCCGATGGTTATATTTCTAAACCAGTGGTTGATCACCAAGCTTTTGTTAATCAAATTTTGGCGATCATCGATCAGAAGCCGGTCTAAGCTTTGAGTCTTCTTTTGTTAGTATATCAGTATTGATCTAGGGTTAGCTGAATAAATCTTAAAACCTTGTTGGGTAAGACTTTTAGACCTTTTGGCAATCAAAAAGTACCGGCGACGGGAGTGATTGGGGGGAAAATTCCTGGACTTTTCCCCTGAAAATTAGGTAATTGACCCCCTCAAAATCTGTAAAACCCTACACCCTACACCCTACACCCTACACCCTGTCCCCACAAGAAACTTTTTGCCGCAAACCCGACTTAATCCTCAACTCTGCCATAGATGGCGTAGGCTCGATCGAGCGACCAGGCCCACATCTGATCCCCTAGGGAAAAATGCCACCATTCCCCCTTATGTCGGCTAAATCCCGCCTCCTCCATCACTTTAGCTAATAAAACTCGTTTTTGATGATAACTCTGTTCTCGTGGGCTTTTTGCGGCGATATAATGGTCGGGATGCGATCGCTCTCCGATCTCATCGATTTCTCCCCCCATGTCGATGGCTTGTCCCTTCTCGTCCACTAGGGTAATATCGATCGCCGCTCCGGTACTATGGGGTGGCGGGGTGGCGGCATTATCGCTGGGAACCGCCCAAATAGTGTAAACTTCTGTTAAAATCGCTTGACTTTCTGCCTCCGATAGTTTCTCTTTGGCTAACCCTCTTGTGTCTAGGAGAGTCTGAAAAGTATAATCGACCATAAATTGTTGCACTTCGATCGGTCGATAGGCATCAAAAATCAAAATTTGCCAACCGGGTTGATAGACTTGCAGACGGTTTTGAGCGTCAATCAGGGGATTTAACACCCCTTGTCGCAAAAAATAGGGAGATTTACCCCGATAATTAGCTCCTAATTTCTCGTAAGCATGGGGAGAAGGTATAACAAACTTATCTGGGGGTATAGGTACTAAGGGTTCCCCACATTCACGAATAGGAATTTTTTGGTAGGGTTTCATCTCGTCGTCAGAAAACGGGGATTTTGGCACTCTTTTCCCCACATTGGCCGAAAATTTTTTGATTGATGCAAGAGAGCTAGTTTTTATGGGCGAGAATGGCTAGGAGGTTCTCAATTCAACTGGTGAGAAATGGGGGTTGTTCAGCTTGGCTGTCGGTTAACGATTTTTAAAAGCTTCGATCGCCGCCGGCAAAGTATAGTAAATCCTCTCCTCGCTAATTTTATCTAACAAGCGAGAACGTTGCAATTGTAAGTACAGATCATGTTTAACCCTAGCTAGAGCGAAAACTATACCCTGTCTTGATAATTCCCTTGCTAATTCCTCAAGAATCTCCACGGCTGTACTATCCAATTCCCCAAGGGCCTCCGCATTCAAGACAAACCATTCTACAGGTTTTGTCTCCCGGGCAATAGCACTGAGGGCGCGACGTTTAAAGTCGGCCGCATTAGCAAAAAATAAGGGGGCATCGTAACGATAGATAACCAACCCCGGTATTGTTTGCGCTTCCGGCCAATCCTGGAGTGCGTGTAAACCCATCACCCCTGGGACCGTACCCAAAACGGCATCATCGGGCCGAGTAATGCGGGCCAATAAATCGATAACCGAGAGACCGATGGCGATGGCAACCCCGCTTAAAATCCCCGTGGTTAGCACCCCCACCATGGTCAGGACAGCGAGATTAAACTCACTATTGCGAAAGCTTTTTAGTCGTTTAGCCCCGGCAATATCCACCAGTTTACAGGCCGCATAAATCACCAGCGCACCCAAAGCGGCTTTAGGAAAGAGTGCCAGTAGCGGACCGAGGGAGAAAATGACCGCCACCACCACCACTGCCACCACTAGGGAGTAAATCTGACTTTTACTACCCACCGAATCGCCCACCGCGGTGCGACTGGCACTGCTGCTGATGGGAAATCCCTGACAAAAACCCGCCGCCAGATTCCCCAGTCCCAGGGCTAAAAATTCTTGATTGGCATCGATTTCTTGGTTATGACGTGCGGCGAAGGCTCTAGCGGTCAAGACGTTATCGGAATAGCCCACCAGGGCAATGCCGACGGCTGCGGTCACTAGGGGTAGTAATTGGGAAAAATCTAGGGTTGGTAAGCCAAAATTGGGCAAAGTCTTGCTAATTTTCCCCACTACTGCCACCCCCTCTCCATCAAGATGGAGGGTGGCGACGGCGAGGGTTCCCAGTAAAACCGCCAGCAAGGGACCTGGTGCTTTGGGAAAATATTTTTGGATGACAAATAGAAATAGTAGAAGAAATACAGCTAGGCTAAGGGTTGGCCAGTGCCATTGGTTTATTCCCCAGAAAAAAGCGAAAATTTCTTTAAAAACCGTATTTTCACGGATTGACAAACCACTAATTTTACCCAGTTGTCCCGCAATCATGATCACCGCCACTCCCGTCATATAACCGATTAGGATCGGTTTGGAGAGTAAATTAGCTAGAAATCCCAAGCGGGCGATATAAGCGACAAAACAGATTAAACCGACCATTAGGGCTAAAAAAGCCGCTAAACTGCCGTAATTTTCTCCTTGACCACTCACCATAGGTGCGATCGCTGCCGCCGTCATCACTGCCGTGGTCGATTCTGGTCCGAGGGATAGTTGCGATGAGGAGCCGAAAAGGGCGTAAACTAAGGCAGCCGGCACGAGAGTCCACAATCCCACCACCGGCTCGACCCCGGCCAGGTCGCCGTAGGCCATACACTGGGGAATAGCGTAGGCTGCCACGGTGACACCGGCGAGTAGATCTCGGCCCAGCCACTGCCATTGATAGGAGCGCAGGTTTTTTAGCCCGGGTAAATCAGGAAAATCGACTCGTCGGGAGTTTTTACTCATATTTTCTCTCTTAACGGCGACTTAACCTAATCTTAACGGAAGAATTAGCTAGGGTCTGCTGAAAAAGTTTGTTGGTGGGGGCAGGGTGTGGGGTGTGGGGTGTGGGGTGTAGGGTTTTACCGATTTTTAGGTAGTCAGTTACCTAATTTTCAGGGAAAAAGTCCCAGAATTTTACCCCCGATCACTCCAATGGTCAGCACTTTTTGAGGGGAAAAAAGTCTAAAAGCCTTATCCAACAAGGTTTTTAGATTTATTCAGCCAGCCCTGGCTAGGAAAAGCCTTGAGGCTGAGATATTTTCTGTCAGCAGGATATTTATACCATGTTAACCGCAATTTTAGTTAAATTGGCTAAATATACTCGGAAATATCCTCTTGACAATCATCGGCTAAGTATGATAGGGCGCGGAAGCGTAAACCGACTAATTGCTCGTAGAGAGGATTTAACTTGCACAGGGGCGGAATATGGACTAATTTATGGCCAAACAGCACGATATCGCGTTCAAAAGGACATTGAGGCGGCACCATTTTGCAGATAAACCGGGCCAAGCGCGGATCGTGCATTTCTAACCCATCTAACCAATCTTTGAGGGGATGAAGCAGATCTGGGTGGGGATGTTCGGCACTGATAAACTCGGATTTCTGCGCTTCCGTGGTAATTTCGGGAATTTCACAGATAGTATGTTCTAAAGCTGACAAGGCCTCGATTTCTAACCCGAAAGCATCCCGATAACTATGCAGTAATTGCGCTTCTGCGGGGGAATAAATGCCATCGGCGATCGCCACCATGACCGCCGTGCGGAGGAAGTTTTCTGATATTCTGGGGTCATGACCGAAACTTGCGGCCAATTCTTCGGGACTAATCGATTGATAGAGAACGTGGTCGTCATCTAATTCTAATTCGTGAGCGAAACGGGCGATCGATTCCTGTTCGCTGGCGCTATAATCCCCATCACACCAGGCAATTGTCAGTAATCCCCGTAACCAGTCCCTAACTTGTTCGTTAGTGTAGCGGTATTGAACAGAGCTAACCATAGGTATTGCTAAAACTGATTTCTAGTTTCTCAATTCAATTCTACCTATCGCTCCCGGATTCTAGTGGCTCCTGTTCATATCATGTAACCATTGCAACTATCCCCATGGTCAGCTAGGAATTTTTTGGTTTTCAGTCGGCATAATCGGGCAATTTTCGCCCCTAGGAGCAGGGGTAGGGGGTTGGTGCTGCTTGTCCCTTCCCCAACCGCGTCAGTCCTGCTGAAAAGGTGGATTCCTGGGATTAACGTCCGATCCCGAGGTAACGGAAACCAGCTGCTGTCACCACCGCAGGATCGAGGAAATTGCGACCATCAATTAACACGGGTTCGCGCATGGTTTTAGCCATTTTCCCGTAGTCGAGACGGAGGAATTCTTGCCATTCCGTCACCACCACCAAAGCGTCACAACCATCGGCCAATCTTTCCGGATCCGATTCGATAATCACACCGCTTAAACCGTGACTTAAACCACTTTGGGAAACGATCGGATCGTAAGCTTTTACCTTAGCACCTAAACGATTTAACTGTTCGATCATGGTTAAAGCCGGAGCATCGCGCATATCATCGGTATCGGGTTTAAAAGTTAATCCCAACAAACCGACGGTTTTACCCTTGAGGATTTTTAATTCCTGTTGCAGTTTTTCGATCGCAATTGTCCGTTGACGTTTGTTAACATTGATAGCGGCGTTGAGTAATTCCGTTTCGTAACCGTAGTCTTCCGCGGTATGTACCAAAGCCGACACATCTTTGGGGAAACAGGAACCCCCCCAACCGATCCCGGCCGAGAGGAACTTGCTGCCGATACGGGAATCTAAACCGATACCTTTAGCCACTTGGGTGACATCGGCCCCCACGCGATCGCAGATGTTAGCTACTTCGTTAATAAAGCTAATTTTGGTAGCTAGGAAGGCATTAGCGGCGTATTTAATCATTTCCGCCGAACTGAGATCCGTAACCACCACGGGAACGGGAGGCAAGGATGGATCTTCAGAGAATTGACGTTCAACCAAAGGCGCGTACAATTCCTTCATCATTTCGATGGCTTTCGGGTTATTACTGCCTAAAACAATACGATCGGGGTTAAAAGTATCATAAACCGCCGAACCTTCGCGTAAAAATTCGGGATTACTGACCACATCGAATTCCGCTTCAATGCGTTCTAGTGTACTAATACCGCCACCAGCGGCCACGAGATTTTTTTGTCTTTCGGCCACTCCATCGAGGACGATCATCCGTACCCAATCCCCAGAACCGATGGGAACGGTCGATTTATTGACGATTACTTTATAACCACCGTTGAGATGGGCCCCAATACCCCGGGCCACCGCTTCCACATAACGAGTGTCACTTTCTCCCGTGGGTAGTGCTGGTGTACCAACAGCGATAAAGAGGATTTCACCGTGTTTAACTCCCGCTTCTAGATCCGTGGAGAATTCCAGATTGCCGGAGGCTGCCGAAGACTGCATTAATTCTGATAACCCCGGTTCATAGATGGGGGATTGTCCCGATTTCATCAATTTGACTTTTTCTTCATTGTTGTCAATACAGATGACATGATGGCCAATATGTGCTAGGCAAACCCCAGTGACTAAACCCACATAACCGGTTCCGATAACACAAACACGCATGATAATTACTCCAGTGACAATTAAGTTAAATTCATTGATTAGGGATTAGCTGAGACGAGAACGGAAATCCTCGATCGTCATTTTTAAACCCTGGCTTAGAGGAATAGTTGGACTCCAATCTAGATAGGTTTTAGCACGAGTGATATCCGGTTGTCGTTGCTTGGGATCATCTTCCGGCAGTGGTTTATAGACCAATTCGGCCTCGGGATTAATCATGCCTTGGATGAATTGCGCTAATTCCAGAATTGTGTATTCGTCGGGATTGCCGAGATTAACCGGCCCGATAAAGTCCCCATTCATCAAACGCATTAACCCTTCCACCAGGTCAGAAACATAGCAAAAACTGCGGGTTTGGGAACCTTGACCATAAACCGTTAGGGGTTCACCGCGCAAAGCTTGCACCACGAAATTACTCACCACTCGTCCATCGTTTTCCAACATTCGCGGGCCGTAGGTGTTGAAAATCCGGGCCACCCGGATATCGACTTTATGCTCCCGATAATACTCAAAAGCTAGGGTTTCCGCCACCCGTTTACCCTCGTCGTAACAGGAACGCGGTCCGATACAGTTGACATTACCTCGATATTCTTCCGTTTGGGGATGCACATCGGGATCGCCATAGACTTCTGAGGTAGAAGCGAGCAAAAATCGCGCTTTTACCCTTTTAGCGAGGCCCAGCATATACATGGTCCCTAAAACATTGGTTTTAATCGTTTTGACGGGGTTATATTGATAGTGGATCGGGGAAGCAGGACAGGCCAGGTGATAAATCTGATCGACTTCTAAACGGATCGGCTCGGTGATATCGTGACGAATTAGCTCAAAATAAGGATTTCCTAGCCATTTAACGATATTTCTGCGCGCCCCCGTGTAGAAGTTATCCAGACAGATCACTTCTTGACCCTGTTCCATCAAGCGATCGATTAGATGGGAACCAATAAAACCCGCACCGCCTGTAACTAGGATTCTCATGTAATCGACAAGTAAACATATAAAATTATTCTTAAAATACCCTGACGCTGGCTTTTTGGCAAATATTTTTTTTGAGGCGGTGATAACTGATCAGCGATCGCCGATGCTAGGCTAATGGCTGAATAATGGCTGGGTAATCCTTAAAAAAAATGTAACAATTTTCGTAGTCATCCCTACAGAGTTCTATATCGTCCAATCTTGTAGGCGTAAATTAGGGATTTGAGAGAAATCACGATAATTGCGTGTTACTAAAATACTGTTTTCTGATCAACGGCAAAAATAAGGATTAAATGGCATAAAGTCTGTAAATAGACCATTTAACTGATTATTATTCATTCTTAATTCTCCTGACTCCTGACTACTGGCTACTGACTCCCAACCCTAACAACAATTTTTGATTTTTACAAGAGGTCTAATCTTGTGTTCCTATACGAATTTTTTGCTCCCGTAATTCTCTGAAATGATAATGAGCTTCTAAAGTATAGTTAAAAATTTTAAATTTGCTCAGATAATTAACTACATCTCTCAAACCTTGATAGCCTTTGATTAACTTTTCATATTGATTGCTTTGAGAGTATTTTCTGATCACGCTGAACCATCCTCTGACTTGTTCTTCTAAAGTAATAATTGTTATAGCAAGATCATCAGGATTGATAGACGCTACTCTCCGAACTAAGTTCGGATGTAGTTTTTGCAGTAGGGTTATATGATCGGTATCTAATATATATTGGGTCACGGTATTTCAACTTGTTGACTGTCTTCTTGGTCAACTTTTTGACGATAGGTTTCTATACTCTCTATGACTTCATCTAAGAGGGGGTTATAGGCTAGTGTAGCTGGTATATTGAGCAGTGGATGCTCTTGTTGTTGTTTTTTCTGCGCTAATTTTTCAAATAATTGGTTTTGTTCTTCTAAAGAAAGTTGATCGATAGATTCTATAATTTGGCTAAGAGAAAGATGAGGAGTCATAAATTACAAGCCTTTTTGACTAGATATTGATGCTAGTGTAGCATAATACTAAATCCGTTGAGTAACGCACAGAAAACGGGTTTCTCGGAGAAACCCGTTTTCTACTCATCTCATCCAAAAAGGGGAATAAATAATCAGTCTTTAATAACCAGATTTAGTATAATTCCCTTCGTCGCTAACAGCTTTAAAACAGATCCTACAGTAATCGGCATTTTTCTGATAGTTCCCTAGTGGTACAAGCAGGATGGCGGTAAATGATCTTGATGCAATTGGTATCACAGGCATCCGCCGTCTGTCAAGAGATAGAAAGATTTAAGGTTAGAACAATGCCAGCATCTGTTATAATCTAATACAGAAAAAACCCCCTTGTCAAATTTGGGCAAATTCGGGCAAAATAGGGAATGTAAATTTTATACAATATTTAGTATTATTTTGATAGGATTAAAGAGGCTAGATTATGACCAGTGCCGAGCAAAATAAGCTATTTATCCTGATCGATGGGCATTCTTTGGCTTTTCGTGCCTATTATGCCTTTGCCAAGTCTCGTTCTGGTCCTCTGCGTACTTCTAGCGGCATTCCCACCAGTGTTTGTTTTGGGTTTTTAAACTCTCTGCTGCAGTTACTAGAAACTCAAAAACCCACTTATTTAGCAGTCGCTTTTGATTTAGCAGTCCCTTCTTTTCGCCATGAAGCTGATGTCAATTATAAGGCTAATCGGCAAGAGACTCCCGAAGAATTTCGCCCCGATTTAACTAATCTGCAAAGTCTCTTGGCAGCGATGAATATTCCTATTGTGACTTCCCCGGGTTATGAAGCAGATGATGTTTTAGGAACTTTGGCAAAACAAGCCGGTGATCATGGTTATACGGTCAAGATTTTAACAGGCGATCGAGATTTATTCCAATTGGTAGATGAGGAGAAAAAAACCACGGTTCTCTATCTGGATATTAATGCGGTCAAAAGTACATCGGGACAGGGTTATACAGAATTTAATTCCCAAGCTGTCACGGAAAAGTTAGGGGTGACACCAAAACAGGTAGTAGATTTTAAGGCTCTTTGCGGTGACAAGTCTGATAATATCCCCGGGGTGTGCGGAATTGGCGAAAAAACAGCGATAGATTTATTAAAAAAATACGATAACTTAGACGATATATATACCAATCTGGAATCGATTAAGGGAATGGTAAAAACTAAATTATTAGAGGGAAAACCCGCCGCCGAAAGTTCTCGCTATTTAGCCAAAATTGCCCTTGATGCCCCCGTTAGCCTCGAAGAGGATAAATTTCGTCTCCGAGGTTTTGATCGGCGTTTAGTTAAAGCTTTATTGGAAAGATTAGAATTAAAGAAAATTCTCCAGAAACTCGATCAAATTCAACAGCATCTAGGTGGCACTCCTACCCTAGAATTAACTAGCGATGCTGATTCTAATCAATTGTCTCTGTTTGATTTACCCCCTATTTCTCCACCAGTTCTAATTGCTCCGGAAATTATTGATACTATTCCTAAGTTAGATGCTTTACTGGCCAAATTAACAACTTTCACTAATCCACATTTTCCTGTCGCTTGGGATACCGAAACCACGGATTTAAATCCTCGTGTAGCCAAATTAGTCGGGATCGGTTGCTGTTGGGGAAAAGAATTAAATTCTCTGGCCTATATTCCCATCGGCCACCAGAGCGGTGATAATTTAAATCTAGAGATAGTTATCGAAAAATTACGCCCAATTTTAGCGGGTGATAATTATCCGAAAGTCTTCCAGAATGCGAAATTTGATATTGATGTTTTTTATCATCAAGGAATTACCGTTAAAAGTCTAGTTTTTGATACTATGGTGGCTAGTTATGTCCTCCATCCCGAACTAACTCATAATCTCGAAGATTTATGCGATCGCTATTTGGACGGTATCACTTCCCTTAGTTATAAAAGTCTCGGTATTACTGGGGGAAAAACCATCGCTGATTTAGATATTACCACCACTGCCAACTACTGCGGATTAGATGCCTACGCTACCTATTTACTTCGAGAAAAATTACAGGCAGAATTAACTAAAATTCCCCCTTTATATCAATTATTCTCAGAGGTAGAATCTCCCTTAGTCATGGTGCTGTGGCAGATGGAAAATTATGGTATAAAAATTAATATCAATTATCTAAAAAACTTGTCCCAGCAACTAGAAAGAGACCTAGCATACATAGAAAAAAATGCCTACGAATCTATCGGAGAAACTTTTAATCTTAGCTCTCCTAAACAGTTAAGTGAAATCCTCTTCGATCGATTGGCACTCAATCGCAAAAAATCCAGAAAAACTAAAACAGGTTACTCCACCGATCAAAGTGTTTTAGAGAAACTACAAGGAGATCATCCCTTAGTTGATTATATCCTTGAACATCGCACCTTATCCAAATTAAAATCAACCTATGTGGATGCTTTACCGAAATTAGCCGAACCAAAAACCGCACGAGTACATACAGATTTTAATCAAACCATCACCAGCACCGGACGCTTATCATCCTCCAATCCTAACCTACAAAATATCCCCATTCGCAGTGAATTTTCCAGACGAATTCGTCAAGCTTTTATTCCCGAAGATGGTTACTTATTGGTGTCAGCGGACTACTCACAAATCGAGTTAAGAATTCTCGCTCATCTCAGCCAAGAACCAGTTTTATTAGAAGCCTATCGTAGTAATCAAGATGTTCATAAAGTCACCGCTCAATTGCTCTTTGATAAAGGGGAAATTACCCCCGAAGAACGCAGTTTAGGAAAAACAATTAACTTCGGGGTTATTTATGGCATGGGAGCGCAAAAATTCGCACGTGAATCGAAATTAACCGTAGAACAGGGCAGAAAATTTATTGAAAAATATCATCAACGTTATGCCCAAGTATTTGAGTATTTAGAGAATAGCAAAAAACAAGCGATCGCTCAAGGATATGTGGAAACAATTTTGGGTAGAAGACGTTATTTTAACTTCGATAATCCCCTCTTAAAAAGACTGCGAGGACTGTCCTTACATGACATCGATTTAGATAGCCTCAAACTCAACAACGAGGAAGCACAATTATTAAGATCGGCCGCTAATGCGCCCATTCAGGGTTCCAGTGCTGATATTATTAAAGTAGCGATGGTAAAATTGGCCGAGGTGCTGCAAAATTATCGAGCGAGATTACTGCTGCAAGTCCATGATGAATTAGTCTTGGAAATACCGAGGGAAGAATGGCCATCCCTAGAGTCAAAAATCAAGACGACTATGGAAGAAGCTGTCTCCTTGACAGTCCCTCTCTTGGTAGAAATAAAAGCTGGTGACAATTGGATGGAAACTAAATAAAACTATGATCGAAAACAGACAATTTTTAACCCCAGAAGAATCCGCAGATGTGGACGCTGCCCTCTTGACTTCTCCCGAAAAATTCCTGACTCGTTTAACGATTTCTTCCCTACGCTTACTAAAAATAATCGCCGAAGATACGGGAGTAACCCTAGAAGAACTAACCCATAAACAGGTCATCCAATGGCTAGAAAAAGATAGTAAACTGCGTCGGGAACAGGGGATCGAAGCGGCAGTGCTGAAATGGTAAATAAACTCTTAAAAAATCAGCTACCCCTGACAATTTATGCTAGTCTTTAGATATAAAGTTACTGGAGTTACAACAATGACAATTACCCTAAAAGTGCCTAGTATTGCCTGTGAAGGTTGCGCTAATACTATTACTAAAGCGATTAACAATCAGCAACCAGCAGCCCAAATATCGGTGGATGTAGCCAATAAAATCGTCACGGTAGAAACCACCGCATCCCCAGCAGAAATTGCCCAATGGATCAGCGAAGTCGGCCATACTGTTGAGTCTAGCAGTGAGGGTTGACATCCTCTCCCGTTAAAAATATACCTCTGGTAAAAATCAAGGGTAGTCCTATTTTTATGTTGCTCAGATTAGTTTTACTCCCAAGCTTTCTAGTTGTTGGTTTATCGAAAAGGAGCGATTACGATTAGAGGTACAAGGAACAACCATTACATCATCTAAAATTTGATTAATATCATTAGCTGATACGATAACAGCAGCAGGAAGCTTAAACTGTTGAAATTGACTGGATGGCATGGGTACTTGACACAATACTACATCACCCTTTTGTAATTTCATCGGCAAAAATCTCGTCGTAGATGTCATGATCAGAACCAATTCATTCTTGATAAGCTTGAGAGGTAATTTGTTCAGTAAAGTTAAGTGTATTTGGGTTGTTATTTTGTAATTTTACTGCTAACTCTAACAATGGTCTTAATTGTTCATCGGAGAGATTTTGTGTTACTAAAGATAGTTTTTGTTTAATATTCATGGGTGGTTAGTCCAATTAATAGCTGTTACAATTATAATCTGTTTACTGTTGTTCATAGTCTGTAATAATGCTTTGAATATCCTTTACCGCCATATCAACTTGTTCAGATTTCGTGTAAATAGTTAACAGAATGATTGCCGTTGCAGTTTTGACGTAATAAATTAAACGGTATCCCCCACTTTTGCCTTTTTGAATATCACTATTTCGGACTCTCAACTTGAAGACAGTATAACCAATACTATGTATTTGATCGCCAGGTAATTCTCCTTGCTCAAGTTGTTCAATCATAGGTTGAATATCATCTCGAATACTGCGATATTTCTTAGCAAGAGTGCGGAGATTTCACTTGAATGTTGCCGAGGCTAAAACTTGAATTATCGGTTGATTAGTCATCTTCTAACCCTTCCCAAAGTTGAGAAACGGGAATGGTTTGTCCTGTCATGGCTTCATGCCAAGCTTGCCGAAAGTCTGCTAAAATTTCTGCTTGAGATGTATCTTGGGTTTCCTCCTCTGGGATGAGAATAATAACTTCTACACGGCTGTTTTTGTCTATGATTAAAGGATGATCTAGGGTGAGTTGTCCTTGTTCATCAATGGTTGCCATAACCTTGAGTGCTTTCATGTTTCTCTGCTTGAGTGGGTTAGTTCAATATCTAAATGCTGCTAATTTTCCCAAAGTTTTACCTGCTCAGAATCTTTTCTAGTTCTTTAACTAAAAATGGTAAATCATTTTTAACGGTATTCCAAACAATATCTTCATCAACATTTAAGTAATCGTGTACTACTTTGCTCCGCATTCCGACGACTGCTTGCCAAGGAATTGTTGGATAATTCTCTCGAAAGTCTGGTGATACACGACGCGCTGCTTCTCCGATAATTTGCAATAAATGGGTGAGGGATAACCGTAAAAGTTCGTTATTATCAAAATCTTCTCGACTGACACCTTCTACAAAGCTAAGTGCTTTATTTGCTGTGTCAATCATGTGTTCAACATACACTTGATTATCTTTCTGCGACATAACACACCTCTGCTGTTGCTAAAACACGCTCACGAATATGATGATTAAGAGATTTGATGGTAACGAGATCAATAGTACGTCCATCAAATAATTGAGATAATTCTTCTTGAATTTGATGAAGTTTGAGAAAACTAGGGGTAAAACCAAGTTCAAACTCAACGAGCAGATCAATATCACTATCTGCGGTGAAATCATCTCGTAAAACTGAACCAAATAAGGAAAGTTTATGAATATGCCAATGTTGGCAAAGTTGTGAGAGTTTTTCTTGAGGAATTTTCATATTTTTGTGTTCATCAGATTAGGTTTACTCCCAAGCTTTCTAGTTGTTGGTTTATCCAAGCGGTTGCCGTTTCTTCATCGGTTTCTATCGCTTTTTCTCCTCCTATTTTAGCAATTTCTAAGAGTTGTTTAGATTTTGCTTTTAAAGCACTCTTAGAGTAAAGGTGCGATCGCTTTTAAAAGTTCTGTTAATTTATTTTCAACTATGTCCCATACCACATCCAAATCAAGCTGATCGTATTTATGAACAATGACATCTCGCATTCCAGCCATTTCTCGCCAAGGAATTTCTGGATGTTGTTGACGGAAGATTACAGAAAGACGTTTAGTCGCTTCACCAATAATGGTAATTTGGTAGAGGATGGCCGACAATTTTTCATCATTGGTTTCCAATTCTGATTTACCGATACCATCAGTATAGCGCAAAATACGTCTGATAGCATTTACAATGTCGATTAGAGATTCTTGATCACGAGGCATATATAATCTGTGCTGATTCTAAAATGTTTTTACATCTTAGCCAGTTATCACTCCGTTTGAGTGCTGCTTTCACAATTAAATCTACTTTTCGATTGAAAATTGCTTGCAGTTCATCGCGCATTTGTAGGGTTTCAGTTAAACCTCGTTTAGCAGTTGGAGAAAAGGTAATTAGAATATCAATATCGCTATCTGAACGGAAATCTTCGCGTAAAACTGAACCAAATAATGCCAATTCGGTGACTTGCCACTTTTGACAAAATCCTTTAATTTGTTCCATTGGTAGATTTATTTTTGTGTTCATCAGATTAGTTTTACTCCCAAGCTTTCTAGTCTGCCAAAATTAACCCCATACTCCACCTGAATGCGACTGAGAGGATAATGTAAGCGATCGCTTAAAACCCTTAAATATAATTGTCTAATCGCTTCTTCTGGGGTAAGTTTAATCTCTTTTTTCCGTACTAAGCAAATTGTATAGGGAGCTTCCCCATTTTTCGTCTTTTTCAGCGTAATTGCCTGCTCTAATTGCTCAATTTCCGTCGGCGTAAACTGGGACAACTTATAACTTGAGTCTTTGAGAAGATCAGCTAATTTCATAAGTTAAAGATGATAGAGATAATTAACAAATTTGGAGATATTAATCTGAGTAGCTTTTATCTCATCTCAGTTCTGAGAGTAGGATAATAATTTCTATACCAAGCATTGAAAGTAATCCCAGCCTTGACAAATTGAGTTAGGTAATCTACTGATGCGAGAATTTTCCCTGTACAAGCCGGTAGGTATGACTTGAAATCATTGTATTCTTGGCTATTAAGTAGGTAGGTGTTAAAAGTTGTCAGACACCCCCCTTATCAAGGGGGGACTAAGGGGGGATCGGCACCCCCCTTATCAAGGGGGGATCAAGGGGGGATCAAGGGGGGCAGGGGGGATCGAACCTAAAATCCATTTTTAATTTAATTATAACCAGCTACTTAACTTAAGTTAAAGATATATGGGGACTTAACTTTTCCATTGGATCAAATTTTTTAAGATTCTTTCGATGTTCGCGGTTTCTCATCTCGGCAAAAGCGAGCAAACAGCGATCGCATTTGGGGCAGCTTTGCTGTGGCAATTGTCCGTGACTCAATATCTGTAATAATCTAATACAGCCCTTGTAAACCTTCTTTAAGCTCTGGGTTTTCGTCTTGATCGAGATGCACAAAATCGCCCTTAGATGAGAATTAGTTTACAAAAATTTACATTTGGAGATAAGGAGCAATGAGTCAAGTTTCCGGTACAGATGTTCCCGATTTGGGTCGTCGTCAATTTATGAACCTGTTGACCTTTGGTACAATTACCGGAGTAGCAGCGGGCGCTTTGTATCCGATTGTTAAGTATTTTATTCCCCCCTCGGCCGGTGGTACGGGTGGCGGTGTCACCGCTAAAGATGCCCTAGGCAATGATGTGATTGTCAGTCAATTTCTGACCAGCCATAACGCTGGCGATCGCACCTTAGCCCAAGGCTTAAAAGGCGACCCCACCTATTTAGTTGTCCAAGAGGACAAAACCCTGGCCAACTACGGAATTAACGCCGTCTGCACCCACTTAGGTTGTGTGGTGCCTTGGAATGCCAGTGAGGAAAAATTCATGTGTCCTTGCCACGGTTCCCAGTACAATGCCGAAGGAAAAGTAGTTCGCGGTCCAGCGCCTCTATCCTTAGCCCTCGCCCATGCCAACGTCACCGATAATGATAAAGTCGTCTTCTCCACTTGGACGGAAACCGACTTCCGCACCGGTGAAGAACCCTGGTGGTCCTAGATTATTCAATGTGACGAGATTTGGAATTATTTAACCGATAGAGATGAGAACATTCAACTTTTTAAGCTTCCCGCAAGTCCACAGACAGGCCCTAGTGAAAGCCGTCCTCGTGGCGATCGCTACCGTTTCCCTACTCCTAACCAGCGATGTCATTAACCCCCAATCTGCCCAAGCATATCCTTTTTGGGCGCAACAAACCGCCCCGGAAACCCCCAGAGAGGCCACAGGTCGGATTGTCTGCGCGAACTGCCATTTAGCCCAAAAACCCGCCGAAATTGAAATCCCCCACTCGGTATTACCCGATAGCGTCTTTGAAGCAGTGGTAAAAATCCCCTACGATCCCGCCAGTCAACAGGTGTTAGGAGACGGATCGAAGGGGGGTTTAAACGTCGGTGCAGTCTTAATGCTACCGGATGGTTTTAAAATCGCACCCCCCGATCGCATTCCCGAAGAAATGCAGGAAAAACTCGGTGGAGTCTATTTCCAATCCTACAAAGAAGGTCAAGATAACGTGGTTATCGTCGGTCCCTTACCCGGGGATCAATACAAAGAAATCGTTTTCCCCGTCCTGGCCCCCGATCCTAGCCAAAATAAGGGTATTCACTTCGGTAAATATGCTGTGCATTTAGGGGCCAATCGCGGTCGCGGTCAAGTGTACCCCACCGGTGAACCTAGCAATAATAACGCTTTCAAAGCTTCTACCGCAGGTACAATTAGCCAGATCAGCAAAACCGAAGCCGGTGGTTATGAAGTCACCATCACTTCCCAAGCTGGCCCCGTGGTGGAAAATATTCCCGCAGGTCCTGAGTTAATCGTCTCGGAAGGTCAGGCCATCGAAGTGGGACAATTTTTAACCAGTAACCCCAATGTCGGCGGTTTTGGTCAAAAAGAGACGGAAGTTGTCCTACAAAATCCCGGCCGGATCAAAGGATTAGTTTTATTCCTCGGTGGTATTATGCTCTGCCAAATCCTCTTAGTTATTAAGAAAAAACAAGTGGAAACAGTACAAGCGGCCGAAATGAATTTCTAATCGCAATATTTCGGTTATTTGTGCTAAAAAGCGGGTTATTTGCCCGCTTTTTAGCTTTGAGTCGGGAAAACGCTCACCCCTCGCTGCCGTCTGATACAATCGGTTCAACTTAACCGATAAGTGTCAATTTTTATGAATCAGTCGCTTGTTCCAGTCATTCTCGCTGGGGGTAAAGGGGAACGTTTTTGGCCCCTCAGTCGTCTAGCGCGTCCGAAACAGTTTCTCTGTCTTGATGGTAGTGGTCGCAGTCTTTTACAAGCAACGGCCGATCGTCTATTATCTTTAGCGGCAGGTTGGGAAAATCTCTGGGTAATTACCGCTAGTGCGATCGCTGATGGTGTCCGCGAACAACTGCCCGATTTACCGGAGAGTAACCTATTAGTGGAACCGGTGGGCAAGGATACGGCCCCGGCTGTGACTTGGGCTACTTTAGAAGTGATAAAACGTTATGGTAAGGAAGTGGCGATCGGTTTTTTTCCTGCCGATCATTATATTGGTAATCAAGAGGCTTATATTAACACTTTAAAAGCGGCCGTAGAAGTGGCCGTCAGCCAAAAAGCGATCGTTACTTTAGGGATTAAACCCGATTATCCCTCCACCGGTTACGGTTATATCGAACAGGGAGAAAATCAGGGCGAATTTAATGGTTTACCCGTCTATAAAGTGAGTCGTTTTACGGAAAAACCCGATCGCACCACGGCCGAAAAATTCCTAGAAACGGGACTTTTTAGCTGGAATAGCGGAATGTTTATCTTTCAGGGACAAGTGGTTTTAGAGGAGCTAAAAACCCACGCTAATAATATTTTACAGCCTCTGATCGATCGGGGCATCGCTGCCTATGAGGATTTAGAGAAAAAAAGTATCGATTATGCTTTGATGGAAAAAACCCAACTCGCTTACGTTTTACCCGCTAATTTCGGTTGGGATGATCTGGGAGATTGGAATGCTCTGGAAAGATTACTGGAAGCAAAGGGCAAAAATATTGAACTGGCCAATCATGTCGGTTTGGATACGGAGGGGGCTATTATCTATGCTAGTGATCGGGAAGAAGTGATCGTTACTATTGGTTTAAAAGATCTGGTAATTGTTCGCGACGGTAAAGCGACTCTCGTTGTCCACAAAGATCGTACCCAAGATATTAAACAAGTTCTCAAGCAATTACAAACCGATCCCAAATTAAGGAAATTGTTATAGGATCGATAAGTACCTAAGTAAAATTCATTACACATCTAAGCCATCAGCTTTTTCAGTGATCAGTGATCAGTAACCAGTAACCAGTGAAAAGACAGTAGGAAACTTCTATTTAATACTGCTCACTTAAAACTCAAATCTGATCACTGATAACTTACCCACTGATAACTGATAACTGATAACTTACCCACTGATAACTGATCACTGATAACTGATAACTTAAGTAGGGAGGCACAATTATTTGTAGGATGGGTTAGCGGTAGCGTAACCCATGCGGGCGTTGGGTTTCATGCTTCAACCCAACCTACGTTCTAACTTACTGATAACTTACCCACTGATAACTGATCACTGATAACTGATAACTGATCACTGATAACTGATAATACCGTGTTCTCACTCCCCCAAACCAGTCAAAGACAAAAAGAAATCCTTGAGATAGTTCTCGGCAACGGTTGGGACTATATGCGCGGGGTTTTAACCCTAGGAAAAACAGAAAATCCCCAGATTCCCACCCCAGAAGTTCTCAAAAAAATCCTTGTGGAATTGGGTCCTTTTTATGTCAAATTGGGACAGTTACTTAGTACCCGTCCCGATCTGCTACCCGCTAATTATATCGAGGCTTTAACTGCCCTACAAGCACAAGTTCCTCCCGTTGCTTGGACAGATATAGAAATAGTCATCACCGAACAGTTAGCAAAACCGATCGAACAGGTATTTAAGTATATTAATCCCCAACCGATCGCCGCAGGATCGATCGGGCAAATTCATCGGGCAACTTTATTATCTGGGGAGGAAGTAGCGATTAAAGTCTTGCGTCCTGGAATCGAAAAAATTGTCGCCCAAGATAGTGCCTTAATTAAGGGAATTGCTGATTTAGTTGCCCTCACAGAATTTGGTCAAAGTTATGACGTTGTTGACTTAGCAGAGGAGTTTATTAAAGCAGTCAATGCGGAATTAGATTTCACCCAAGAAGGTCATTATACTGACCAATTACGCTATAATTTAACCCAGAGTCGGTGGTCAGAACCCAAACAGTTAGTTATTCCTAAAATTTATTGGCACTTAACTAATTCCAAGCTATTAGTGTTAGAATGGTTAGAAGGAAAACAAATTTTAGAGGCTGATGTTTCTAGACCGCCAACTGAGCAAGCAATTTCCCAAAGAAAAAGCGAAATAACTAGAATTTTGTTTCGGTCATTTTTTCAACAAATTTATATTGATGGCTTCTTTCATGCCGATCCTCATCCAGGTAATATTTTCTATCTTGACGATGGTAGAGTAGCTTTAATTGACTGTGGTATGGTGGGCAGATTAGACCCGCAAACTCAACAAATTTTAACAGAATTGTTATTAGCAATTGTTGACTTAGATGCGAAAAGATGCAGTCAACTAACTATTAAATTATCCGAGTCAGTAGTCCCGATTACTTTAGTACAATTAGAGGTGGATTATGAGCGGATGCTGCGAAAATACTATAACCTCAATTTAAATCAAATTAACTTTAGTGAGGTGGTTTATGAACTTTTGCAAATTGCCCGTCGCAATAGAATTAAACTCCCGGGTAATTTAGGTTTATTTGCCAAAAGTCTCGCTAATCTAGAAGGAACTGCCCGAAAATTTAATCCTGATATTAATATCCTAGAAGAAGTCAAACCGCTATTAACTAATATTCTTGAACAACAGTTAATCGGTAGTACTCCCCTACAAACTGCCCTAAGAACAGTTTTAGACTTGAAATCTTTTTCCCTGAAATCTCCCCGTCAAATCGAAGTTTTACTAGATAGTTTAACCTCAGAAACTTTAAATGTTAATCTGAAAATTCGTGAATTAGATAATCTCCGTCGCAGTTTAGATAATTCCGCCAATCGACTAGCTTTTAGTGTGATTATTGGCTCCTTAATTATCGGGGCTGCCATTGTCACGGCCAGCGCCCAATCTCGGCAATTAACTATTATTAGTACCGTATTATTTGCTACAGCTAGTTTAATCGGTTTATGGTTAGTTGTCGGTATCCTGCGATCAGGGAGATTGCGCTAGAAATTATCGCCATTAAATTAAGATTTGTTGTTGTAAGAATTTCGCCCACCGACTAGCCAATTCAACTTCAGTAAAAGGAATTTTTTCAGGCGATCGCTCCTTAAAAATAAATTCTAGAAAAGGGGAACCCTGCGGGGGAAGAGCATCTAAATCCACCACTTGATTATTAACTAACAAACGGATTTCTTTGACCTCCTCTAGGGAAAAAGTTTGTAAATTGATCACTCCCTTACGAGTTGGCTTTCCCCAAGTGATAATTTTATCTTTTTGACCTAAGACAGAATATATATCATACTTAGCTCGATCGAAGTTTTCCGCCCATTGTCGATAGATTTCCACTTTTTGGTATTCATTCCAACCACTCCAAGCCAACCAGATAAACAGAATTAATAAAGGTGTCCACAATAACCCGCGTTCCATAAACTATCGCCCCAAAATCCTAGTCAATTAATCATATTTTAGGCTAAGTAGGGAGGCACAATTATTTGTAGGATGGGTTAGCGGTAGCGTAACCCATGCGGGCGTTGGGTTTCATGCTTCAACCCAACCTACGTTCATCTTATATTTAATTCCACTCACCCACTTAATTTGCAGCCAGGAATTATCAGCTATCAGCTTTTTCACCCTCTCCCCAACCCGCAACGGTCAAACCCTTTGCTAATTTTTGGCTTTTTACTTGCTATAATCGATCGTCGAATTTAAGTAGGAGACGGGAGAAAATGGCCGATTGGCAGGAAATAGAGGGGGGGATCACCGCCCCAAAAGGATTTAAATCCGCAGGGATGGCCGCGGGGCTAAAACCGTCCGGTTTGCCCGATTTAGCCCTAATTGTCTCGGAAACAGAAGCGATCGCCGCCGGAGTCTTTACCACCAGTCAAGTGCGGGCCGCTTGCGTCGATTATTGCCGTCAACGCCTCCAAACTAAAGCCAGCGCCAGGGCGATTTTGTGTAATGCCGGCCAAGCAAACGCCGCCACGGGGGAAGCCGGATGGCAAGATGCTCTCGATAGTGCCGCCGCCTTGAGCCAAGTTTTAGGGATTCCCGCCGATGCAATTTTGCTGGCTTCTACGGGAGTCATCGGGCAACGGATTCGCATGGATGCGTTAACCGCCGCTTTACCGACCTTAGCGGGTTTATTGTCGGAAAATGGTGGCGAAAGCACGGCCCGGGCGATTATGACCACGGATCTAGTCCCCAAATCGATCGCCTTGCAAACCACCATCGATGGTCGTCCGGTCACAATTGGGGGAATTGCCAAGGGATCGGGGATGATTCACCCGAATATGGCGACGATGCTCTCCTTTATTACCTGTGATGCCGCAGTATCGACAGTTCTCTGGCAAAATATGTTAAGTCGGGCGGCTAATAAAAGTTTTAATCAGATCACGGTGGATGGGGACACCAGTACCAATGACAGTCTGATCGCCTTGGCTAACGGTCAATCGCGCACCACAGCGATCACAGAAATGGGCCGGGATGCCCAAAAGTTAGAGGCCATGTTAACGGAAGTTTGTCAATACCTGGCCAAAGCGATCGCCCGGGATGGGGAAGGGGCCACCTGTTTAATAGAAGTGCGGGTTTCGGGGGCGGCCGATGATCAGTCCGCTCGTCAGATTGCTCGCACCATTGCCGGTTCTTCCTTGGTAAAATCGGCGGTTTTCGGTCGAGATCCCAACTGGGGACGAATTGCGGCGGCCGCGGGCCGGGCCGGGATAGTCTTCCATCAAGAAGATCTACAAATTAAGTTAGGCGACTTCGTGATGATGGAAAATGGTCAACCTCTGGCGTTCGATCGAGCTAGTGCCAGTAATTACCTGAAAGCGGCAGCCAGCGGGGCTTATTTACGAGAAGATACCGTTTTAATGTCTATCTGTATCGGTAACGGTTCGGGAACAGGTACGGCCTGGGGTTGCGATCTTAGTTACGATTACGTCAAAATTAACGCCGAGTACACCACTTAGGGTTTGCTGAAAAAGCTTTTCCTGGGGGCAGGGTGTGACCCCCCCCAACCCCCCCGACATCGGGGGGGCAGGTGGGGTGTGGGGTGTGGGGTTTTACCTATTTTCAGGTGGTCAGTTACCTAATTTTCAGGGAAAAAGTCCAGGGATTTTCCCCCCGATCCCCGCAACGGCTGGCACTTTTTGAGGGAAAAAAAGTCTAAAAGTCTGATCCAACAAGGTTTTTAGATTTATTCAGCAAGCCCTACTTAAAGCGATCGGTTCTGTAAACAGGCTCTCTTGTCCTTGCTGGATTGTATCCCAACAGCTTGATCAAAGGTTGACGTTAGGATCTAGTCTATACCGACAATCTCGATGATCGATCCTGTGGATCACACAGCAGCCAAGAGAGCCGATTACTCGATTAACAGACAAACTTTAATGGTTGGATTTTACTTCTTTTCAACCAACCTCGAAAACAGTTTTGTCAGTTCCTCAGTCCCTTGGCAAAATCCATCTATTGGCGGGGAAAACGCTGCATGGTTCCGAAAAAATCACCACGAATTCCTTTAGAATTGCACCAGATCAAGGCTTACGAGTTTTATCAACAACGGCTGGCATCGGGTAAAGAAGGCAATGAGATAGATGACTGGCAGCAAGCGAAAGAATATTTTAGCCAACATCCCAGAGCGATTCTTGCTTGGAATCTAAAGATGCCCTATCGCGGGGGAAAAAGGCTAATTAAAAGATTGTTGCTATCGCTCCAGTCTCTTGTCAGAGTTGCTTGGAAACTGCTAATCTTTCCCTTCTGGCTATTTCAGCAAATACCGGGGCTTTTTGCCCGTGAAGACAAAGACAGCCGCACCTTTGCCATTGATGTGGTCAAAACGATTATTTCTGCCCTGGGATTAATTGCTACCCTTTTGGCAGGAATTGGGCTTATTGTCAATTATTTCAATTCTCAAGCGGAAATGCAACTGACTCAGCAACGTCTGATTACCGAGCGCTTCTCGAAAGCTGTCGAGCAAATCGGTAATAATAAAGAGGAAGTGGTAATTGGCGGCATTTATTCCCTAGAGCGAATTGCTAAAGATTCTCCCAAGGATCAATGGACAATTATGGAAGTGCTGACTTCCTACATTCGTAAAAATTCCCCCATTCCCTCGAATATTCAACAACTGGAGCCAGAGGAAAGACAAAAGGCCCTAGAAAAGCTCCCTTCCGTGAGTATTCCAGTTCAGGCCGCTTTAACGGTAATCGGGCGGCGTAAAGTTGAGAATGACCAAGCCGGGGATAATTTGGCTGAAACAACTAACCCTAATAAAATTAAAATTCTTGATTTAAGTCGGACAAATTTGAGGGGAGCCGACCTCAACGAAGCCAACCTCAACCGAGCCAACCTCAGCGGAGCCAACCTCTTCGGAGCCAACCTCAAGGGAGCCTACCTCTACGGAGCCTACCTCAACCGAGCCAACCTCAGCGGAGCCAACCTCTTCGGAGCCAACCTCAAGGGAGCCAACCTCTACGGAGCCTACCTCTACGGAGCCAACCTCAGCGGAGCCAACCTCAACCGAGCCAACCTCAAGGGAGCCAACCTCTACGGAGCCTACCTCTACGGAGCCAACCTCATCGGAGCCAACCTCAACCGAGCCAACCTCAAGGGAGCCAACCTCTACGGAGCCAACCTCTACGGAGCCAACCTCAACCGAGCCAACCTCGACGGAGCCAACCTCGACGGAGCCAACCTCTACGGAGCCGTGGGTCTTAATCCAGAACAAATTAAATCGGCCTGCTTTTGGGAAAGAGCAAGACACACGGAATCCAAGTGGGATGAAGATAAACAATTATGGGTGTCTGCGGACCGGGAAGCCAATCAACGAGAAATCGACAAACTCAAAAGGGACAAAAACTCAGATCCGCCAAATCCGATCGACTGTACTACTAAATATCGACTGTACTACTAAATGGCGAAGCATTCGGATAGAAAATCTCCGGTTTCACCGATAGGTTATTGCCCGAATGCTTCGCCCCTACAGGACGCAGGCCGATGAAAACGCAAGGTTTGGAAGCACGATTCTCTCAAAATCTTGCACCTGTTTGGCGAGAAAAGCCACAAAACCCTTACCTTACCTACATTTCACATTTATTCAGCCAACCCTAAATACTTTAACTTTTGGCGATTTAGGATCAGGTGACGAAACTAGCATTTTCCCCTAATTGAAGCGAAAAAACCCCGCATGACTTCAAGAAATCACCGGGGTTTTTAGTGGGCCCAAAATCGCTGAAACCCAGATATATCAAGGAAAATCATAAATCGAGGTTAACCCTTTGTCCCGTAATGGTTTGAGCCTTTTTTGCTGCCCGAAAATGCCTAAGTCCCATTAGGAAAAATAGGGATAGGGAAGGAATTTAACCCTCGGTTTCCTCTCTGGTTTGGATAAACAGAATCAAGAGGAAAACAGTGGGGACTAGGACGAATAGGATACTAGCGATAAAGCCGAGATTATTTACCTGCATGAGTTAACTCCCTTAAGTGACAACGGATTTGCATTAAAGATTAACTCCTAGAATATCATCCCAGAGGGCGTTGCTGATTTGAGAGGGGAAGTGGGGAAGTGGGGAAGTGGGGAAGTGGGGAAGTGGGAGTGGGGAAGTGGGAGAAAGATGGTTATCTTTTCACCCCCTTGGTCCGCGCCTTTTTAATCGGTACTTTTGGTTCGGTGGCGATGATGTGAAGATCGATATTTTTCTGCCAGATCAGGCGAATGAGTTTTTGGGTGAAAGAACCTTTGATTAAATGCTTCCAGCGCGATTGAAGGCTCTCCCCGATCACAATCTGGGTGATTCGTTCGCGCTCGGCCACTTCGGCGATCGCTGCCGCCACCTGATAGCTTTTAACCCGTAAGAATTTCCCCTCGAATTCCCGACATAAACGTTCGCAGGTTTCGATATGTAAAGCCTCCTCTTTGGTGAGAAAGCGATCGGGGTTATCGACGAAAATGACGAAAAATTCCGCGTTCATATACCCCGCTATCCGCGCTCCCCGACGTAATAATCGTAAAGAGTTTGGATAGGTGGAAATACAGACTAATACCCGTTCGTGAACGGGACAGGATTGACCGATAAATTTTGTTGAATTACTCGCTTCTTCTTCTACCGTATCGGCCACTTCGCGCAAGGCCAGTTCCCGGAGGGCGATTAAATTACGCCGTTGAAAGAAATTATTTAAAGATTGTTCGATCTTTTCGGGAGCGTAGATTTTTCCCGCTAATAATCTTTCCTCTAGGGTTTCGGGAGTAACATCTACCACGATCACTTCATCAGCTTCCTCCAAAATTCGATCGGGTATTCGCTCTCGCACCACCACCCCAGTGATTCGGGCAACCAGATCGTTTAAACTCTCGATATGCTGGATATTCACGGTCGAGTAAACATCGATTCCCTGGGATAAAATCATCTCCACGTCCTGAAAGCGTTTCTCTCGCTCCGAACCGGGTGCGTTCGTGTGGGCCAATTCATCAATCAGACACAGCTGCGGTGAGCGCGCGATAATCGCTTCCGTATCCATTTCCGAGAAAGTAAATCCCTCTTTCTCTAGGATTTTTCTCGGTACGATTTCCAATCCCTCGGCTTTTTCGGCGGTCTCTTTTCTGCCGTGGGTTTCGAGCAGTCCAATCACCACGTCGGTTCCCTGCTTTCTGAGACTATGCCCCTCCTCCAGCATCTTGTAGGTTTTCCCGACTCCCGGGGCCATCCCGATAAAAATTTTATGTCTTCCCCGTCGCACAATTGTCTCCTTTTTGGCAACTTCCCTTACAGATTAAGATAATTCGATCGTAGCCAGGGGAATTGAGTATCATCAATGATTCGTGCATTTTTCCTCTGTTTAGTTCACTTAATCCAGAAAACTATTGAGACTATTGTTCCAAAAATTGCCGCAACTCCTCAAAAGAATTAACGGTTAGTGCCGATTTCAGTAACTTGTCTAAAATCGATAATACGGAAATTTTATCGACCGCTTGCTCAATTTCTATTGGAATGTCACCCCATCGCATTTTTAACACCATCTTAACATAGTTACGAGCATTTTCTCGCTCCAATTTTCCTTCTTCGTAACTCTATATTACTTATTAAAGGCATGGTTCTTTCCTCCTCAAATTGTTTGATTTTACTCTCTAAACTTGACTGCAATTCAGGGGATAAAGTCATCATCTTGTCGATGATTTCAAACAGTTTAATTATCTATTCCCTCTCGAACTCCTTTTCATACAATCCCCTGATTAACTTCCATTTCCACTGTTCCCGTTGTGGCAGCTTCCAGAAAACGGGTTTCTTAAAGAAACCCGTTTTCTCTGTGTGGCTAGGTTAATTTATCAGTGTGAAATCAGCCGCTATCAGGGTAGGAACAGTCAACAAATTGGCAAATTCAGAGCCATTTCCTAAGCCAGCAGCACTACCATTTTGATTGTAGTAGATACTGCCACTACTGGTACTGTAAACGATAAAAGCGCTGCTAGTGGCGACTAAATCATCGTCATCGACGCTGGCAAATTCAGCCGCTTGACTGAAGCCATTGCCAATGATACTTTGTAAGGCAGTAAAGATGGCTTTACTTAATACTATTTTATCGCTGCCGGGGGTGAAATCGCTGATGGCATCGATTCCTAAATTACTACTGTTGAAGATAAAGTTATCGCTACCATTACCACCAGTAAGTAAATCATCGCCGGAACCACCAATTAAGCTATCGTTTCCGTCTTGACCGGTTAATTGATCGTTGCCGCCACCACCAGTTAGAGTATTATTAAGGCTATTCCCGGTTAGTCTATCATTACCGCTATCGCTAATAATATTTTCGATGGTGTTATTGGCCGAAAAAGTCAATTTTAGATTATTGGTGACGACGGTTTGGTTTGTAGTAATCCCTAAGTTAACTCTTACTGCGGTATTTGTCCCAGTAAAGTCGAGGGTATCGATACCGCCGGTGGTAGTTTCTTGGATGGTATCGCTTCCTAATGGGGTTGAAGCATTGAAGCAGTAAATATCGTTACCATTAGCACCAGCGAGGATATTGTTACCGCTATTTCCGGTAATTTTATTGTCACCAGCGTTACCTGTACCGTTAATATTATTAGTGCCAATTAGTCTGAGGTTTTCGACATTATTGGGTAAGGTGCGAGTAATTGCGCTTTGTAGGGTGTCAGTAATAATTACTTGTCCAATTGCTTCGTCGGGATTGATGGTAGCATTAACCGGATTGGAGAGGGTTACTGTAAAAGCTTCATCAGGTTCATTGAGGTTATCATTGAGGATGGGAATGCTAATAGTAGCAGTGGAAGTATTAGGTGCAATGGTGATAGTTCCGGTTTTGCTAGTGTAATCTACATTAGCGGTAGCGTTAATGGGTGTAGTGGTATAGTTGACGCTAATTGGTTGTGTACTTGGATTATTTACAGTGACGGTGAGGATTGCATTACTATTTTGACCTTCCACCACGGTGATGTCATTGATGGAGAGTTGCGAGGTGACAGTGCTATCGTCATCATTAATCGTACCTTGTCCTTGATTATCGGTTATCGTAACATTACGACCATTGGCTTGTAAGTTACTCAGATTGACGAAGAAAGTCTCGTTATTTTCAACTTTAGTATCGCCATTGACAGCAACAGTAATCGTCTTAGAAGTCTCCCCAACATTGAAGGTTAAGGGAGTAGTAGCAATCGCTGTATAATCATTATCTGCTGTCGTAGCGGTTCCATTGGCTGTAGCGTAATTGAGGGTGACAGATGTATCGACGGGATTGGAAAGGGTGACGGTAAAGACTGCATTGGTAGTCCCGCTATTTCCTTCGCTAACAGTTACGTCATTGATTGAAATAGAGGCACTGTCATCATTATTAATTGTTCCCGTCACTGGGGTGGTCGTACCTATTGTATAACCTGTCCCTGAAGCAAGGGTTAAAATAACAGTTTCGTTACTTTCTACTATGGTATCCGCAGTGGGGTCAATTGTTACGGTGGCAGTGGATGAACCAGCAGCGAAATTCACTGTCCCGGTTGTACTGGTAAAACTGGCAGCACCGCTTTGGGTGTAATCTGTGCTAAAAGTAGCTGTTCCCCCAACTGTATAGTTAGCGGTTAAGGCGCTGGTAGTAGAACCTGTACGAGTGAAGGTATAGACTAAGTTAGTTGTTCCGTCTTCTGTCACACTGGTAGGAGCTACAGTGAGGGTAATACTGGGAAATTCACTTATAAAAGCATGGTTGTCACTTTCAAATGCTTGTTGAGTAGATGTCAAGATAATTTTATTAAAATATCCATCATTGTTGTTAACATCGAAATTGATATAACCACCTCGCAAGTTTAGGAGCGTTGCAATATCTGAACCACTGTAGTAGGCAATTCTAGTGTTATCTTTCCAGAACTCAATTGAGTTATAATCGTCAATCGATCCCCAATAAAGACCAAAATATTTCCACAAAGTACCATTAGGTGCAGAAATAACGCTTGGAGTGCCACTGAAGGGATCAACTGATAAATACTCACTGGTATCATTTGATGGTGCTGACCAAAAACCAACCTCATCTCCTTGTCTAATACTACCTCCTGTATAACTAGGTAAACTGGGAAAACCAATATCAAATGTTACTACAGTTTCCGCTGTACGACTCGTAGTTAAATATCCATTCTCGCCAGATACTATAGTTCCCCCTGCGGTAACGACAATAGGGTAATTCATAAAATTAAACCTCGCAATTTTTGAGAGTAATGTAGTAATGTAGGGTGGGCATTGCTCACCATCTGCTTTGGTATTATGTATTCAGCCGATTCAGCCTGTTTTCCCCAACCATTGAACTAACTGGTGTGGGTTAGGCTTAAAAACTATCAAACCATCAATTAATGGTTTCTACCATTTTGAGAGCGTTTTTTTCTACCGTCAATAGAATATAAAATAAGCATATTTTTTTTTTTTTTTTTCATCAGGTTTATTCATGAATCAGAGAAAATCAAATTAAATTCGGTGCGGTTAAACGCTGATTTCTCACACTATCCACCTGATTAGCTTGACTCAAGCCATCAGATTGAGCAAAATTGAACAAAACATCGTCAACAGCAGGAAAGCCCGGCAACAGGGTGGAAGTCATGACATTAACCTCAAGGGATGAATGCGACTATTTTGTGCAAACAATCGCCAATTTTTCAAGGGGGATATAACAAAAATTAACATTATACAGAAAACGGGTTTCTTTAAGAAACCCGTTTTCTCATGGTTTCTCGGAGAAACCCGTTTTCTAGATATTAGTATAAGATTATTGGATTTTAGCCAAAGACTGCTTAAATTCTGCGAGAGAATTAGCGGTAGCTGCTAATTTTAGTAGCTCTTCTAAGATAGTAGGGTTAGTCATTTTGCCGATTATCTCTTCAATTTC
>VYLR01000082.1_pt1 | contig 37513 bp, 34 predicted proteins | sample 5114291 | NCBI WGS metagenome assembly VYLR01 (sample SAMN12291774, study PRJNA351875) | freshwater metagenome | isolation source: freshwater lake | place: USA: Michigan, Lansing Lake | collected 2013-08-14 | reverse complement strand
TTTGTCAAGAGAAAATTTGACAACATCCAGACAAACGTTATTGTAGGGGTAATTCATGAATTACCCCTACACCTATTACCTAGTCCAGTAACGCACCACCAATCATCGACTATGATTGAATTAATCACTGATAACTGATTACTGCTCACTGATTACTGCTCACTGATAACTGATTACTGCTCACTGATAACTGATTACTGCTCACTGATAACTGATAAAGCTATGACACTCAAAGAACAACTTATTAAAGAAATTGAAACAACTCCCATTTCTCTGCTGCCGGAAATCCTGCATTTTGTCCAATCTATAAAAACAAAACATCCAGACGTTGACTTTATGGAATTTGCTGGTATGGCAGCAAATATAGAAAATACTATGCAAGAGATTGTCGAAGAAGCAGAAGCTAATCGTCAACTCGATTTAAGACGGATAAATGACTTATGAAACAAGCATTACTTGATACCAATATCCTCTCTTATTTTTTACGAGGCAATCCCGCAGTAATTGAACAATTCCGCATCTATCGACAACACTATACTTATATATCGTTTTCAATCTTTACCTATTACGAGATTAAAAGTGGTTTATTGTATAAAGATGCACGAAATCAACAACAACAATTTGAACGTCTTGCAGAAGTCAGTGAAGTAATTGCTTATGATCGTGAAATTAGTGATATAGCTACTCAAATATACGTTAATCTTAGAATAAAAGGACAACTGATTACCCCGATTGATTTGTTTATTGCTGCGACTGCTATTTATTGCGATTATACTCTGATTACAGCTAACATTAAGCATTTTCAAAATATTCCCAATCTTAGTTATGAAAATTGGTATCTCTCAATAATTTAGGACTATTGTACCATTCCCAAGACAGGTACACAGAAGCGGAACCTCTCTCTCTAGAAGCGATTAATATTTTCAGAGAAGGATTAGGGGAAAATCATCCCCATACTCAAACGATCATCATGAATATAATATCATGTCAAGTCGCCTTTGTCAAGAGAAATTTTAACAACATCCAGATTTAGTCGTAACGCATCACCTATCATTGACAGTGATTGAATTAATCACTGATAACTGATTAGCAAGGAATAAAACCATGAACACTAAAGAGAGACTATTGCAAGAGATTGAACAAGCACCGGATTCTTTAATAGAAGAAACTTTGAACTTCCTCCTTTCAGCACAAGCTAGTTATGCTAAATCTGAAAGTAATGTAGGGGAGGCAATATTAAAGCTTCTGGAAGAGATGCCATTAGACAATGACGACTTAGAAAAGTTGCCTATAGATCTTGCTAATCAACATGATCATTATCTTTATGGAGTTCCCAAATCCTAAGCAAAGCCGAAACTAAAGTTTATAGTATCATAGCAATGAAAACCATCTTTGCAGACACATTTTATTGGGTTGCTCTCATTAACAATCGTGATGATTGGCATGAGAAAGCTATAGAAATGACAAGGAAACTCCAGCAGGTAACAATAGTGACAACCGATGAAGTCTTTATTGAAGTTTTCAACAATCTATCTGCTTATGGAATGTCAGTTAGACGAAAAACCTTACAAGTTATTAGAGGCTTACAAAATAATCCCCAAATCTTAGTTATACCTCAAACTCATCAGACGTTCCAATCAGGATTAGATTTATATCAAAATCGTCCAGATAAAGATTACAGCTTAACAGATTGTATATCCATGCAAACAATGCGCCAAATGAATATAAATGAAATTCTTACCCACGATAAGCATTTTACACAAGAAGGATTTTTCATTTTATTTCAAAATATAGAGTTACATTAGAATTGAGACAACAACTACTAGGAGACAATCATCCCCATGTGGCAGAGAAGGATTAGGGGAAAATCATCCCCATACTCAAACGATTATGGAGAATATAAAACTATGTTGTCCCAACTCTGGCAAGTAGAATTAAGATAGAGTTTGAATGCTTTGGAAAAGAGGGTCTGTAGGCGCACAGATTTTCCATTATGAATATAGTATCATGTCAAGTCGCCTTTGTCAAGAGAAATTTTAACAACATCCAGAAAAACGTTATTGTAAGGGTAATTCATGAATTACCCCTACACCTATTACCTAGTCCAGTAACGCACCACCTAATCATCGACTATGATTGAATTAATCACTGATGACTACAATGATGGATAATTATAGGAGGATGCTGTCTGGACTGTGATTAGGTGAGATTGTTAAATCCCTACAATAATTTTTATTATTTCATCATCAAAAAAACTATCTATTCCCGATTTAAGAGAAAGCTTACAACTATCTTTACAGCAAATTAATGAAAATGAAACCTATTCTCTTGAGGAAGTGTTGGGAGACATTGATTAATGGTTTATGAAGTCAGATTTACCAAAGAAGCTAAAAAAGATGTTGATAAGCTAACCCCTAAACTTAAGAAAAAACTGAAATCAATTATCCAAGATACCCTGAGTATTTCTCCCTATAGTGGCAAAAAATTAGTAGGAGATTTAACGGGTTTCTATTCAATTCGCTTAAGTTATCAAGATAGAATAATTTACACCATTAATGATGAAACTAGACCTTGAAAATTCATGGAAAGAGGGTTTGTAGGCGCACGGATTTTTCATTATGAATATAGTATCCTGTCAAGTCGCCTTTGTCAAGAGAAAATTTAACAACATCCAGAAAAACGGGGACATGAAGCTTAAATCAAGATGGGAATTACAGCAGACGAATAAATTCTTCTTGTGTCAGTTCAGCATCGCGTAAAATTTTTAAGAGTAATCCTTTCCCGACAGTTTTCCCCCGATGAACCGGTACGGTGACAACTCTTCCATCTTCATGTTTTAAGCGCAGATGACTTCCTTTTTGTCGGATAGATTGAAACCCTATTCTCGTTAAAGCTTTGATAACTTCATCACCGGTTAATATCGGTAATTTTGGCATCAGATAGACACCTTTTCAATTCCAACAAACTCCGACACATCTTCAGGATTGTCATCTTCCAAGCAAAGTTCAATCACTTCCCTGATATTCTTCATCAATTCATCAATCGTTTCCCCTTGACTGTAACAACCCCGAAGTTGAGGAACTTCTCCAACATAATATCCATCCTCATCTCGTTCAATGACAACATAAAACTCTCTTTGATAGTTCATGGTTCTCAATCCTTAAAAAAATTATCGCTATCTAAGCTTTTATTGGCGATTATTGAGACTTGAAAATAGGGTCTGTAGGCGCAGGGATTTTCTATTATGAATATAGTATCATGTCAAGTCGCCTTTGTCAAGAGAAATTTTAACAACATCCAGACAAACATTATTGTAGGGGTAATTCATGAATTACCCCTACACCTATTACCTAGTCCAGTAACGCACCACCGCCATTGACAGTGATTGGAATGATTGAATGATGGACTATAATGATCGATAATTATAGGAGGATGCTGTCTGGACTGTGATTAGGAGAGATTGTTAAATCCCTACAATAATTTTCATTATTTCATCATCAAAAAAAGGATTAATTATGATCAAAAAAATTAAAATCGCCGATGCTCAAACCGATTTACCAAGTCTCGTTAAATCGGTTACAGAAGATAAACTATCTATTCCCGATTTAAGAGAAAGCTTACAACTATCTTTACAGCAAATTAATGAAAATGAAACCTATTCTCTTGAGGAAGTGTTGGGAGACATTGATTAATGGTTTATGAATTCAGCATACAACACAATCATAGTATTCATTCAATCATTCCAATCAAAGTTTAGACTGATGATGAACAGAAGTTAATCTATATTCATCGTACCAAAACCCATTATGGCGAATAAGCTAGACCTTGAAAATTCATGAAAAGAGGGTTTGTAGTCGCCCAGATTTTCCATTATGAATATAGTATCCTGTCAAGTCGCCTTTGTCAAGAGAAAATTTGACAACATCCAGAAAAATGTAGCCTATTGCAGGGGTAATTCATGAATTACCCCTACACCTATTACCTAGTCCAGTAGGGTGCGTTAGACGGCAAAAATTTCTGCTTTGACTTGAAGCTAACAATCTGTCGTAACGCAGCACCTATCATTGACTTGAGGCAAAGTATTCGGGCGATAACCTATGGTTGAAACCGTAGATTTCCTATCCGAATGTTGCGCCCCTACTTTTTCAGCATACCCTAATTAATCGGGCAATTTATACTGTTCCACAATCTTTTTAGCATATTCAGGAACATGAGCCGCTAATTTTTCAGGATAATTACGTTTAACATAAAGGTAATTACGGGTAAAGTGAGAATCGATGGAAAAACGAGCATATTCTAAACCTTTAGGACCGATTTTTTCAATTACTACTCCCATCATTTTTGCCGCCCACATCGGCAAGGTTACACCTTTATCATAGGCAGGAATGCTATTTTGTACAGCCTGTTTTCTATCACCACTAGACATAACATCTTGGGTATTTAATTGATCTTTAACTAACTCTAACATTTCCTTACCCGTATCATTACGAACGACAATCCATTGCCAGCCAAAAGGTGCGCCCATATAGCCCACAACTAAATCAGCAAGGGAGTTAACATAATCAAAACAAGTCATACAGGAAGGAGCAAAAACATCTTTTAATTTATTAGTCTTTAAGCCAAAAAAAGGAACCATTTCGATGGAGCCATCTTCGTGTTTAAAGTGTACCCGAAAATCCTGCATAAATTCATAATGAACCACGGTTTCTGGGGAACGACTGGTGGTTTCTAGAAACTTTTGTAGTCCTGAGCGGGTGACATTATCGACGCAGGGAGTTCCTAAGACATATAATTTTTCTAAACCTAATTTTTTTTCTACTGCTCTTAGGGCTTGAATTTGACAACCAACTCCGATAACTAATAACCGTTTCATGCCCGATTTTTCAATTTCTTCTAGGACTGATAAATTGGGAGAAAGAGTCGGTTTATTAACTTTAGCGGCGAGAATTTCTTCCGTGGTACGGGCGAGAATCGGCTGCGGTTGAAAGCGATCCTCGGCGGTATTCTGCACACAAACCACCCCTTCTACTAAACCACGATCGAGCATTTCACAGGCAATTGTACTGACGATTCCTGTCCATTGCGCCCCAGGTATAGCTTGTTTTTTCTTGGCAGCCATCATCTCTTGATGAACACCAAAATAGAGATCATTTTCCTGATTTAAGTCGCGACTTTTGCCGTGTGCTTCTGCTTCTAAATCAGTTATTTGTTGATTGAGAAAAGCACAAGCTTCTTTAACATAGTGAATGTAATAAGTGTCACAAAGTCCGCACTCGCTACACAATTCTTTGGCAGGACGACGACTATTGGGCTTGAGGGCTTTGGCTTTGAGGTGTGGCGCAAGGGAGTTCATAATCTTAAAAGGCAACTAGGTCAAGGTTTTTTTGTATTGATCGTTTACCTTACCGCATTAGATCGCTTTGTTAGCAATCTTTTTAAAGAAATGTAACGATTACCCGGAATAGGATCAGAGCAAAGCTTCTAAGGTGGCGACGACGGAAGCCGCTAAAGCTTCTAAATCATAACCGCCTTCTAAGCCGAAAAGCAGCGGTTTATTGAGAGTTAAGAGGTATTTCGTTAAAATTCCATAATCTTGTGGGTGTAAACAAATTCCCGCCAGAGGATCCGCTTGATTGGCATCATATCCAGCACTAACAATCACTAAATCCGGTTGAAAATTTTTCAGAAAAGGTATGACTTGCCCCTCAAAATGTTCTTGATAATCTTTAATCGTACTTCCCGCCGATAAGGGAATATTCAAAACATTATTAAACTCACCTTTTTCTCTCGCTTCTCCCGTGCCGGGATAAAAGGGGAATTGATGGAGGGAACAATAGGCAATCTGGGGATGATTTTCGACTATATCCTGGGTGCCATTGCCATGATGCACGTCCCAATCGAGAATCGCTACTTTTTGCACTCTTTTGTTTTCTAAAGCATAATAAGCGGCAATAGCAGCATTAGAAAACAGACAGAAACCCATGGCATAATTAGAAGTGGCATGATGCCCGGGAGGACGGGCTAAAATAAAGGCAGGATCGCCAGTAGATAAAACTCGATCGACTCCATCTAACCAGCCACTAACCGCTAGTAACGCCACATCGTAACTACGGGCAGAAACGGGAGTATCTGCATCCAATCTTCCCCCACCCCGTTGACAAATTCGCCGCAATATATCAACATAATCTTGATTATGAACTTGTTTGATTAAAGTGAGTACTTCGTCACGAATTTCGATCGGTGTCGGTAAATGCCATGTTAATTTTGACTGCCATTCTGTTTGTTTTAAAGCCTCGACAATTGCCGTTAAACGCGCCGCTTTTTCGGGATGGTAAATACCTGTATCGTGCTCGAGAAATTCATCGGAATAGATAATCGAGATCATAATCAAATTACTGCTTAACTCGTTGATTTTTGAGCAACCTAATAGTTTTAATCTACCAGAAAAGCAGCGGCTTGAGCGGCTATAGTGAAAAAACTTTACTGATTGGGTCACTTTTGCCAGATGATGCAATTATCTTTCCCCAAAGTGACAGGAGGCAAAAATGCTGACAAATTTTCGGAAATTTCAGCTAGAAGTTAATGGCATTACTATCAATGGTGTCAAAGGTGGGCGCGGTTTTCCGCTGCTTTTGCTCCATGGTTATCCCCAAACCCATCAAATGTGGCATAAAATCGCCCCCCGATTAGCGGCCAATTTTACGGTGATCGCCACGGATCTGCGCGGCTACGGGGATAGCGATAAACCCTTACCCCTAGAGGATTCTAGCAATTACTGCAAGCGGGTGATGGCCCTCGATCAGGTATTGCTGATGGAAAAATTGGGTTATCAGGAGTTTTATCTAATCGGCCATGATCGAGGGGCGCGAGTTTCCCACCGTCTCGCCCTTGATTTTCCCGAAAAGGTCAAAAAACTCGTTTTACTCGATATAGCCCCAACGCTGGCGATGTATGAGGCGACTGAGCAAACTTTTGCCACTGCCTACTATCATTGGTTTTTCTTGATTCAGCCTTCCCCTTTTCCCGAAACCCTGATCGCCGCTAATCCCGATTATTATCTGCAACATTGCTTGCAAAGTTGGGGGCGAGATTTTAGCGCTTTTACAGAGGAAGCTTTAGGGGAATATCGGCGTTGTTTTCGAGATTTAAGCACGATAACCGCCACCTGTGCCGATTATCGGGCCGCCGCTACCATCGATTTAGAGCATGATCGTCAGGATTTAGACCGGAAAATTTCCTCTCCCCTCTTGGTTCTTTGGGGAGAAAAAGGTTTCATTGCACGTCAATACGATCTGATTGCTCTTTGGCAGCAGCGAGCTAATCAAGTCACGGGACAGGCGATCGCCAGTGGTCATTTTTTACCGGAAGAAGCACCGAAAGAGACGGGACAGGCGATCGAGGAGTTCCTTGGCTAAGTAAAGAGATTGACGGCAGAATTCTCTGAGTTAGGAGCCGGAAGAAAGGAGGTAAATCGTTGGCTAATCGGGTTTTCACTTTGACAAAATTATACTCCTGTTAGAATATTGAACCTAAGATAATTATTAAACACAGGAGGAAAAAACTGGGATTAAATCGATTTTTTTCAATCAATTACTGGTCAAATATTATTATGCAAATGCTAAAATATTCCCTGATTGTCCCCATCTATAACGAGGAAGAAACTATTGCCGAACTGTATCGCCGGGTGAGTGCCATCATGAATAATTTAGATGGGGCGGTAGAATTAATCCTAGTAAATGATGGTAGTAAAGATGGTTCCTTAAAACTGCTGCGAGAACTGCACAAAGCTGATTTGCGAGTATGTTATATCAGTTTCGCCCGCAATTTTGGTCATCAAGCGGCGGTAACTGCTGGACTTAATTTTTGCCGAGGACAAGTAATTATTGTTTTGGATGCTGACCTGCAAGATCCGCCCGAATTAATTCCCCAAATGATTGAAAAATGGCAAGAGGGTTATCAAGTAGTTTATGCCCAAAGAACCAAAAGAAAACAAGAAAGTTGGTTTAAAAAACTGACGGCATATCTCTTTTATCGTTTGCTTAAAAGACTAGCTGATGTGGATATTCCCGCCGATACAGGAGACTTTTGTTTAATGGATCGTCAGGTGGTAGATCTATTAAATTCTCTCCCGGAAAGAAATCGTTATATTCGTGGGTTGCGCGCTTGGATTGGCTTTCCACAAACTGCGGTTAAATTTGAGCGGGATGCGCGCTTTGCCGGGGAAGTAAAATATACCTTTAGCAAATCATTATCTTTAGCTATTAATAGCCTAGTATCTTTTTCTCGTGTCCCCTTACGTTTTGCTACCTATCTAGGATTATTTTCTGCCCTGATATCTTTGATTATGGCTCTGTTAGTATTATATTGGCGTTTACAGCAACCCGACTCACCGATCACGGGTTTTGCCACGATTATGATCGCTATATTTTTTCTGGGTTCTGTACAGCTAATTAGCATCGGAATACTAGGAGAATATATCGGCAGAATTTACGAGGAAGTTAAAGGCAGACCCACCTACACAATTGCTGAGTTAGCTGGCTTACCAATTTCTTGATTTAAGAATCGGTAAAATTGCCAGTTGATGGAGAGAAGAAAAAGCTTTCTTGATATCGCCGCTCTTTGGTTTTTCAGCACTAGGATTCGAAAAGTCTTGACAAATGGACAGCTTTGCTGTAGAGTAGGCAGTAAAAATCCTATCATTAGCGGCTCTGTAAGGATAGCAGCCAAAACTAAAAAACTATTCAGGACAAAAAATCATTTATGAAAGCGATCGTTTTAACCTGCGATAAGTACATGAAATTTGCCGATCACATGATTTATACTTATCAAAAATTGTGGTCAAGTAATCCTTTTACTTTTCGGGTTCCCTACGGCGATTATCCTGAGAACTTGGCAAAATATGGCGATAAAGTGGAGTTAATTCCGATGGATTCTGCCAAGGTTATTCATCCTATTGAAACCGAGAAGGGAACTAAGCAAGTTAGCCTGATCAGGGATACGGTTTTAAATCTCTTAAAAGACTTGCCTGACGAAGAATGGATTTATTGGTGCATGGATGATCGTTACCTGATCCGAATTCAAGAAGAGGCAGCTAATGATATCTACAATTTTGTTATCAATAACACCGAGTCGGATCTCCTAACAGTTCTCTGCCTGCGCCACCTTAAAGGTGGTTACTTTAAAAGCGACAAATTTATTCAAGAAGGAGTCAAGATTGTCACCCCTAAAAAGCAAGTAGTTTTACGAGAAACGGTATTTTCTCAAGCAGATACTCTCCCCGATGTCTGGTCTCATCAATTCATGAAAGTAAAAGCTTTAAGAAGAGTTTTTGAAGGGTTCCCGGAGCGACCGTTCCTTGGTAAGGAAATGGATAGTTTCAAAACCACAAAATTAGTGGGAGAAAGACAATTAATTGTAGATAAGAATATAGCCGTGTATGGGGAAAGCACCAGTCGCGGTGAAATCACAGAAAATTGCGCCGCTAGTTTTAAACGCTGGGGAATGGAGTTACCGACGAATATGAACGTCTCTAAGACCTATCAGGTAATAGGAGAAATTCCCTATCAATGGCTAGGATTAAAAATAACCCCTCCTCCCAGAGTCAAAAGGTTTTTAACCGATGTTACTCGCTGGTATTGGCGTAATGTGTGAGGGGTTGAAACCTAAACTCACCTAGAAACAGACCCGTTCCTTTTCTTGATTGTTCGGCCCAGTTTCACAGAGACGAAATTTCGCCTCTGTTAGCCGGACTGATAGCTGATTGAATCGCTAATAATTTTCTCGAGGATTTGTGGCAGCAGGATTTTCTTGGTAGGAAAGGCTGTTACCAAACTCGAATTCTTGTCCGTAGGCTTCCTCTCCGTGTTCAGGAACATCTAACCCTTCTGCTTCCGTATTCGGTTTAACCCGCAAATCCATGAATAAACTGAGAACTTTCAGGATGACAAAAGTACCCACGGCAGCAAAGATATAAGTAGCAGCAACGCCAACAAATTGCGTCCAGACTAAGCCGGGGTTGCCAAATAGTAAACCGTCATTACCCAAGGAATTAACCGATTTAGTCGCAAAAACCCCCGTAAGGATTGCCCCTACCGTTCCACCCACACCATGGACGGGATAGGTATCCAAAGAATCATCAAAGCGCAATTTTGCCCGCAGACTAACCGCAAAAAAACAGGTAAGGGCAGTGATCGAACCAATGAGAATCGCCCCAATCGGCAGTACATAGCCGGCAGCCGGAGTAATACCGACTAATCCCCCTAAAAATCCACTAGCAATGCCGATCGCCGTCGGTTTACCCCGTAAAATCCATTCTATCAGCATCCATGTCAAACCCCCAGCCGAAGCGGCGATCGTGGTATTAACAAAAGCTGTCGTGGCTAGGGAACTAGAGGAAAGCGCGCTACCACCATTAAAACCAAACCAACCGAACCAGAGTAAACCGATACCTAGGAGAACAAACGGCACATTATGGGGTGCATAGGTTTGAGTTCCAAAACTACGCCGCGGACCGATCATCCAGGCGGCCACCAGTGCGGAAATCCCGGAACTAATGTGAACAACGGTTCCACCAGCGAAATCCAGCGCCCCAGTGGCTGCTAACCAACCCTTACCCCAAACCCAGTGAGCTAGGGGAGAATAGATCAAGGTGGACCAAAGCAGTAAAAACCAAAAATAGGCTTTAAAGTTGACCCGTTCCACGATCGCACCCGAAATTAAAGCCGGGGTGATGATCGCAAACATCATCTGATAGACCATAAACACTTGATGGGGAACGGTGGGTGCATAACCGATATCGTCAGGTGCGGCGGCGGTGACACCGTTGAGAAAAATCCAATCCAGACCACCGATAAAAGCTTCGATCCCTTCACCAAAGCCACTTTTACCCGGGGTAACATCAAAGGCGAGACTATAACCCCAAAGCACCCAAGTTACACCGATGACACCCATGGCCACCAAACTCATCATCATGGTGTTGAGGACGTTACGGGAACGCACTAAACCCCCATAAAAAAAAGCCAGTCCGGGGGTCATTAATAAAACTAAGGCCGACGAGATCAGCATCCAAGCGGTATCCCCAGCACTAATCGGATTGGGGGGAGCGGCGGCGATGGTTTCCGCAAAAACTGGGGCAACTCCGCAATTGAATCCCAGTCCCAGCAAAAGTACGATTATTCCTACGATCTTTTTCATTGTCGGTTGGTGGTTAGTAGCAAGATTATTTTTTTTCTGTGGGAAAAGACACGAAAAAACGAAAGAGAAAAGGTTTAGAAGCTAATTCTAGCCACCGATCGCATCGGGGCGAGGCCTTCTTCCTTTTCTCTTTAACTTTGTCGGGGATCGATTAATCTATCTTTACAAGGTTTCCCCCTAACGAGTGCTAGGCGTTTCCATGTCAACACTGGAAGCATAATGGCCGCCGGTAACGATATCGGACTCCTTGACGAAACCGCTATAGGCTTCCATTCCGTGTTCACCCACATCCAAACCTTCCATTTCTTCTTCGGGAGTAACACGAATACCGAGGGTAGCCTTGAGGATTGTCCAAACAATACCACTAACAATCACGGTAAATGCCCCTACTGCCACAATTCCGATAATTTGGTTAATAAACAGTTGGAATTGACCGGTGATTAAACCCGCATCTTTGTTGAAGATACCCACGGCTAAGGTTCCAAACACACCACAGACGAGGTGAACGGAAGTCGCACCCACCGGGTCATCAATTTTTAGGTTATCGAAGAAAGCCACCGAGTACACCACGACCACACCGGCAATTAAACCGATGATTGCCGCCGACCAATAGGATACACCATCACAACCGGCAGTAACGGCTACTAAACCGGCCAGAATACCGTTAATAATCATCGAAAGGTCGGGTTTACCATCTTTCGCCCAAGCGGTAAAGGTAGCGGCAATGCCGCCAGCGGCCCCGGCGAGGTTAGTGGTGACAGCGATATAGGGTACAGTTTCATTAACCGCTAAAGCAGAACCGGGGTTAAAACCGAACCAGCCAATCCAGAGAATTAAACAACCCAGGGTCGCAATACTCATGTTATGGCCGGGTAAGGCACTGGTGCGACCGTTGATGTATTTACCCATTCTCGGCCCGAGAATTGCCGCCCCGGTTAAAGCAGACCAACCACCCACCGAGTGAACCACCGTCGAACCGGCGAAGTCTTTAAAACCAAGGTCGGCTAACCAACCGCCACCCCAAACCCAGTGACCGGTGATCGGGTACATGATACCAACGATAATTAAGCTAAAAACGAGGAAATCGACGAATTTAATCCGTTCTGCCACAGCCCCAGATACAATGGTTGCTGCCGTTCCCGCGAAAGCGACTTGGAACAGGAAGAACACCGAGGTGGGCAAATATGCAGGCATAACGTAGGTGGCGGGATCGCTACTGCTGAGGAACCAACCTCCTGTACCGAAAAATTCGTTACTGACAGACCCAAACATCAGGGAGAAACCGATCGCCCAAAATGATATGGTGGAGAGGGCGAAAACGATCAGGTTTTTGGCGAGAACGTTAACGGCGTTTTTCTGGCGACAGAATCCCGTTTCTAGCATCGCAAAACCTGCGTTCATAAAGATCACGAGGATGGAGGCAATTAAAACCCAGATTGTATTGAGGGCGTTTTGGACATCTTCGGGGGTTAAGGGTTTCGCCTCTTGGGCTTGTACGGCTGTGTTCCAAACCACAAAAATAATTGCGGACAAAGGAACACAGGCTAACCAGACAGGGTTAATTTTCGGTAACAAACCGACAAGTTCCCCAGATTTTCGAGCAATTCGTTTCATCGTTAATTCGTTTACTTTGTTGAGTTAGTAGGTCGATTCATTACTGTTGAAAATAATTACCGAGCAATTATGTCCGTTCAACCACTAAATCCTAGGAACAGGGGTCAATCACGTCAGAAGACCAAACACCTATGGATTTATCTTGATCTGTGAGTAGTCAATGTTTTTTGATCTTTGTTTTTTTTTATTTGAGATTTCTGTATCCTCTGATACGTTTCACTTTAAAATAGCAATAGTAGAGAAGTTATCAATTATCAGTTATCAGTTATCAGATGTGAGTTTTCAGTTCACTGATTACTGTTTACTGGACGGCTACGCCGTGCCTTTGGCAACACTGAAAAAAGCTTCCCACTGATCACTGATTACTGTTTACTGATCACCGATCAAGTCTCCCCTCGTTTGGAGAAATAAACAATGACCCAGGCAACGGAATTCGATCGCAAAATGATGCAAAGATGTCTAACCCTTGCTAGGCAAGCCTTGGGGCGGACTTCTCCTAATCCTTTGGTGGGTTCTGTGATTGTTCAAGAGGGGACAATTATCGGCGAAGGTTTTCACCCGGGGGCCGGACAACCCCATGCAGAAGTTTTCGCTCTGAGACAGGCGGCAGAAAAAGCCCGTGGTGCCACTTTATACGTCAATCTCGAACCCTGTAACCACTATGGACGTACTCCCCCCTGTAGCGAGGCAATTGTGCAAGCAGGCATTAAAAAAGTGGTGGTAGGGATGATCGATCCTAATCCCCTGGTGGCGGGGAAAGGCATTCAAAGATTAGCATCGGCAGGCATCGAGACGCTGGTGGGGGTGGAGGAGTCCGAATGTCGTCAACTCAATCAGGGTTTTATCCATCGCATCACCGCTAAAAAACCCTTCGGTATCCTCAAATATGCCATGACTCTCGATGGCAAAATTGCCGCCACTAGCGGTCATAGCACTTGGATTACTAGCCCCGCTTCTCGCCAAATAGTCCATCAACTGCGATCGGCCTGTGATGCGATTATCGTCGGCGGTAGCACTGTCCGTCAAGATAATCCCCACCTAACCACTCACGGCCTCTCTGATCATAATCCCCTGCGCGTGGTCATGACTCGATCGCTCGATTTACCTCCCTCGGCCCATCTTTGGGATACCAGTCAATTTCCCACGCTTGTTTATACACAAATTGATGCTAATGTCAAGCTTCAGCAACAATTATTAACAAAAGGCGTGGAAGTGATCGAACTAACCGAGGTGACACCCACTTTAGTGATGGAAAATCTTTATCAGAGGGGATTTTGTCAGGTTTTGTGGGAGTGCGGCGGCGGTTTAAGTGCAGCGGCGATCGCTGAGGGCATGGTACAAAAAATTATCGCTTTTATCGCGCCAAAAATCATCGGGGGAATGCAAGCACCTACTGCCGTGGGTGATTTAGGTTTCCAGTTAATGAGCCAAGCTTTACAGTTAAAAAATGTCACGGTTAATTATCTCAATCCCGATATTTTGATTGAGGGATATCTACAAAGTAAACAGTAGAGCTATTGCAATTCACCCTCAATCAGCAAATCTCAACCAACCGCTTGCAAAAGTCACAAAGTCATCAATAACCCCGATAATCTGGCAATTAACCCCGATTTTTGCGAGCGAGTTCTAGAATCCCTTTATCGGTACGGTTATCCCCCTAGAAGAAGTTGGGCAATCGCTCTGTGATCAATAGTGCCATCATCGAGCAAAATAAAAAAGTTAGAATAGTCAAGCCCTTAGTGATTGAACGTATGACGGTACTAGAAAAAGGTAATATCACGATTCATACCGAGAATATCTTCCCTATTATCAAAAAATCTCTCTACACTGACCATGAAATTTTTCTGCGGGAATTGATATCTAATAGTGTGGATGCTATCTCGAAATTAAAAATGGCTTCTTTAGCAGGAGAAGCAAGAGGAGAAGTCCCCGAACCAGAAATTAATATCGCCATCGATAAAGAAAATCGTACTCTATCAATTACCGATAATGGTATCGGGATGACGGGGGAAGAAATCAAGAAATATATTAACCAGGTTGCCTTTTCCAGTGCGGAAGAATTTATCACTAAATACCAAAAATCAGCCAAGGATTTAATCGGTCATTTTGGACTAGGTTTTTATTCGGCTTTTATGGTGGCTAAAAAGGTAGAGATTGATACTCTTTCCTATCAAGAAGGTGCTACCCCTGTCCATTGGTCTTGTGATGGTTCTCCAGAGTTTGAACTAACCGATTCTTCCCGCAGCCAAATCGGCACGACTATCACCCTAACTTTAATGGATGAGGAAGAGGAATATTTAGAACCTGCCCGCATTCGCCAGTTAGTCAAAACCTACTCAGATTTTATGCCCGTTCCCATTAAAATTGATGGGGAAGTGATTAATCAACAACGGGCTTTATGGAAAGAATCTTCTCAAAATCTGACTAAAGAAGACTACCTAGAATTCTATCGTTATCTCTATCCTTTCCAAGAAGAACCTTTACTCTGGGTACATCTGAATACCGATTATCCTTTCTTGCTCAATGGCATTCTTTATTTTCCCAAACTCAGACCGGATGTGGATGTCTCAAAAGGACAGTTAAAGTTATTCTGTAATCAGGTTTTTGTCAGCGAGCATTGCGAAGAAATTATTCCCGATTTCCTGATGCCCTTGCGAGGAGTTATCGATAGTCCAGATATTCCTTTAAATGTGTCTCGAAGTGCTTTAACCAAAGATCGCACCGTTCGCCGTATTGCCGATTTTATTGCCAAAAAAATTGCCGATCGCCTCAAATCTCTCTACAACGAAGACGCAAAAGAATATATTCGTTGTTGGGAAGATGTGGGAACTTTTATTAAATTTGGTTCCTTAAAAGAGGATAAATTTAAACAGCAGGTAGAAGATATTTTAATCTATCGCACTACCTACAAACCCCCAGAAACCCCGGTACAAGTGGCAGTGCAAACCGCCGAAGGTGACGCATGGCAAGAAGCAACGGCGAAAACTCCCCTAGAAGCGATCGAACAGGAAGGTTATACTACTCTCAAAGCCTACCTAGAACGCCATAAAGAACGCCACGAAAATCGAGTTTTTTACTGTACCGATCCTCGTAGCCAATCCACCTACGTTGAACTCTACAAAAATCAAGGTTTAGAAATCCTTTTCTTTGATTCTTTCATCGATACTAATTACTTTATTCCTTTCCTAGAAAGAGAATACTCTGATGTGAAATTCACCCGGGTTGATTCTGAATTAGACTCGACGCTGCTCGAACAGGATCAAGCTAGTGAAATTATCGATCCCGCTAGTAATAAAAGCCGGGCTGAATTGATCAAAGAAATCTTCGCCAAAGCCCTCGATAATTCTCGCATCAATATCAAAACTGAAGCCTTGAAATCCGATGATCCCCAAGGTACTCCCCCGGCAATTGTCTTACTTCCAGAAGCAATGCGACGCTTACAGGAAATGACGGCAATGATGCAACAAAAAGCCATGGCTTTCCCCGAAGAACATATTCTGATGATTAATACTAATCATCCCCTAATTCAACAAATTGTCCAGATTAGTCAGGGAAGTATTGTTACCGGTAGCGGCGAATCTCCATCGGCACAATTAGCGAAAATGCTCTGTCAGCACGTTTATGATTTAGCTTTAATCGCTCAAAAGGGATTTGATGCCGAGGGAATGCAAGCTTTTGTGGAACGTTCCAATCGCGTTCTGACTAAGCTAACCGAAAAGATTTAATCTATTGCCAAACTTTGGCTGTTCCGATATGCTGAGAGTGTGTTAATTCACACTCTATTTTTTTAACCCGATCAATATGATCTAGCGATAAGCTATCTTGCCGCCGTCAGCCTTGAATCAGTTATCAGTTATCAGATGTAAGTTTTCAGTTCACTTATACTGTTTACTGTTTACTGTTTGCTGTTTACTGTTTACTGATAAGTAGGGAGGCACAATTATTTGTAGGATGGGTTAGCGGTAGCGTAACATGAGCGGGCGTTGGGTTTCATGCTTCAACCCAACCTACGTTCTGTTTACTGATAACTGATAACTGATAACTGATAACTGAAAAATGCGTTTACCCACCCTCAAATATGAGCGAGGAACCTTAATTCTCCATCCACCACCAAAAGGGAAAAAATGGCTAGATTTTGCCACTTGGGATGATCGTATCGAAAGATTTCGCATTTTGGCCATTCATTATCGTCCTCTCGTGGAAACTCTACAGGAGGAGGGCATTAACTTCCAAGATGAAGCAAAAGCTTTCAACAATTTAGAATTAATTGCCAGTTTTGAACGGGAACCCTACCCCCACCAAACGGAAGCGTTAATCGCTTGGAAAAAATCCCAGAGAAGGGGTGTCATTGTCCTTCCCACCGCTGCCGGCAAAACCTATCTTGCCCAATTAGCTCTACAATCGACTCCCCGCAGTACCTTAATTATCGTGCCGACTATTGATTTAATGCACCAATGGTATGCCCAGATGTTGGCGGCTTTTCCCGATGCCGAGGTGGGATTATTAGGGGGAGGTTCTAAGGATAATAGTGCTATTTTAATCGCCACCTATCAAAGTGCGGCAATTTATTCAGAAACTCTTGGCAATCGTTACGCTTTTTTGATTTTTGATGAATGTCATCATTTACCATCGGATTTCTTTCGGAAAATAGCGGAAGATTCGATCGCACCCTATCGTTTAGGCTTAACAGCAACACCGGATCGCGGTGATGGTAGTCATCAAGATTTAGATTATCTTATTGGTGCAATTGTTTATCAAAAAAGTCCCCAAGACTTGTCAGGAAAAGCCCTAGCTGATCATGAAATAATTCAAATTAAAGTGAAACTATCTGCCAAAGAACAGGAAAAATATCAAGAAGCAATTAAAATTCGCAATGATTTTTTAAGAAAAAATAATCTCAGTTTGTCTGGTTTAGATGGTTGGCAAAATTTTGTCATGATTAGTGCCAGAAGTAGCGAAGGGCGCCGGGCGATGTTAGCCCACCGGGAGTCGAAGGAAATATCCTCTGGAACCCAGGGAAAATTGCGGGTTTTAGCCGAGTTAATCTGTGAACACTATCCGGAACCAATTTTAATTTTTACCAACGATAATGCCACAGTTTACCGCATTTCCGAGAGCTTTTTAATACCTGCCATAACCCATCAAACTCCCGTGAAAGAACGCCATGAAATCCTGACCCGTTTTCGTCAGGGAGAATACAAAATTCTGGTGACTTCCCATGTTCTTAATGAAGGGGTTGATGTGCCGGAAGCGCGCATCGCGATTATTTTATCGGGAACCGGTTCCACCCGGGAATATATTCAGCGTTTAGGACGGGTTTTAAGAAAAGGTCAACAAGAGGATAAACGGGCGATTTTGTATGAAGTGATAGCCGAAAATACCACGGAGGAAAAAACCTCCCAACGACGACGGGGAGAGCATAAAAATAAAACTAGCTATAAAACCGGTAATCGACAATTGGAATTATTGCCTTCTCCTCCAAAAAAATCTTTTTCTTTCCCGAAAGCTGCCGAATCTTCTACCCCTTGGGGAAGTTCTCCAGAGTCAGAGGAAGAATAGAAAATTTCTCTGGGGGATTTTCCTCTATAATAAAGGTAAAAAATCTAGATTGATACCCCTATGACCGAACTTGCCCAACAAAAATGTCAACCTTATCAATCGGGTTCTTCTCCTATCACTGCCGAAGAAATTACCGCTTTAAAGGCTAAAATTCCCGATTGGAATCTCTTAGAATACGAGGGTATTCCCCGTCTGCAAAAACTCTATAAATTTGCCAATTTTCAAGGGGCAATCGCCTTTACTAATGCCGTGGGAGAAGCGGCGGAAAAAGAAGGCCATCACCCCGCTTTATTGACAGAATGGGGCAAAGTAACCGTTTCTTGGTGGACCCATGACGTGGGGGGATTACATCAAAATGACTTTATCATGGCTGCCCGTACCGATGATATTTATCGTCAACAAAAGGCCTAATCGTAGGCGCGAATCATCGCTTGGGTTCCCTGTTTAATTCCCTTACCTTCGTCCAATTCCGCTACTACTTTAAATAGAGTTTCCGCTAAATCTGTCCCGGGCAGAATTTCCCCGGCTGTCTGGGCAGTTTCTTTGACTAATCGCAAATCTTTTAAGATATGTTCAATCATAAAAGCTGGCTGTAAATCTTGGGCGAGGATTTTTGGTCCCAAATTTTCCAACGCCCAAGAACCCGCCGCCCCCGTTTTACAGACTTCTATGACTAAATTGGGGTCTAATCCTTGAATTTTTGCCATTTTTAGAGCCTCACACAGCGCCACCATGTGAACCGCCCCCAAGACTTGATTACAGAGTTTTACCGCTTGTCCGTTGCCGATTTCGCCACACCAGCGAATAGTTTTGCCCATGGCTTGAAAACAGGGCAAACAAGTCTGAAAATCCGCTTCTTTCCCCCCCACCATAATAGTTAAAGTGCCGTTTTTCGCCCCAATATCGCCCCCAGAGACGGGAGCATCGAGAAAACGGCGATTATTTTCCTCTAGCTTTTCCCCAATCATCCTAGCGGCTTGAGAGCCAATGGTACTCATATCCACCACCAGAGTTCCCACCGCTGCCGATTCCATGACACCCCCCGGTCCTAAAATTACCGCTTCCACGTCAGGCACATCCCCGACGCAGGTAAAGACAATCTCGGCATCCCTGACGGCGGCGGCGATACTAGAACAAATGTTCGCACCTGCTGCCCCGGCAATGGTTATCCCCGGCACTTCTGGGGTACGATTCCAAGCATTGACAGCAAAACCCTGACGGACAAGATTAGCCGTCATCGGCGCTCCCATTACTCCTAATCCTAAAAAGGCAATTTTTTGACTCATAATTTTCGTAATCAAGGGAAAGGGAGGTGTGGGGTGTGGGGTGTGGGGTGTATTTTCAGTGAACAGTAAACAGTGAACTGATAACTGATAACTGATAACTGATAACTGATAACTGATTTAGGATTCTACCATTTGCAGAAATTGGGCTTCTGAAAGGGTTTTTATGCCTAATTTTTGAGCCTTTTTGAGTTTCTCACCGGGAGCTTTACCGAGGAGAACATAATCAGTGTTCGCACTGGGGGAACCGGTAACAGTACCACCGACATTAATAATCAATGATTTCGCTTTCTCGCGACTGATTTTGCTGAAGGTTCCTAGTATAACTAGGCTTTTTCCCCTTAGGGGATTTTCTGCGGATTCTTGACTCGTCTGGACTATCTTTGCTGCGGGTTGCACTTCTAAAATCGTATCGGCAACTGGGATTTTTTCTGCTGCTACTACCGGAGTTTCCTCGGCAACCACCTGGGGAGTTTCTGGTTCTTCTACTACCGGAGTTTCCTCGGCAACCACCGGGGTAGTTTCTGGTTCTGCTACTACCAGAGTTTCACTAATAATTGCTTCTGGTTCATTAGTAGTAATAGGGGCAGTTTGTTGAGAGAAATCGTCTCTTTCTTGTTGTAGGTTTTGAATTTGAACCTCTAAAGCAGCGATTTCTTCTTGCTTAGTTGTTAACTCACTCTCGAACTTAATTTTTTCCTTTTCTAAAGCTTTAGATGCCGTTTTTTTGACTTCTAAATCTTGAGTTAGTTGGCGATTTTGTTGGCTTAATTCCTCGATATGACGGGAAGTTGTGGTTTCTAATTGGTCTTTTTCGGCACTTAACTGGTGTAGTTGAATCTCTAAATTAGAAATGTTTTCCCGATAGGTTTCTAGCTGTTGCGGTAACTGGTTTAATCCCTGTAATTGCCCTTCTAAATGAGCAATTGTTGCCTGAGAATCGGCCAATTGTTGCGGTAACTGGGTTAATTCCTGTAATTGCCCTTCTAAATGAGCAATTGTTGCCTGAGAATCGGCCAATTGTTGCGGTAACTGGTTTAATCCCTGTAATTGCCCTTCTAAATCAGCAATTTTTGCCTGAGAATCAGCTAATTGTTGCGGTAACTGGGTTAACTCCTGTAATTGCCCTTCTAAATCAGCAATTTTTTCGGCAGCAGTGGTTAATTCTGCCGATAATTCCCCTTTCTGGGCTGCTAAAGCTTGTAACTCCAGTTTAGCTGCTTCGAGACGAGCGCCGAGACTGTCCTTTTCGTCGGTTATAGCCGCCACTTGAGCGACGGTTTCTTGGAGTTTTATAGTTAAATTGTCGCATTCTTGCCCTAAAGAGAGCGATCGAGTTTGACTTGCGGCTAAATCTTCGCTGAGAGACTTTTTTTCCTGTTCTAACCCGGTAATTTGACCCTGTAAGCTGGCTATTTCTTGCTGTCCTCGCTCATAATGTTCTGTTTGGTGAGCCAGATTCTGTTCTAAGGTTTGAATTTGACCTTGCAAGCTGGGAATTTGAGCGGCTAAATCGCTTAATTCTTGGTTTTTATGCTCTAAATCGGCCACTTTTGCCCTTAATTCCTCGGCTTTTTCTAGCTCTTGCTGTAAGAGAGTTTTATCCTGTTCTAGGGTCTGAATTTGACTAGAGAGAGAGGTGGTCTGTTTTTTGGTCAAATCAAATTGACGGTTAATTTCACCTTTTTGCTGCTCTAAAGTTTGAATCTGTGCCTCTAGGCTAGTAATTTGGGCTTTTTCTGCCTCTAACTGCTCCATCAAACCAGCTTTCTCCGCTTCTATTTCCTTAGCGGTGGTTTTCAGTTGTTCGATTTCACCCTCACCTATCTGCACAGCTTGCTGGAGGGACTGGAGAGAATTTTCTAAATCCGTAGCTTTGTGCTGTAATTGGGCGGAATGTTGTTCTATATGAATGATTTTGGCGTGCAGCTGCTGATTTTCGTCTTTTAAGTCTGATTGCGCCACGTCTAAACCCTTGACTTGAACCAACAAATCTGCGTTACTTTGCTGTAATTGCGCTTGTGCGGCTAAAAGGGCGGTATTTTTGCTGACGAGACCAGAGCGCGACCAGAGGAATAGTCCTCCGAAAACAGCACTTAAACCTAATCCTTCATAAATTAATTCGTTGAGCATATCTACCCTCCTAGACAAGCGAAAAACAGTCACCTAACCGAACTGATGCGGCAATTTTGGTTATAGACCTACATCTCTACTTATATCAGTTACGGGGTACATTCGGGGGAAGGGGGGAAAAGTCACTTCTTTCATCCCGGTGTAAAAAGGTGATTTAGCTATTCGCGTCATGCTAACCTGTATCTGAATCCTATTCTTGGGTGATTTTCCAGTTGATTTCTTCCTGATGGTCAAAATAGTAGCCCATGGCCGCAGGAGCTATAGTTGATAATTATCCATTGTCAATTGCCTATTATCCATTAAAAACGCGAGCGCCTTTTGACCTTTGACCCCTTCCCCTTGAACTGCGATCGCTGATTAGTTGATAGTCAATAATTGATTAAAAAAACACGGATGAGAAGCTAGGGACATTTTTTCTCCGCCAAGTCGCTAGAATGGGACTAGACTTCTCAAGCTTGAAGAATCTTCCTATGTCAGACGCTGTAACGCTCGCCGATATTTACAAGTTATTTGAAAGAACTGAGGCCCAATTTGCCGAGTTTCAAAAGGAAGCCGATCGCCGCAGTGCCGAAGCCGATCGCCGCAGTGCCGAAGCTGATCGCCGCAGTGCCGAAGCTGATCGCCGCAGTGCCGAAGCTAATCGCACGATGGAAGAATTAAAAAAACAGGTACAAGAAACGACCAAAGCTGTTAATAGCCTAACAACGCGCTGGGGCAGATTCGTTGAAGAAATGGTAGAGCCTGCGGTTGTGCGTTTATTTCAGGAACGGGGCATTGATGTCACCCAAACGATGAGTCGCTTGAAAAGTAAGCGTCCTGGGGCGGCAATGGAGATTGATATTGTGGCGGTGAATGGGAGCGAGTTGGTGGCTGTGGAATGTAAATCTCGACTGTCGAGGGATGATGTAGATGATTTTGTCAGCCGATTACAGCGATTTAAGGTTGCTTTACCCCAATTTCGAGAGTTTCGGGTTTATGGGGCAGTGGCAGGCATTGAAATTGATCAGGGGATAGATGTCTATGCCTATCGGCGCGGTTTGTTTGTGATTAAGCAGTCGGGGGAAACGGTTAAAATTATCAATGATGCTCAGTTTCAACCTTTGGGTTTTGCTTAAGGTGTTTAATCTCTTTGTTAAGAAGGCGTAATTTTGCGATCGCCCTTTTAATTAATAATGAATAGTTGATAATGTAAACTGTCAGGAGTCATTTTGGAAACCATTATGGAAATAAAAAATATTAAACAAAAAGCCAGAAATTTAATCGATAAATTGCCAGAAATTCTACAGGGGATGATGATACACAGGTAAATTCAATGTAATTTATTATGTTTAATTAATAGTAATAGAATTGGTGCGTTACGGCGGATTGTTAGTTTTATTTTATTATCCAAATTAGTAACCGCAAACACGCAGCCTACACTCTACAGCAGCTTAACAGGAGTCGCACTCATGGTTCTGGTATTTGTAAATCTCGACAAATTTTCCGCGTCAAGAATTCATTGATTTCACGATGGCGCGGAATAGCTGAAGATTTCTGATGGACACGATTTACATAAATCGTATGATTGCCGCCTTCTCTTAAGAATTCACAGCCATAAGTTTCTAAATGACGAATTAAGTTTATGCGTTTCATGCAGCCCAGAAAGTAACAGACTCTCGAATCACTTCTTGTCCTTGCAGTTGCTCTTCAGCTAATATACGATTAGCTTCTAAAACTAGCTCAATTGCTTCTTCTAAATTGCTTCTAGTTTCTTCTAGAGTCTCTCCTTGAGTATTAGCTCCTGGCAATTCTTCGACAAAACCAATATAGCCTTCGGGAACTTTCTGGAATATTTTTGTTAGTTTTAGTTGCATGATTTACCTCAGAATTTTAAATTATATAACCCACCATCATTAAAGACGAGTGTAGGTTGGGTTGAGGCACGAAACCCAACCAATGTCCTATTATCAAATAATTATAAATGATTTTGCCTGGTTATTGGATGGGGTGTTGGGTAACAGTCGTCAACCCAACCTACCTTCCGCGCTTTCTAGCTGTCGGTTCTAAGAGTTAGATTACCAAGTACAAGCTGAGCTAAGTCATCAGCTTTCTTTGATTGTTCTGCCGCCAATGTCCTTAGCGTAAACTCTTGTTCGACAGCATCTCCAATTTGTGTTTGAATCTCTTCTGGGGGAACAATTATTTGTAATTCTAGTAATCTAGACGGGCTAATTCTCTGTCGCCCCGTTGCACCAGTAACGTTTGCTGTCGCTTGTCGGGTAAAATGATCAGAACGTAAAGCCCGAAAAAGGTAATAAAGATTAATCTCGGCTTGTGATTTTTTTCGCAAAACAATAAATTCAGTTGAAGCTACTGCGTTAGTTACATCTTGAGTTACTAGCGCAATCTTTTTGTTGGCCAAGCTGGGCATGATCTTGGCGAAAAGAATGTCATTCTTTTGAAAGCGATGTTTTGTACTTCCAATCTCATTTCCTTGATTAAGTTTAAGAGTTAATATATAGCCATAAATATCATCTACTTCTCGTAAATCTATATATTCAAATATTTGACCAGCATATCTACTAGAGCGTGGATTAACGCTTCTTGATACAACATCTACAAAGTTTCCTAAAGGCTGCTGTTCAAACTCACCTATTTGCTCATGCAAATATTGTGTATAAGCTGCACCAGCATCAACTGTATCGATACTACGGGCTGATTCTTCAGTGATTGTTAATATTAAAGGGTCTGATTTAATTAACTCGATAGTCATTGCAATTTTAGTTTTACTCTATGATAGGCTTCCGCGATAACAGGTAAATCATTGAGATCAGTTTCTCTATAATATTTTGAGGTAATGTCATAGCCAACCTGTTCTGCTTGTGCTAAAAAACGCTTTTTATTGTCTCCAGTAGTCTTCTTGAGATACAAAACACAGGTTCTAGCATTAGACCCCCCAAACGGCTTAAATGATCCGACAGGTAAGCTTATACAACCATGAATATGTGTACGAGATTTCACAAAGTTGCGAACTTCAGTCTCGGAAACTCCGCTGGCAACACCATGGGGCAAAATAACTAGCAAACGTCCAGTTTCAGGCTTTAATAGTCGAATTGCTCTCTCAAGAACCAAATAGTCTGAACCTTGAGCAGCTTTACCTCGTCCTAGATAATACCGGTTTAAAGTAGCAGAATCTTCATAGGGTATATTGAACGGGGGATTAATGAGAATTACATCAAACATTGCTGCGTTATTTTGCTCAATATTTAAAAAATCAGTTCTGCGTCCATCTGTATTCTCAAAAACATCTTCTCTAATTGAATCTCCTGTATAAATATGTTCATAGCCATCACCATGTAAAATCATATTTATTCGACATAAAGTGGCTAACCGAGGATTTATCTCAATTCCCCATAGATTATTCCTGACAAGATTACTAACTAAATGATCTTTTTCATCTTGGCTAGAATCAAGAAATCGAATTTTTTTGCGGACATTAATAAACGCTCTAATAAGAAAGCCACCACTTCCGCATGATAAATCAAGGACTTTTTCTCCAATTTTTATATCAGCTATCTCAACCATGAACTCAACTAATTGTCTTGGGGTTAAATACTGTCCTAAGTCCCCTCGGAGTGTTCCAGTAAGAAAGGCTTCATAAACAGAACCAACTACATCTCCTCCTGCTCCAGCCAAGCCAAGTGGTGTCTTAAAACCATAAAGACCAAAAGGCTCTAATTCACGAACAATTTTTTCAACAGTTTCGTTGCTTCTAATTTGAATTTGAGTTCCCGTAGGGAATACATTAAAAGTCTGTTTTGCGTCAGTAAACATTTGCTGTAAAGCAGCTAGAGGTCCACTGCCAAGAAGCCAGGAAGATGTAAAGCGATTGGCTGCAAGGCCTTCAGCATCTCTTTTCTCTTCGTTAAACTTACAAGTGAGAATTTTAGTTAGCTCATCAAATGCAGACTCGGCAATGAGTCCTTCTTTAGCTAACTCTTTTCGACATTCCCTAAATGCTATTTCTAAGTCACCTTTATTTTCAATAGTTACTAAAAGTCGCTCAGCAGCTTGTCGCTTTTCCAATTGAACTACATTGCTAGAGACAGTAAGTATTGTGCTTTCAAGCTCTTGCGGTTCAGGAACGGATTCTAATCCGCCAATATCGTCTCTATCCAAATAATAAATCTCCCAATCACGTCCATTAGTCAGAACTGCAATTGGTGTAGATGGTTCAAGAAGTTGAGCATAGGAAAGCGCTTGGTTAACATCCTCCTCGCTGAATCGATGCTGAATACGCTTGGTTTCAACCACAAGAGCCGGACGTTCCCCAATATAAACAACGATATCAGCTTGCTTTCTAAATCTATGTCCTGAAGTTCCAGTGATTGAGACTTTTCGACGTATCTGGTTCCTGTCGTAACCAAGCCTCATTATGAAAGGAATAACAACATTCTCAGCACAGTCGTCCTCAGAGTTCAACGGTGGTGCTTTGCGAAAAATGTCATCTAAGATAGCCTGTTTATTCAACGGCATAATAATCTATACACCTATGGGTTACACGATAACTAAGCCTACTGCAAACCAGAGCAGTAGGTAAATAGCTTAAACCGTTGCGTTGCTGTTACAGGCAATACTACTATTAACCAGCTTAGTTGGGGAAAAATCTCAATTACCATCAATGGTTGACCTAAGAAAATATTTCAGTCTCTCCGTCGGGAAATAACCTATTAGAGACTGAAAAATCTTAGTCATTCCATTCCCCTTTGGGTGGTACGGGGGGATTGCGTCGAAGATGACGGGTTAAGTCCTCATCCGGTTGTTTCTCTCCTCTTAGCCACTGTTTAATCGCTGTTTCGATAATGCGACTAGGATCGTTAGTCAGGTGTTTAATCTGGTCTAAAACTTCCGAGTCAAGGTGAATAGCGATTTCAACTTTCTCCGCCGTGCGCTGAGTCGGTGTAGCATTGTCGTTCATAAGCTCTATTAATGATTGCTATCTATCATTCTACCCGTCAGTCGAGGATTCTCATCCAAGAGTTTATCTATGGTAATCCGATTTGGACAAATCATACATCTTTCCCTTAGCCATTGCCCTTTGTCTGATTTTGTCACCATAATCAAGCCCACCCTAGTTTCCTGTGGATGCCGAGAGGGAAAGCCAAGGCCAAAACCCTGACTATACTTGCAGTTTAGCTTTTTTACCTTTTACTTTTCAGTTTTGCTCCAGCCTTAGAGACTTTACCTCTACAATGAATTAAGGAATCTAAAATTTTATAAACCCCTGACTTTTGCCAGCAGTGAACCACGATGACTGACGTTCCCGTTTCTCGCATTCGCAATTTTTCCATCATCGCTCATATCGATCATGGTAAATCAACTCTCGCCGATCGCCTCCTGCAAATTACGGGAACCGTAGCCCAACGGGAGATGAAAGAACAATTTCTCGATAATATGGACTTGGAACGGGAACGGGGTATCACCATCAAGTTACAGGCGGCACGCATGGATTATACCGCTAAGGATGGTCAAAAATACGTTCTCAATCTGATTGATACCCCCGGCCATGTGGATTTTTCCTACGAGGTTTCTCGGTCTCTAGCGGCGTGCGAGGGAGCTTTATTAGTTGTGGATGCGTCCCAAGGAGTGGAGGCGCAAACTTTAGCCAATGTTTACCTAGCGCTGGAAAATAACCTCGAAATTATCCCAGTTTTAAATAAAATCGACCTACCCAGTGCCGAACCGGAACGGGTCGCGGCGGAAATCGAGGAAGTGGTGGGTTTAGACTGTAGTGAGGCGATTCGGGCCTCGGCTAAGGCTGGGATCGGTATTAATGATATTCTAGAGTCGATCGTCCAATTAGTTCCCCCTCCCCAAGATACCCTCGAAGAACCCTTCCGAGCTTTAATTTTTGATAGTTATTACGACGCTTATCGAGGGGTAATTGTCTATTTCCGCGTCATGGATGGTCGGGTGAAAAAGGGCGATAAAATTCGTTTTATGGCTTCCGGTAAAGAATTTGTGATCGATGAATTGGGAATTTTATCACCGCAACAGGTACAGGTAAATGAACTTCACGCGGGAGAAGTGGGTTATCTGGCAGCCGCAATTAAAACTGTTGCTGATGCCCGGGTGGGTGATACGATTACTCTAACCGCTAAACCAGCACAAGAGCCTTTACCCGGTTATACGGAGGCAAAACCGATGGTTTTCTGCGGATTATTCCCCACCGATGCCGATCAGTATGCCGATCTCAAAGATGCGCTGGAAAAGTTAAAATTAAACGATGCAGCTCTATCCTACGAACCGGAAACTTCTAGCGCCATGGGTTTTGGTTTCCGTTGCGGTTTCTTGGGACTGCTACACATGGAAATCGTCCAGGAAAGACTAGAAAGGGAATATAACTTAGATTTAATTACCACCGCTCCCTCGGTAGTTTATCAGGTCACTACCACCGATGGGGAAATTGTCGAAGTGGATAACCCTAGTTTGTTACCTTCCCCACAAAAACGGGAAAAAATTGAGGAACCTTATATCCAAGTGGAAATGATTACTCCGGAAACCTATGTAGGTGCTTTGATGGAATTATGTCAAAGTCGTCGGGGAGTTTTCAAGGATATGCGTTATTTTACTAAAACTCGCACCGCTTTGATTTATGAGTTACCTTTAGCAGAAGTGGTGACGGACTTTTTTGATCAATTAAAATCTCGATCGCGCGGTTATGCTAGTATGGAATATCAATTAATTGGCTATCGGGAAAATGAGCTAGTTAAATTAGATATTATGGTCAATGGTGATCCCGTTGATGCTTTAGCGATGATCGTTCACCGGGATAAAGCTTATTATGTTGGTCGCGCTTTAACTGAAAAGTTAAAAGAATTGATTCCCCGGCATCAATTTAAGGTTCCCATTCAAGCAGCTATTGGTTCTAAAATTATCGCTAGTGAACATATTCCCGCTTTAAGAAAGGATGTCTTAGCTAAGTGTTATGGTGGCGATATTAGCCGCAAGAAAAAGCTGTTAGACAAGCAAGCAAAAGGGAAAAAACGGATGAAAGCGATCGGAACTGTTGATGTCCCCCAGGAAGCATTTATGGCAGTCCTAAAACTCGATCCTCAGTAAAGTCTAGGGGTGAGAATTAACTCACCCTTTTTAGTTTTGGCAGTGGCTAATTATTATGAAACTTTTGAGATTATCCTATCAAGATTTATCCTCTGGATTAAGTATAGATTATTGTGACTTTTTTCCAGATTTGAATTTATTAGTTGGTATCTCAGGTGCAGGAAAAACCTCTATTTTAAAGGCAATTCGTAATTTAAAAAGAATCGCTAACGGTGCATCGGTAAATGGTGTAAAATGGGATGTAGAATTTTTAACCAATGATCATGTTCGTTATCATTGGTTGGGTGAATTTGAGGTTAAAAAAGCCCGTTCTCCCATCAAAAACGATGAAGATGAAGTCAATAGTAATGACGGCGAAAATAAGGTTAGTATAATTAGTGAAACTCTTTTAAAAGATCAAGAGGTTTTGATCAAAAGAAACCAAGAGGTAATTGAGTTTAAACATTCAAAGACACCAAAACTACCATCTTATTTAAGCTGTATAGAGCTTTTCAATCAAGAAGAAGATGTTTTCCCTGTTAGACAGGAATTTAACAAAATGATTTTCAATCCACTTAAGTTTAATATCTCATCTTCAACATTGGATAAAATCTTTAGAAACTACGAATATGCCCAATATAACTCTCTCTCTGAATTACAATCGAGTCAACTTCCTATTTCTGACAAACTACTGATCACATATCAAAAATATCCCAATACGTTCGAGATAATAAAGAGAAAGTTTTTAGATATTTTTCCTCAAGTTGAAGATTTAAAAATAGAATCTTCAGAACCATCCAAACTAGGTAATCTGCTTGTTTCATTAACTCCAATTTTTTTACTTGAAGACTTACCTCGCATACAAATAAAAGAAAAAAACTCTCATGTCTGGATTTTAGAACCAAATATCTCCTCTGGAATGATAAAAAGCCTGATGTTCTTAGCAACGATCGAATTATCTCCTGATGGCAGCGTTATATTAATCGATGAATTTGAAAATAGTTTGGGGGTTAACTGTTTGGACACTTTAACAGAAGATTTATTAGTTAATTATCGAGATTTACAGTTTATTATTACCAGTCATCATCCCTATATAATTAATAATATCAGTCCTGCCTATTGGAAAATAGTCACTCGTAAAGGAGGAGTAATTCAGGTACACAATGCGGCTGATTTTCATATTTCTAAAACTCGACAAAAAGCCTTTATTGATCTTATCAATGTCTTAGAAGAATTTCCCCAAGGAATTAGTTAATCGATGAATATTTATTTTTTAGTTGAAGGAAGAAGTACCGAAAAAAAGCTTTATACTGCAGCGTATCGATAAAACTGAACACTTAAAAACCTTTCAGAAATTTATTAATTTTTGTGATAATATTCGCCGAAATTTCAGATAAATGATATGTGGTACTTCTCTTCTGCCAAGGATGAAATATAGCGTTTCTGATTCACAAGAGGTACATTCCCGATCCTGAACAGCTTAATCAGCAAAGGTTTAAGTGTGCCGCACAGATGCGAGAACCGCTATATAAGCTGATCTGGCATGATCTCCTGACTAATGGCTGGGTGAAAATGTAGTACAGACTGTGATTGAGAATACAAGACTATGACAAGGCTTTTGTCCTAAAAATTTCTAGGTTGGCAGATTTTTGTAGTATTGTAGTATAATGGTAACTCCAGAAAAACAATCCTAAAAGTTCCGTCAGTCTCTTCAGTTAGCAGTTACCAGATAGAAGTTAAAAATTGGCAATTTACTTGATGTTATGGCTTCCTTACGCGATATTCTCAGTTACTATCGCAATTATCAAAAAGCCGCCTTTTTGAGTATTGCTGCATCCAGTGTATTTGAAATTATCGATCTGATGGTTCCCTACGCTGTCGGACAGATTCTTAATGTTCTTTCTGATCAACCTTTAGATGGATTCGTGCAATCTTTAGTTAATCGCACCATGATTTTAACTCCCTTTGCCTCAGAAAAGTGGGTTAGTTTGGCAGTATTATTAGGCTTAATTTTCCTAACCACGGTAATTAAAGCACCAATTCAGCCTTGGTTGGGTGTATGGTTTCACTGGGAAATATCTTTAAGGGCGCGACGAGATCATCTCAGAAAAATTATTGCCAAAATTCTCACCTTACCTCTATCTTTTTATGATGAAAATAATCCCGGACGCATCGCTAACCGGATCGCCAAAGGGATAGAAAATCATACTTGGACTTATCCCGAAGTGGCGGGAATGATGATCCCAAAACTGTTTAGAGTTTTCGGTATTTTTATTGTTATTTGGGTAATTCAATGGCAGATCGCCCTTACTTTTCTTATTTCCTTTGTATTAATTGTAGCTTTTATTTTGAGAGATTTAAAAGATTTAATGCAAAAAGAAAGAATTCTCGATCGGCACATCGAAAATACCCAAAGTCGCAATTCTGAGATTATTACTAATATCAAAACTGTCAAAGCTTTTGCCACAGAAGGACAGGAATTATATCGTCAGAAACAGCGTTTAGAGAGAGAATTTACCTACGTTATCTATCGCATTCATAAGGGTTATGTGGACTTAATTACTTGGGAAAAAACCCTCGTCCAAGCTAGTTTATTTGGAGTATTTTTCTTTACTCTCCTAGCCACCGTTCAACAGAAAATCTCGATCGGGCATTTTATCACCACCTATACCCTGGCTAGTATGGCCTATGCGGAATTAGATCCCCTATCCCAAATGGCAGAAACTTTTGCCCGTCGCTATGCTTCTATGGCACGTCTAAACGAATTTATCAACTTGCCTAGTGGTACTGATTCCGGTAGTCTTTTAGCCGATCATGCCCAACACAATCCCTATCGTTTTACAGGGAAAGTAGAATTAAGTAATCTCAGCTTTGGCTATAGTGCTGAAAGAACCATTCTCAAGGATATTAATCTGCTGATTGAACCCTATCAAACTGTGGCATTAGTGGGAAAATCTGGTTCAGGAAAATCCACTTTAGTTAAGTTACTTTTCCGCTATTTTGAACCGAATCAAGGGCAAATTCTGATGGATGGCGAGGATATTCGTCGCTTGGATGTGACTTGGTATCGGCGACGGTTAGCGATTGTCCATCAAGAAGTAGATGTTTTTAATGGTACGGTGTTAGAAAATCTCACCTACGCTAATCCCCATATTAGCTTCGAGAAGGTAGAAGAAGCCTGTAAAATTGCCCGTGTCGATGAATTTATTCAGGAATTACCTAATGGTTATTCCACTATTGTAGGGGAAAGGGGCGTGCGTCTTTCGGGGGGACAAAGACAGCGTTTAGGAATTGCTAGGGCGTTAATTGTTGATCCAGATGTGTTAGTTTTTGATGAGGCCACTTCTAGCTTAGATTATGAGTCAGAAAGAGCCATTCAACTAGCCATGAAATCCATCTTAGGCACTCGCACCACGATTATTATCGCCCACCGTCTCAGTACCGTTCGAGAAGCTGATCAAATTGTCGTTTTGGATAATGGTCGCATTGTCGAGATCGGTAGCCATGACCAATTATTAAATCAGCAGGGAATCTATCAACGTCTCCACTCTTTACAAGAAAGCGGTGAACTGGTTTAGTCTTAAAATATACTTTGCACGGTTATAACTTGCATTGTTTACTCAAAGACAACGCCAATTCAAGTCTGAATTGGCGCTTCATGCCGATAATTTCCCCATATTAATTGCTGGAGTGATTAACAACTTCAGGGACAATCTCTAATTCTTGTTCACCAATTACAGGTAAATGATTTTTCTGTAAACCCATAGCAGTTAAACAAGTATTGAGAGAGTTTATCGCTTGGTTATAATCCTCAATTTTTTGGTTAATTTCTTCCTGTTTGCGGGCATTATTAGCAATTTTTTCCGCCGCTTCCTGTTCTAAAGTTTGTTCCAGATAAGAACGAGCTTGATTGAACTGTTGTAGAATAGTATCCGCTTGTTTTTTTGCCATTGGTATCAATTGATTTTTCAGAGTATTATTAACGGTTTGGCGGAAGTTTTTCTGAATTGTCGCTGATACTTTTGGCTCAAAATCTAACTTAAGTAATTGACGGATAGCAGGTTCGGCAGCAAGAATACTTTCACAGTCATAACCTTGGGCAGTTTGTTGCACAGTTTGCCGAAATTGAAAGATCGAAAAAGTGCCTTCGTTGTAAAAATTATGATTTTCTCGTACATAGCGATCGCACTCTGTTCTCGCTTGGGAAACTAAGGCATGAATTAACTGGCATTCTATCTGTTTTAGCTGATTTTCTATGCCACCATCGTTACCCAATAAACGATAGATTTGTCGATAATAATCACCTTGTCTTACCGCATCTAAAAGACGCTGACAAAAGCGACTAATTAAACTGGTTGACTCCTCAATTAACACATCTTCTAGCTGGTTAGACAGATAATAAAAAGCTTCTACTAATACTGCTAATAAAGGTGCTGTAGCATTGCGAGGATGGGTTAAAGTCGCTTGCGAGTAAGCATTTTTGACAGAAAAAGTATTTAATAACTCATCCAATCTTGATACCATTCTCGCTTTCAGTTTATTAAAGTCTTCCTCAAAGTTTTCATCGCTATTAACCACGACAGCATTGACATAACCATCGATATGTTTAGTTAATTTCTCTCCCACTTCCTTTAACTCTTGATTGAGGTGATTTAACTCCAGAGCTTTCATCGCCTCAATTTCTCGTGGTTGACTTTCTAAATCACTATAAATACCTTGATAATGATTTTTGATAGTAATGCAGAGAGATTGTAAATCATCAGCTAAAGTTGCAAACAATTGCGGACGTTTTTCCTCCGTGAGATAACGAGTAATTGCCCGGCGAAATTCTTCGATACCGCTATCAGCAATTAACTGCTCTAGTAAAGGAGTTCCCCACTCACTTAAAACTCGGAAGTAATTTTTATTAGGAGTTTCATAACCGTGGATGGAAACTTTAAAGGGAGTTGCCAGTAATTTACTGGAGTTGACACAATAGTTATTAAACTCGCTGACAAATTGCGGTGTTTCTTCTTGTCCTCCTAAATTTTTCACACTTTCGGCAAAGATAGAATCTAAACCATAACGCTGATTAATATTGGTTTGATTTTTCACCTGATACCCATAAAACCCTAAAAGTCCGCTGGTTTTGTAAATGCGGGAAGTATCACGAAATTGCGTTTGAATCAGGTTTTCTAAACGCTGTTTTAGTTGGGCTGAGTACCAGGTTTCATCAATGCGGTTAAAAACATAAAAAACTCGATCACGAATACCAGCATTAGAGCGAATTTTTTCGAGTAATTCCGTTTCTTCTGTGGCTAATTCTCCCGCAGAAGCAGCCTTTAAAACACAAACCACTGCCGAAGTATCAGGATGCTCTATTTTACGATAGGCTAAGACGGCATCTTTTTTGACTGGGGCATCAATACCAGGCAAATCTACCAAAACGTTACCATCTTTAAGGAGAGGATGATGACAGTAATATTCTAGACGTTTTAAGACGGCACTATTACTACCACGACGGGCAAAACTAGCGGCTTCTGCTAAATTAGAAAAGTGAAATTGTTCCATGGAATAGGTGGCATTATGCAGCGTATGGATCTGCTCACGATTTTGAGTAAATCCTTCAATTAATAATTTTAAACCCTGAGCTTGTTTAGCTCGCTCGGATTTGCCTTCTCCCCCTTCCTGTTCGATAATTTTTTGACAGTATTGGTTTAACTGACTACAGTATTCGGGAGAATTAATGTTACTGGGATTAGTTAATTGCAGATTTTGACAGACGGTATCGACTAAAGTACGAATTTCTGCTTCGCTAAGAAAGGTTAAAACCACTCTTTCCTCATCAGCTTCTGCGTACTCAATATAACATTCTGTACCCGTTGCGTGTCCTTCGGCACTATACAGCAATTCTCGCTCTAAAAGTGCATTGATTAACATTGATTTCCCGGCACTAAAAGCACCGGCGAAAACGATTTCAAATTTGGGAGAAATGGCTTTTTGTAGGGCAATTTCTATCTTGCTGGTATCCTGTTGATTGCGGAGAGAGGATTCGCCTTTGAATAGTTCAATTATACTGTTAACATTACCAGCCAGATTACTGCATTGGGGTAAAAGTTCAGTCATGGTAAAACCCAGATCTAGAAGAACAGTGCTATTGTTCCCCAGATTATAACAAAATTCACTAACTAGATGTCAGATCTTTGGTCAGCGATTTAAGCAATCAAGGACAAAGTCATCGTCTTCAATCTAAAATCAGGATTGATTATAATCAATTTAGTACATACCGATTTCCGAGAACCTCCTTAGGTAAAAATTCTCTCCTGACTTGAAAGAGGGTGTAGGGTGCGGGGTGTGGGGTGTAGGGAAGGAAACCTCTTTCATCTGTGGGGGTGAAAATTTTTTCATCAGGACTGACTCTTCCTGAATACTAGGATAATGATAATTATGTGGATAAAAATGGCAATAGATCAATTGAGATTAAAAAAAATTCAGCCCATGGGACAGTTAGGATTTTTGTTAGGAACAGTTTTTCTTTTGGGGGGTTGTCATTCTCTCAATGTTATCCAAAATCGTCCCCAACCCTTGCCCCAAGATCAATATATTCAAGTCTATTTTAATCATAATCAAGCCCTGGGTTCAAATTATACTGATCCCTATCGCCAAATTAATCGTCCAGGGGATAATTTAGAACAGATTATTATTGATAATATCAACTCGGCAAAAAGTTCGATCGATCTAGCGGTGCAAGAGTTACGTTTACCCGCCATTGCTCAAGCTTTGGTTGCTCGTCAGCACCAGGGAATTAAAGTTAGGGTTATCCTCGAAAATATTTACAATCAACCTATTAATAGTTTAGCCAAAAACCGAGAACAATCAAGCGATCGAGAACAGGAACGTTATCAAAACCTTTTTGATTTAGTTGATATAAATCGAGATGGTAAATTAAGTCCAGAGGAAATCGCCCAAAGAGATGCAATTACTATCCTCAAAAAAGCTGGTATTCCCCTAATTGATGATAGTGCAGATCGCTCAAAAGGTAGTGGTTTAATGCACCATAAATTCATGGTTATTGATAATTACACTACTTTAATCAGTTCAGCTAACTATACCTTAAGTGATATTCATGGAGACTTTTCTAATCCCCAAACTGTCGGGAATGCTAATCACTTATTAGTCATTACTAATCCCCCACTAGCTAGAGTTTTTCAAAGAGAATTTAATCTGATGTGGGGAAGGGAAGATCGTCCTAGATTTGGGTTAGATAAACCCCAAAGAAAACCGCAAACAATTCCTATCGGTAATAGTAGTCTGACGGTAAAATTTTCCCCCGATTCTGCCACTTATCCTTGGGCAATTACTAGCAATGGTCTGATCGGTGAAACTTTAAATAAAGCTAAAAAATCCGTGAATTTAGCCCTGTTTGTCCTGACGGAACAGCCTTTAGCTAATATTCTCGCTCAACGACATCAAAAAGGGATAGAAATTAAAGCTTTAATTGATCCTAGTTTTGCCTTCCGATACTATAGCGAAGGATTAGATTTATTAGGAGTTGCTCTCAGTAATAAATGTCGTTATGAACCAGATAATCAGCCTTGGCAAAACCCAATTAATACCCTAGGAGTTCCCGCTCTAGTTCCGGGAGATAAATTACACCATAAATTCGGTTTAATCGATGATAAAATTGTGATTACTGGTTCTCATAATTGGTCAAAAGCTGCTAACCATCAAAACGATGAAGCTTTAGTTATTATCGATAATCCCACCGTTGCCGCTCATTTTGATCGAGAATTTCAATATCTTTACCGTACCGCTAAATTAGGACTGCCGGAAACTATTAAAAATCGGATCGAACGGGATAGAAAAAACTGCCCCCAATCTGCAACAATTAAAAGCGATCGCTTAATTAATTGGTAGTGATCCGATAGTAGTGGTGTAGCTCTCTTGCTTATCTAGCCTGAGTTGTGTAGAATATTGACTAATAAAAATAATTACCCGACAAATGTCAAGAATTTGCTTTTTATGATTGCTGTTTTTATCAATATCTTCTCTTGGATCATTAAATTTTGGTTGGATTGCGATGAAGATTTAGAACAGAATCTTCTAACAAAAGATTGACAAGCTTCAATATTTCGTTGTCCTAAATGTGGTTCTTGCCATACCATCAAAAATGGTTCTACACATAATGGCAAACCGAAACGTAAGGGTAAAGATTGTGGTCAACCGTTGGTAATTAATCCTAGTAATAAAACCGTCTCTAACGAAACCCAAAAATTAATAGCTCTACTGCTGCTAGAAAGAATTTCTCTGCGAGGTATTGCTAGAGTAACTGGAGTGAGTTGGTCATGGTTACAAAACTATGTTAATAATAAATTTAGCCAAGTCCCTCGCCAGGTACAGGTAACAGACAAACCTAAAGGCAAATTAATCATAGAATGTGATGAGTTATTTACCTGTTCGGACCTCGGCGTGAGCTTTTGTCGAACGCAAAAGCTCACGGCCGAAGCCTGAGAGAAGCCGAAGGGTGGTCATTCGTATTTTGTCAGAAAATCAAGGTATATATTTGGTTAGCTATCGATAGAACTACCCGAGAAATAATTGGTGGTTATTTAGGAGATAGAAGCCGTGAATCAGCTAAAAAGCTCTGGAAAAGTCTTCCAGGAGTTGATCGA